>WBZL01003330.1_pt1 | contig 14803 bp, 11 predicted proteins | sample 5204291 | NCBI WGS metagenome assembly WBZL01 (sample SAMN12344345, study PRJNA552823) | activated sludge metagenome | biome: Activated sludge suspended growth; feature: Nitrification reactor; material: Wastewater; isolation source: activated sludge from nitrification reactor of wastewater...
GTGCGAGGGCGCGCGCAGCAAGTCCTGGGACGAGTTCGCCGCGCCGGCCGCGCCGGCGATCGACTTCATCTTCACCGTGTGCGGCAATGCCGCCCAGGAAGCCTGCCCGGTGTGGCCCGGCCACCCGACCACCGCGCACTGGGGCATTGCCGATCCCGCCCACGTCGAACCCATCGAGGCGCGCCGGGACGCCTTCGAGGAGGCCTTCCAGTCGCTGAAGAAGCGTATCGAAGCCTTCCTCGCCCTGTCGCTGGAAAGCATGAGCCGCGCGGAAGTCCTGGCCGCCGCGCGGCGCATTCACGTTGGCGACTGACCATGAGTGCCCTGACCCGGAAACTGTCCTTCCTCGATCGGTACCTGACTGTCTGGATCTTCGCCGCCATGGCGCTCGGGGTGGCGCTCGGCTTCCTGGTGCCGGGCATCGAGAACTTCATCAACCGATTCCAGGTCGGCACCACCAACGTGCCTATTGCGTTAGGCCTGATCCTGATGATGTACCCGCCGTTCGCCAAGGTCCGGTACGAAGAATTGCCCGACGTGTTCCGCGACACGAAAGTGCTGGCGCTCTCCCTGGCGCAGAACTGGGTGATCGGGCCGGTGCGGATGTTCGCCCTGGCGGTGATCTTTCTGCCCGACAAGCCGGAATACATGGTCGGCCTGATCATGATCGGCCTGGCCCGCTGCATCGCCATGGTCATCGTCTGGAACGAACTCGCCAAAGGCTCCACCGAATACGCGGCCGGGCTGGTCGCCTTCAATTCCATCTTCCAGGTGTTGTTCTTCAGCGTCTATGCCTGGCTGTTCATCACGGTGCTGCCGCCGCTGTTTGGCCTGTCCGGCTCGGTGGTCGACATCTCGATCGGGCAGATCGCCGAAAGCGTCTTCATCTACTTGGGCATCCCTTGCGTCGCCGGCGTCCTGACCCGCGTCATCATGCTGCGCTTCGTCTCCAAGGACTGGTACCACGGCCATTTCGTGCCGAAGATCGGGCCCATCACGCTGGTGGCGCTGTTGTTCACCATCGTCGTCATGTTCAGCCTCAAGGGCAAGCTCATCCTCGGCATTCCGCTCGACGTGGTGCGCATCGCCATCCCGCTGCTGATCTACTTTCTGGTCATGTTCGTTTTCTCGTTCTTCATGAGTCGGCGCCTGGGAGCCGGTTACGAGAAGAGCGCGACGCTATCGTTCACCGCCGCCAGCAACAACTTCGAACTGGCCATCGCCGTGGCGGTGGCGGTGTACGGCATCAACTCGGGCGTTGCCTTCGCGGCGGTCATCGGGCCGCTGGTCGAAGTGCCGGTGATGATCGGTCTGGTCAACGTCGCGCTCTGGTTCCAGCGAAAGCATTTCGTTTCAGGAAAGGAATTCGCATGAAGGCGCTCGATGTCGTCGATGGCCGGGTCGTCACCACCGGGATTTACCCGTCGAGCGCGCCGTTGCCCTGGCTCGCCAAAGTGCCGATGGGCAGCGCGGGTTTGGCACAACGGGTGGCATAGCGATGCGCTGCGTGACCGAGGCCTGGGAAAAGCACGAAACGGAGTTGCGCCGTTACCTGGGCCATCGCGCCGGCAGTGCCGCCGAAGCCGAGGACTTGTTGCAAGAGGTATTCCTGCGCGCCTTGCGGCAGGCCAACGGCCTGTGCGGCATCGACAATCGCCGCGCCTGGTTGTTCGCCACGGCGCGCCACTTGTTGATCGATCGACTGCGCCTCGCCAAGGATCAGGTACCGCTGCCTGACGATCTGGCGGCGCCGCCGGAAACCGTGTTGGCGCCTGTCGACGGCCTGGCGCAGTGCCTACCGCGCGTGCTCGCGGAACTCTCGGCACAAGACCGCGAAGCCATCACCCTGTGCGACATCGAGGGCATGACCCAGCGGGATTTCGCCAGCCATATCGGGCTCTCGCTGCCAGCGGCCAAGTCGCGCGTACAACGGGCGCGGGCGCGGCTCAAGGCCAGGATGAGCGAAGCATGCCAGGTGAGCTTCGACGCCACCGGCGAGGTTAGCGGCTTCGTGCCGCGACCACCGCTGTAGGGCGACGCCGCATCCATTCCGGCCTCGCCCCGCGAAAGGCGCGGGCTTTGGTCATGGGCCAGGTCGCCCAGGCCATGCGCAAGTACGGGATCCAGCGCGCCACGGACGACGAGGTCGGCTAGTAGTGCGGCGGAATCTCGTCGCGCAGGCCGCGGCTTTCGGCGGGTGCGGAAGCGGCGAGTTGCTCGCGCAGTTCGCGAACCTCGCGTTGCAGGCGCTCGATTTGCTGCTGCTGGCGGTACACCGTGGCGTTCAGCGCGTCGAGCAAATCCTCGGCGAAGGCCGCCTTGACTTCGAGTTCGTCGATGCGTGTATCCATTCCCTCGGTTCCGTCGGTTACCCAGTCCGCCATGATAGCGGGGTGGGGTGCCGCCACGACCGACTTTCCTGAATGTGGGCGCCTTTGCGAAAATGCGCCAACGTCACTTCCGCTTCCCCTCTTCGCGTCGCGGACGAGGCCTTTCCCATTCCGGAATCCTGTGTCGGGCAGCCCGGACCACGACGCGCCGAAGCAAATCGACGCGGGCGAAAGCAGACGTTGGAGGAAGCCGGACTCGAAGTGTTCGCCGCCATCGTGCCCGGCGACGCCGAACAGGTGGTCGCCCGCGCCGCGCAGGAACAGGGCATCGTCCCGCTGGTCAAGGGCGCCTACGCCACTCGCCGCTGCGCATGGACATTCGCAACACCGCAGCCGCCCTGGATCGGGTGACGGAAGGCAGCGATGGCCAGTGCTGCCGCCGCGGCGACAAGCCTACTGAAGAGCCGCTTCCTGCATCGGCAAAGTGGCGCTTCGTGCCCCCATAAAAGACTGTCGCGGCGTTCGGGTCTATGCCCGCAATGCAGCGGTTGCTGCCGTTGGGTGGTATGAATTGGCCCGCCTTTTGACGGCGGCTTGCTGAGTCGAGCAGTCACACTCGCTGACTACCCAATGCCGGCACGTCGGCCAATTCGTCCATTGAAGATGCGCTCCTGATCGGTCGGCAATAGGCCAGGAAGCGGCCCGTGACCTACCGAGGGAATGGGCAGAGCCTGATTCGAGAGTTGGATAGGGCTGCCCGTCGAAGACTGGTTAGCCATCTTCTGGCGCTGGATTACCGACCACCTCGGCAAGCCGCTCCAGTTGCAAGGACACGGCCACTGTAAGTTCATCGATGTCGCTTGGAGTGGTATCCAGGTTTTCGCGCAGCTTCATTTCCAAGGCGTGCGCTAACTCGGATAGAACAGTGGCACCCAGTGTTGCCGCCACGCCCTTGAGCGTATGGGCGATGCGCCGCGCGTCTTTGTGGGCCCCACGCTGCAGGCAGGCTTCCAGTGCCGACATGTCATTGCGGTGCGAGGTCGTCATCGAGCGAAACAACAGGATCAGCTTGTCCTGCTTGCCGCTCAGCACCTTCAGGCCGCGTTGCACATCCACGCCAGCCTCCGCTGCCAGTCGGGCCAGGATGTCGTCCGCGCTCTGGGCTCGCGGCTGCCCGAACGGCGGCAGCGCCGTGCCGCCGGCGCCGACGCTTCCGGCAGCAGGCGGCACAGCGGACAGCCACTGGTTGAGGGTGGCATAGAGGATCCGCGGATCGACCGGTTTGGCAACAAAGTCGTTCATGCCGGCCGCCAGGCAAGCCTCGCGATTGTCGTCGAACGCATTGGCGGTCATGGCGAGGATGGGAATTGCACGGCCCGACGACATGCGGCGAACGGCGCGCGTTGCTTCGAGGCCATCCATCTCGGGCATCAGCATGTCCATCAGGACCAGGTCGTAGCTGCGATGGGTCAGCGTGTCGACCGCCACACGGCCGTTTTCCGCGGTGTCCACCGTTAGCCCGGCATCGCGTAGCAGGTCCGTCGCCACCTCGCGGTTGATGGCGTTGTCTTCCACTAGCAGGATGCGCGCACCGGCATGGCGACGTCGCAACTCGGCCAAGCTGCCGCCGGCGTCTCGAGCGGTAGCCTGCGCCGGCGTGCCGTGTTCCAGCCAGGCGGTAAACCAAAAGCGGCTGCCCGCGCCCGGCGTGCTGTCCGCACCGGCGTCGCCGCCCATCATGCGCGCCAGGCGGCGCGTGATCGCCAGACCGAGCCCCGTGCCGCCGAACTTGCGGGTGGTCGACACATCCGCCTGCTGGAAAGCCTGGAAGAGTTGCGGCAGCACCTCCGGGGCGATGCCGATGCCGGTATCCTCGACTTCGAAACGCACCAAACAGCGGGTTGCTTCTGATTGCACCAGCCGGGTACGCAAGGCAATAGTGCCCTGTTGCGTGAACTTCACCGCGTTGCCGGCGTAGTTGAGCAGCCCCTGGCGCAGGCGGGTCAGATCACCACGCAACCAGTGGGGAACGTGATCACTATCGGTGCGCACCGTCAGCCCCTTGGCGGCGGCGCTTTCGCCGATCAGCGTAGCCACGTGATCGAGAACGGCCTCCAGCGCGAAATCGTGGGATTCCAACTCTATCTTGCCGGCCTCGATCTTGGAAAGGTCGAGAATGTCGTTGATCACCGCCAGCAGGTGTTTGGCCGCATCGTCGATTTTGTTGAGCCGTTCAATCTCCAGCGTGGAGGTTGCATCGCGCTTCAGCATGTGCGAGAAGCCGAGGATCGCATTCATTGGCGTGCGGATTTCGTGGCTCATGCTGGCGAGGAAGGCCGATTTTGCGAGGTTGGCCGCCTCGGCCTCCGCCCGGGATTTCTCGAGTTCGTCAGTCCGGTCCGCCACCAGTTCCTCGAGATGTTCGCGATAGCGATCGAGTTCGGCGCCCATGCGCTTGCGCTCGGTGATGTCCTCCTTCACCGCCACGTAGTGGGTGATCTCACCGTCCGGCTGGCGGATCGGCGTGATGACAGCAAATTCGACGTATTCACTGCCGTCCTTGCGCCGGTTGCAAAACTCACCCTTCCAGGCTTCCCCCTGCGTCAGGGCTCGCCACAACGCCACATAGTTTTCGGGCGCCGTCTTGCCGGTATGTAGGATGTTCGGATTCTGGCCGACCGCTTCGGCGCGCGTATAGCCGGTCTGGCGCACGAACGCCTCGTTCACATACTCGATGCGCGCGTCGCGGTCGGTGACAACGATGCTCTCCGGACTCTGCTCGACCGCCATCGACAGCTTGGACAATTCCTTCAGCGCAGCTTCGGTCTGGCGCTGCGCCGCAACCGAATCTTCCATCAGCGACAGCGCGGCCAGGCGCGCCTGCTTCTGCTCTTCGAGCACCTCCCGCAGCGCCGCTGCCGATGCCTCGATTTCTCGCCGCGCCGCGTTGGCGTCTTCCATCTGATTGATTGCGGCCAGGCGCGCCTGGTGCTGTTGTTCGAGCAGTTCGGCCTGCGCACGGGCGGCCTCGCTGCGCTCGGTCACATCGAAGAAGGTGGCGAGGAGACCGTCAGGCAGCGCAATTCCCGAAACCAGCATTTCACGCACGCGCCCGTCCTTGCAGGTAATGCGATAGGTTGACGGCTCAATATCGTTGCCGGACGAAGCGGCCCCGGAAACTCTCGCGATCCAGTCGGCTTTCACCTCGGCGCGATAGACCGGGTCGGGATAAGCCAGCAGCCACCATGCCTCGATATTCGGAATATCTTTCAGGGTATAGCCGAACACCTTTTTGAACCTCGCATTCTGGGCGATGCTCCGGCCATCCGCGGCCACGTAGCCCATGGGGAGCGGCGCCAGTTCAAACAGCCGGCGAAAGCGATCCTCGCTCGCGGCGCGCTCTGCGGCTGTCGTGACAAGCTGCTCATGCGCTGCGGCAATCTCGTCGATCTGCAGCGGCAGGGCATCCGAGTCCATCGGGGCCGCCAGCGCCCGCACTTCTCGAACAATGCGGCGACTGGCCAGCGCACCGCCGAACAGGCCCAGCAGCGTGGCGAGCAATAGGGCCGCGAACAGTACGACGCCGCCCCGGATCATTTGGGCGTTATGGGCGTTGCGCGGAATTTCCAGCACCACCGACCAGGGGGAGAGTTCGGGTCGGACGATGAAACGATGGTCTTCGGCCACGTCGCGAACGCCGTCGAAGCCGGGTGGCGAGCGCCTCGCGATGTCGGCGCCAGTACCGTCCTGCAAGGCGATCGACCAGCCATTCGGCAAGGCGAGCTGATCGAGGCGCTGCTGCAGTTGCACGGTTTCCAGGGTCGTGAGCATCAGGTGGGCCACCTTGCCGTTGCGCAACCCGGGCACGACGATGGCAACCAGCGGGACGTTCGCGACCGGACCCTGAACGATGTCACCGACCTGCGGCTGGCCGGTTTCGAGCGCCAGTGGCGCGGCGCTGCGGCCCTTCGATATGGGCAACAACGACAGCGGCTTGCCATAAGGCACACGGGTGTTGAACAGCATCTGCCGCCCGGTATCGGCAAAGATTACGTGGGTCTTGAAACTGACCAGAAAACCCTGCGCCTCAACATAGAGCTCCGGCCAGTGGCGAGGATTGTCAGCGAGCGGCGAAATGGCGAGCATGTTCAAGGCACGAATGCGTGACTGCAAAAACTGGTCGACGGCAGTGGCGTAGTTCATCGCCAGGTTCTTGCCTTCACGCCGGTGCCGTGCCTCCTGTTCCTGCAGGTCATCCCAGCCCATCCACAGGGCGAGTGCCAGCAGCGGCGCCATGCACAGCCAGATCAGCCGCGCGAGGGAGGAGGCAAGGGGGCGCGGCGTCATGGCGTACGCCCGCTGGGCGCACCAGCGAACGACAGGTCGTAGGGCGGCGCACGGCCAAGTTCGACTACCAGCGCATTGACCTGGCGCTTGAGTTCGATCATCTGCAGCTCGCGGCCGACCGCCGCACGATCGAAACGCTCGAGTTCCTCGATGCGGCGAGTCAACTCCCTCTCAGCCGCCTTGCGCTCGGTGATGTCGAGGGAGATGCGGCAGATGAATTCGGGATTGCCTTCGTCATCCAGCACCGGGAATATGTGGGACATGTAGGTGCGCGGTATGCCATCCACCGGCACGATTTCCTCGATGGAATGGCGCGCGAGGGTTTCCAGAACCCGTCGATCATTTTCCCGAAAAATCTGTGCGGTTGCCTCGGGATAGAGGTCGGCATCGGTCTTGCCGATGATGTCGGCCTCGCTCATATGATGTATGCGCTGCAGATTGGGATTGACCAGCGCGTAGCGTCCGTCGGGATGCTTGAGCGACAGGGCGGAAGGCGAGTAGCCGACGATGGCGCTCAGCCGGTGTTCACGTTCGCGCAGCGTTGCCTCCAACGCCTTGCGAGCGGAAATGTCCTCGATGACGGAAATGAAATGGCTTGGCTTGCCATCGGGTTGCCATACCAACGAAACGGTCAGGCTGACCCAGACGAGGCTGCCATCCTTGCGGATATAGCGCTTTTCCATCGCGTAAGTGTCGATTTCCTTCGCCTGCATGCGGCGCACCTGGACAAGGTCGGTATCCAGATCGTCGGGGTGCGTGATGTCCTGGAAAGGCTTGGTCAGCAACTCTGCCGGTGGGTAGCCGACGATCTCGCACAACTTGCGGTTGACGCGCAACCACCGGCCATCCGGCGCTACCAGTGCGATGCCCAGTGCGGCCTGCTCGAAGGTGGCATCGTAGCTGGCGTGGGCAAGCGCCTGAGCGCGCCACAGGCGCTCGAAGACCCAGCCGAACAGCACGGCCATGATGATGAACAACACGATCGATGCCGCGGACGCCGCGCTTTCCAGTACAAAGCTGAATTGCGGGGGCATATAGACGTACCAGACCAGCAATGCGCCGATCACGCCGCCGGCGATACCGCCCTTCAGGCCGCCGAGCCAGGCGCTGAAGAAGGCAGCAGGGAAAAACAGGAACCAGACGTAGGGCTTGATGTAAGCATCCCACAGCAACCACTGAATGCTGGCGGCAATGAAGGGCAGCAGCAGGGCGAGCGCAAGATTGAGGCGCGGTGTCATGCCTTGTCCTCGTCCTTGAGGAAGTCGAGCGGATAGGGTGGCGCACGTCCCAGTTCCTGCGACAGCGCGTTGATCTGGACCTTCATCGCGATCATGTCGAGCTCACGGCCGACCGTCGCCTTGTTGAATCGCTCGAGCTCGGCGTACCGCTGCTGCAGTTCCTCTTCTGCTGCTTTGCGGGCTGTGATATCGCGTGACAGGACAATGAAGCGATCGACCATCCCTTCAACTACGGGCTTGCGGGCCACCGATATCTCGAAATAATGTGCGCCCTGCGCCAGAGGCAGCATGATCGTCCGTCCGTAATCCGTTCCTGTCTGGTTGGCTGCAGCCAGCGATTCCATCACCGTCGCGGCTGCTTCGGGCGGCAGCACCTCGCTGACCGATCGTCCCAGCAACTGCTCGGGCGGGGCAGCCAGCATCTCCTCACGCGATGCCTTCACGGCGAGGTAACGTCCCTCGGCATCGAGTTCGAACAGCAGGTCGGGAACGGCCTGGAGCGTTGCCTGTATGTCGTCAGCCAGGCGGCGCAAGGCGGTTGCTGCTTCCTTGCTCGCGGTAATGTCGCGATCTAGGCCGCGATAGCCGAGCAGGCTGCCGTCGGGCGCCAGGATCGGCATGCCATTCGTCTGGACATGGCGCACGCTGCCATCCTTGTGCAGGTTCATGTTGTCGAGGTCGCGGAACATGGCCTTGCGCGCGGCAATGGACTCGAACTCGGCTCGAACCCGCGCGGCTTCGCCAGGTGGCATCAGGTCGAAAGGCGTCTTGCCGAGGATCTCGGCCGGGGTATAGCCAAGCATGCTTTCCACCGTGTCCGAGACATAGGTATAGCGCGCCCCGGCATCGACTTCCCAGACCCAGTCCGCCGAAGCTTCAACGATGTCGTGGAAGCGGCGCTCGCTGTTGCTGATCGCCAGTTCAGCCTGCTTGCGTTCGGTAATGTTCTCGGAAAAGATGACAATACCGCCGATTTCCCCATCGTCGGTTTTCCATGGGCGCACAGACCAACGGCTCCAGACCACCTGACCGTCGTTGCGTTGAAAAGGCTCTCCTTCCTCGGATCCAACGACCTCACCAGCCAGCCCGCGCCGATGCGCAACTTTCCATTCTTCCGGCAACTCTGGAAAGATTTCATAGTGCGAATGACCGACTACTTCGCGAGCTTCAATAGCAAAGTCTTCGCACCAATGCCGGTTGACCGCGAGGTAGCGCATCTCGCGATCAAACAAGGCCAGCGCCACTGGAGCGTGTTCCGTCAACAGGCGCAGACGCCCCTCGCTCTCGCGAAGTGTTGCTTCCAACCGCTTGTGCTGGGTGATATCACGCGAAATTCCGAAGATACCGATAATCCTTCCGTCGGCGTCGCGTAACGGACCCTTGGTACCGAGGAAAACACGCCGGCCGGTGGGCGTATCGATGACTTCCTCATTGGTTTCGACCTGGCCGGTGGCCATCACCCGCCGGCCGATGGCCGTGAGCATTTCAGCCTGATCGGCCGGGAAGAGCGCGCGGTCGTTCTGGCCGATCACTTCTTCGGCGGATTTGTCGACGAAGCGCGCCGCAGCGTTGTTGAACACAAGGTAGCGACCGGCTTCGTCCTTGGCGAAGATCGCATCTTCCGTACCGTCCACAATCGCGGCCAACATCATTGGCGCACGCAGACGTTCGCGTTCCGATTCGAGTTCGCGCTGATGGCTAGCCGCCACCTGGCCGACAAGGCGCTTCACCAGCACGTAGAGCAGCAGGGAGGTGACGGCGACGAAGAACCAGCCCTTGGCCATGCTGGCCTGGACGAGCGCCGCCGGATCGCTGAACAGCAGGCCCATCGCCCGGTCGGACAGCAGAATCCACAGCCCGGCAAAAAAGGCATATGCCAGCACGACGCCAAAGGCGCCGCGCCAGATCTTGTTGTTTGCATCGTTCCCGATCATTTGGTACCCCGCAAGCTGCGGTGCTGAAAGACTACGGGGGCAATAAATCGGTTCATATCCCCGCGACACGCCAGTAGTTGCGACAACCACGCAACTGCCATAAGTATCCAATAGGGAGTGATGAATCACAGAGCAAGGCTTCCCGCCGATACCGGGAAAAATTCCCGATGTGCCCGGCAACTTGATTTGCGGCAAACTGTCTAGCCATCATGACCGATCCAAAGACCCGGAAACCCCGGACCAAAAGGTCTCGCGCCCTATCGTGGGAAGGCAACGAGTTGCGCCTGCAACTGGCGCTGGAGGCCACCGGCGACGGCATGTGGGACTGGGACCTGCGCACCGGCGCAGCCTACTTGTCGCCCAGCTACTACGCGCTGACCGGCTACCGGCCCGAGGACGTGACGCCGGGTTTCGAGTTCTTCCGGCAAACCGTGCATCCGGACGACTGGCCTGGCGTGCTGGCAATCATGGAATCCCACCTGGCTGACCAGTCGCGGGAAAGCACGATCGAGTACCGCATGCTCACCGCCACCGGCGCGATCCGCTGGATCCGAGGCCGCGGCAAGGTGATGGAGCGGGATGCCGACGGCACGCCGCTGCGCATGGTGGGCCACATCACCGACATCAGCCAGCAGAAGAAACTGGAGGAAGCCCTGCATGTAACTGAGGCCCGCTACCGGATGGTGCTTGAGGACCAGACCGAGTTCATCGCGCGCTGCCTGACCGACGGCACGATCACCTATGCCAATGAAGTCTATTGCCGCCTGATCGGCAAGCCCGCCGAGGAGATCATCGGCTACCGTTGGCAACCGGTTGCCCATCCCGACGACCTGCCGATGATCGAGGCGCGCTTGGCCGAGTTGACGCCGGCCAATCCGGTCGTGACGATCGAGAACCGCATCATCGACAGCCAGGGCGAGGAGATCTGGGTGCAGTTCGTGAACCACGCCTTCTTCGATGCGGCGGGCGGCATCGCCGAAATCCAGGTGGTCGGTCGAGACATCACCCTGCGCAAGGGGATCGAGGCAAGGAAAGATGCGCTGCTGGAGGAAAACAGCCGCCTCGCGCGCGAACTGATCGACCTGCAGGACAAGGAGCGCGCGCATCTGGCCCGTGAACTGCACGACGAGTTGAGCCAGCAGCTGGTGGCGATCCGCGCCCACGCTGCCGCCATCCGCCACCGCGCGGCCTCTGGCGATACGCGGTTGCTGGCCGATGCCGAGGCCATCGAGGCATCAGCCAGCCAGATCTACGCCGCTTCGCATCGGCTCATGGAGAGGCTGCATCCGCAGCTGCTCGACAATGTGGACTTCAAAGGAGCGCTACGCGTACTGCTGCTGGATGCCTGGCTTGAGGAGCATTTCGACATCCGGACGACCCTGCGGCTGGCCGGCAACCTCAATGCCATCAGCAACGAGGTGCTTGTCCATCTCTTCCGCGTCACGCAGGGTTGCTTGAACAATGTGGCCCTGCATGCCCGGGCGAGTCGGGTGCGGGTGTTTCTCGGCGAGCGCCTGGTGGCGGGCCAGCGGGTGCTGCGTCTGGTGATCCGCGACGATGGCGTCGGCATGGACCCGGCGGCGGCGCAGGGCGGCCTGGGCCTGCGGGTCATGCGTGAGCGGGTTGGCAAACTGGTGGGCAGCCTCACCGTGGAGAGCCAGCCCGGCGCGGGCACGCGCATCGCCGTCGAGGTCAGGGTTCCACCAGCCCCGCGCGGATGACCAGTCGGGTCAAGGCCGCGGTATCGGGGACATTCAACCTAGCCTTGATCCGGGTGAGGTGATTGCGTACCGTCTTGTCGCTCAGGTTGAGCGTTTGCGCGCAGGTGTCGGCGTCCTGGCCTTGCGCGGTCAGCAGCATGATCTGGAATTCGCGGTCGCTGAGCTGATCGAGCCGCGACGTGTCTTCCCCGTGCCCGGCGTGTTTGCGCACCATGGCCGGGATCAGGTCGGGACTGACGAAACCTAGCTGGCGCGCCACTTCACGGATGCCCTGGATCAGCACCTCGACGGAGCTGGCCTTGGTGACGTAGCCGAGCGCGCCCAAGCTCAGCGCCCGCTGCAGCATCGCGGCCGAGGCATGCACCGTGTAGATCAGGATACGGGCGAGCGGATCGAATTGGCGGATATGGCGCACGGATTCCAGCCCGCCATAGCCGACCATCGAAAGGTCCATGACGACGACGTCAGGCCGGTGAGCGCGGTACCAGGCATAAGCCTCCTCGCCGCTGCTCACGTCGCCTGGCACACTGAAGCCGGGTTCGCTGGCGAGCAGGCTGCGCAGGCCGACGCGCAAGGCGGGATGATCATCCACCAGGAGGACGCGAATCGGTGGGCTCGGTGATTTCTGCTTGGCCATGGCTATCAGCGGTATCGGGGCGGCAAGATGTGTTGGGGAGTTGCCAGTTTAGCCATGATGCGATGCACTTGCTGAAACCTGAAGTCGTCCGACAGGTCCGATAGGCAACATCTTTTCATTGCGAAAGAAGATATCTCTTAGCAACTTCTTGGTTCCACAGTCCGTTGATTGGCAAATTCTTGCCCTTACAAAGAAAGATCGCCATGACCGGATCGGCCGAGGTCCTTCCGTAGGTCGTCCGGCAGTTTTCTGAGAGTACCCGATATCGGGTATGCCAATGTCAGAAGGCGGCAATCAGTCTTTTGGCGCCCGATTGGGTTTGCGGTCGAATGACTCTTCCTGGCCAATTTGATTCCCAGTCAGCACATGCACTGAGATCAATAGCACCAGTACTTGCCCGCCTGCCCCACGTCGTGGGCATCCGGGACATCAACATCTGGCTGCGGTCTGATCGTTTTCGGTCACTCGTTGTAGCTGCCACGCCCTCGGTGTGACCGTTCCTTGCATCGGTTTGCCGGGGCTTTCGTCCACCCTGTGGCAAACTACCAACGACCAAGGAATGAATGCACCCGCCTTCGCGCGCATCACCCTGGCCGCCGCGCGGGTCAAATTGTGAATCTTCAATGAGCGGACACGAGCACTCCCACGGGCACTCCCACGGCCACAGCCACGGCGGAACCGATTCGCCCGTGCAGCGCCGCCGCCTGCTCATCGCACTCGGGCTGACCTGGGCCTTCGCCGTCGTCGAGGCCTTGGCCGGCTGGCGCGGCGGCTCGCTGGCGCTGCTGGCCGATGCGGGCCACATGGTCACCGACGGCGCGGCGCTGGGCTTGGCGCTGCTGGCGGCATGGATCGCCGCGCGGCCGCCCTCGGCGCGGCACTCCTACGGCATGGGCCGGGTGGAACTGCTGGCGGCGCTGATCAACGCGCTGGCGATGCTGGCGGTGGTGGCCGGCATCGGCATGGAAGCCTGGTCGCGTTTCCAGACGCCGCACGCCATCCAAGGCGCGATGGTAAGCGCGGTGGCCACCTTCGGCCTGCTGGTCAACCTGGGCGTGGCCTGGATGCTGTCGCACGGCCAGCAGAACATCAACGTGCGCGGCGCCTTCCTGCATGTGCTGGGCGATGTGCTCGGCTCGGTGGCCGCCATCGTCGCCGGCATGGTCGTGTGGCAGACCGGCTGGACGCCGATCGACCCGCTGCTGTCGATCCTGATCGGCGGGCTGGTCCTTGCCTCCAGCCTGCGGCTGCTGCGCGACGCGCTGCACGGCCTGCTCGACGGTGTGCCGTTTCATCTCTCGCTGGACCACCTTGGCCGCGAACTGGCGGCGGTGTCGGGCGTCATCGAAGTCCATGACCTGCACGTCTGGTCGCTCTCCGGCGAGCGGTTGGCGCTGTCGGCGCACGTGCGGATCCGGGACATGAACGACTGGCCGGCAGTCCTCGAAGGCCTGCTGCATGAGACCGCCGAGCATGGTATCGGCCACGTCACCTTCCAGCCGGAAACGGTGCGCTGGGTTCCGCTGCAACGCCATGAGTGACGCCCCGCATCCTTTTCCCGTCACTTTCGTCTCCCGAGCAAGCGGGGAGTTTTTCCCGACATCCTCGCCACGGAGATACCCCAATGCAAGCCCTAGTCCTTCAACTGAAACGCTTGCCAAGTCAGCAGCCGTTTCTGTTCCTCGGTCTGGCCGCGCTCGTCTGGTTCGGGCTTTTCCAGACGCTGATTCCCGCCTCCGAGGCGCTGGTCGCGGCGCTGCCGGTGGATCGCGCCAGCCGCCTGGGCGGCGCGCTGCAATTCTTCTTCTACGACACGCCCAAGGTGCTGCTGCTCCTGACCGGCATCGTCTTCGTCATGGGCATCGTGCATACCTTCGTCTCGCCCGAACGCACCCGCGCCATGCTCTCCGGCAAGCGACTTGGCGCCGGCAATGCCCTGGCGGCCACGCTGGGCATCGTCACGCCCTTCTGCTCCTGCTCCGCCGTGCCGCTGTTCATCGGCTTCCTGCAGGCCGGCGTGCCGCTCGGGGTGACCTTTTCCTTCCTGATCTCGGCGCCGATGGTCAATGAAGTGGCCCTGGCGCTACTGTTCGGCATGTTCGGCTGGCAGGTGGCGGCGCTGTATCTGGGCATGGGGCTGATGGTCGCCATCGCCGCCGGCCTGGTCATCGGCAAGCTGGGTATGGAGCGGCACCTCGAAGACTGGGTGCGGGCGATGCAGAACAGCCAGGCCGGCGACGCGGTCGAACTGCCGGACATGGGCTGGGGCCCGCGCATCGACAGCGGTTTCCATCACGTGCGCGAGATCGTCGGCAAGGTCTGGCCCTACATTCTCGCCGGCATCGCGCTCGGCGCCGGCATCCACGGCTACGTGCCGGAGGACTTCATGGCCTCGATCATGGGCAAGGACGCGCCCTGGTGGTCGGTGCCCGCCGCTGTGGCCATCGGCGTGCCGATGTACACCAACGCCGCCGGCATCATCCCCGTCGTCGAGGCGCTGATGGGCAAGGGCGCGGCGCTGGGCACCGTGCTGGCCTTCATGATGAGCGTGATCGCGCTTTCCGCTCCGGAAATGATCATTCTGCGCAAGGTGCTG
>WBZL01003331.1_pt1 | contig 14802 bp, 13 predicted proteins | sample 5204291 | NCBI WGS metagenome assembly WBZL01 (sample SAMN12344345, study PRJNA552823) | activated sludge metagenome | biome: Activated sludge suspended growth; feature: Nitrification reactor; material: Wastewater; isolation source: activated sludge from nitrification reactor of wastewater...
GAGAAGGTCTCGAGATCATCGGCTCCACCGGCGGCAGCCTCGACGAGCTGCGCCGGCTGCTGGCGGTGTTCAATCGCGGCGAGCTGACGCCGGTGATCGACCGCCGCTTCGCGCTGGCCGATCTGCACGACGCCTTCGACCTGCTGCAGCAGGGCCGGCAGTTCGGCAAGCTCGTCATCACGATGCCCTGAGCACGCGCCGCGCCGGGGCTGCGGCCGCGGGCTGCCTTGCGGCGGCCCGCGCAGCGATTGGGTCAGGCGGCGAAGCGCGCCGCGACCTCGCGGAAGGTGGCATTGCGCGCGTCCAGCGCCTCCTGGGTGGCCGGCACCATGATCGGCGCGCCTTCGTGCGCGAAGGCCTGGCATTGATCGACGTACGGACGCAGGCGCTCGTGATACGACGGCGAGGCCGCCGCCAGATCGCCGCCGAACGCCGTCCAGGTGGTCGCCAGCGTCTCCGCGGAAACCATCGCCAGGGTCGTGCCCATGCCCGACAGCAAGGCCGCACAGTGGCCCGCGTCGCCGATGACCGCGACCCTGCCGCGGGTCCAGCTCGGCATGTGCGTCTGGCTCACGGAATCGAAGTAGAAGCCCTGGGCGGCGGGGTCGGCGAACGCGGCACGCAGGGCCGGCAGCTGCCAGGACCCGACGCGCGCGAGGAACCGATCGATCATTGCCCGCTGTGCCTGCAGATCGCGGTAGTCGTAGTCCACCTCGGGGCTGGCAGCCAGCATCATGGCCTGCGGCCCGTCCCCCGCGTCGCGCACGGCGACCGTCAGGCCCGGCACGTTGAGCATCGCGCGCTGCCAGTCGCGGTCGTTCGGCAGGTCGACCAAGGCGACGTAGTAGCCGAAGTGTCGGACGAAGTCCTGCTCCGGCCCGAAGGCCAGCCTGCGCACCGTGGAATGCAGCCCGTCGGCCCCGACGACCAGGTCGTAGCGGCCCCGCCGGCCGTCGGCGAAGCCGACATCGGCGCCGCCGGGCCCGTCGGCGATCGACGCGAGGGTCGTCTGGAAGCGGAACTCCACCGTGTCGGGCACCACGCTGTGCAGGATGCGGTTCAGGCGGTCGCGCGTGATCTCGACATCGTGGTCGGTCTCGTTGGCGAACCAGCGCAGGTCCAGGCTGGCCACCGGCCGGCCCGAGCCGTCGAGCACGGGCATCGGCTCGCCGATCGAGACCTTCTCGGCCTCGATGCGCGCCAGGATGCCCATGCGCTCGGCCGTGCCGAGCGCCTGTCCGCGCACGTCGATGGGTGCGCCGCCCGGGCGCAGGCCCTCGGCGCGCTCGACCACCGTGACGCGGTGGCCGAGGCGGGCGAACCAGTGCGCCGCCGTGAGGCCGGCCATGCTGGCGCCGGCGATGAGAACGTCCATCGGATCACTCCTTGTCGTGCGGGTCGCCCAGCAGGAACCGGACGAGGTGGCGGGCCAGCAGTTCCGGCGACTGCAGCGCGGTGGCATGGCCGGTGCCGGGCAGTCGTGCGCTGCGGGCCGCGCGCAGGCGCGCGGCGATCGCCAGCGTCACGTCCGGCGGCACCACGCGATCGAGCTCGCCGGCCACCACCAGCGTCGGCGCGGCGATGTCGGCGACATCCCCGTCGAGCGTGGTCTGCACCGTCGCGGCGCGTCGCGCCGAGCGCGCCGACTCGGGACGCGCCTGTGCGAACACGCGCCGCAGGTCCGGCCGTTGCAGGAGGAAGGCCTCGGGAAAGAACCAGGTGGCCAGTTCCTCGGCCGTGTCGGGCAGGCGGCGGCGCAGCGCCGCGAGCTGCGAGGCATCCGGGCACAGCGCCTCGTAGGCGTCGGGCAGCGGCCAGGTGCTGCCCAGCACCAGCCGGTCGACCGATCGCGGGTGCCGCAGCGCCAGCGCCTGCGCCACCCGGCCGCCGAAGGACGAGCCCAACACGTGCACGGGCCCCAGGCCCAGGGCCTCGACGAGCTGCTGCGCATCGTCGGCCAGGTCGGCGAGCGTCGACGGTCGCTCCGGCCCCTCGGTGTCGCCGCAGTCGCGCTGGTCGTAGGCGATCACGGTGAAGTGCGCGGACAAGTGCGGCACCAGCGCGGCGAACATCAGCCGCGAGGCCTCCGCGCCATGCATCAGCACGAGCGGCGGGCCGCGACCCTCGCGCTCGAAGGCGATGCGCACCGCGCCGGCCTGCAGGACCTCGGTCATCCGGCGCGCTCCGCTTCCTGGTCGAGGAAGAAGGTCATCTCGATCTTGAGGCCACGCGGATCGTGGACGAACAGCTGATGCAGCGGCCAGCCCGGCACCGGGGCCTCGGCAAACGGCACGCCCTGCGCGGCCAGGTGTTCGCGCATCTCGACCAGGCCCTGCGAGCGGAACGAGATGTGGTCGAGCGGGCCGGTGGCGGGCTCGACCGGCCGATCCGGCGTCGCCAGATGGGCATACAGGTGCACGATCGGCTGGCCCTCGGCATACAGCCAGGCGCCGGGCGCCGGGATCTCCGGCCGCGCGCCGACCGTCAGCCGCATCACCCGCGTGTAGAAGTCCACCAGCGGCGGCAGCTCGTCGGGCGTGCAGCGGATCGTGAAGTGGTGCAAGGCGCTCACGGGCATCTCGATGTCCCCCAGGTTTCAGGCGCGCGCGCTCGCCGTGCCTAGCGCAGAGCGGCCGGGAGCCACAACGCCAAGGCGGGCCAGGCGATCAGCGCGAAGGTCAGCAGGATCGTCAGGCCCAGGAACGGGTAGCAACCGCGGAAGATCACGTGGGTCGGCACGTCGGGCGCCACGCTGCGCATCACCGCCACCGTGATGCCCACCGGCGGGCTCACCGCGGCCAGCTCCATCATCACGCACAAAAAGATGCCGAACCAGACCTTGTCGACGCCGGCAGTGGCCATCAGCGGCATCACGAAAGGCAGGCTGAGGATCAGCATGCCCAGGCCGTCGAGCGCGGTGCCGAGCACGAAGTACAGCAGCAGCATCGCCAGCAGCAGGCCGGTGCGGCCGAGGTTCCAGTCGGCGATCATGGCCACGAAGTCGGCCGTGACGTTGGTGTGCACCATGAAGCGCGTGAACATGATGCCGGTGACGACGATCACGAACACCATCCCCGAGGTGGCGATGGTCTGGCGCAACGACTCGGCCAGCGCCGCCCAGCGGAAGCGCCGCATCGCCACCGCGATGGCCAGCACGCCCAGCACGCCCACCGCCGCCGACTCCGACGGCGTCATCACGCCGCCGTAGATGCCGCCGAGCACGAGGGTGATCAGCACCAGCGCCGGCAGCAGCTTGCGCAGCGACGCCAGGCGCACCGGCCACGGATGGCTGGGCCCGCGTGGTCCCATCGCCGGCTTCAGCGTGCACCACAGCGCCAGCACCGAGCAGTACACCACCGTCAGCAGCACGCAGGGCACGATGCCGGCCATGAAGAGCTCGGCGATCGAGGTCTCGGTCCACACGCCGTAGATCACCAGCAGCGTGCTCGGCGGCACCAGCACGGCCAGCGTGCCGGCCGACGCGAGCGTGCCGGTGGCCAGGCTCAGGTCGTAGCGGTACTTGCGGAACTCGGGCATGACCATCGGCCCCAGCGTGGCCACCGACGCGATGCTGCTGCCCGTGACCGCGCCGTAGGCCGCGTTGGACAGCACCGCCGAGACGGCGATGCCGCCGGGCATGTGCCCGAACCACTTGCTGATGCAGTCGTACAGGTCGTCGGTGATGCCGGTGCGGTAGGCCAGCTGGCCCATCAGCAGGAACAGCGGCAGCGCGATGAAGACGAACAGCGTGCCGTTCTCCCACAGCGTCAGGCTCAGCTTCGACGCGGCGGCGGTGAAGCCGGTGACGTAGAACTCGCCGAGCACGCCGACGATGGCCATCGACCAGCCGATCGGAATGCCGAGCAGGATCAGCGTCAGCATCGCCACGACGGCGATGTAGCCGACGGTGATCAGGCTCACCGCCGGCCCTTCGTCGACAGCGCGTCGCGTGCACGCTGCACCGTGCGCAGCAGCAGCTGCAGCGTCCCGAAGAGCATGCACAGCGCCACGAACAGGCTGATCGGCCAGTACGGGATGTCGATGAACTCGGCCCCTTCGCCGCGCGCGGCCATGCCCGGCAGCTCGTGGAACTGCCAGGCCGCCACGACGCCCATGAACACCGCGCCGCACAGCGCGCCGACCGCATCGGTCAGCGCCTGCATGCGCGGCGTGTACATCTCGTACAGGGACTCGGTGCGCACGTGGCCGTTGGAGGCCGTGGTGAAGGGGATGGCGGCGACGAACAGCAGCAGCAGCGCGAGCGTGGCGATCTCCTGCGACCACTGGAAGGGGTGGCTGAAGAAGTAACGGCCGACGACGTCCACCGCGATCACCGCGACGATCAGCGGCAGGAACACGAACGCCGCGATGTCGCGCAGCAGCTTCGGCAGCCCGAGGTTCACCCAGCGCCCGCCCAGCGCGCCGGGGTCCAGCGCCGGTGGCGCCAGGCCCTGGTCGCGTGCTTCCTGCGACGCCAGGACCGGGTCGTCGCTCACTGCTGCACCACCACCGGGTTCTCGATCGACAGCTTCAGCAGGTCGGCCGGCGACAGGCCCTGGTACTTGGCCGACAGCGCCTGGATGTCCTTGAGCAGGGCCTTGGCCGGGATCTTGTCCTTCTCCAGGTCGTCGGCCCAGGCGTCCACCACCGGCTGCAGCCGGTCCTTGAAGCGCTGCAGCTCGGCCGGCGGCAGGGTGATCATCTCGACGCCCGCGGCCTTGTAGGCATCGCGGGCCTTCACCGAGAAGTCGACCCCCGAGATCTTCGTGTTGACCATCGCGAACGGCTCCAGGCCGCGCAGGTAGAGCTGCTGCAGGTCCGGCGGCAGCTTGCCGACGGACGCCGGGTTGTAGCAGGTCCAGGCACCCCCGCCGGTCAGGCCGAGCGCGGTGTGGAACTTGGCCACCTCGTGCAGCTTGAAGGGCACGAAGCCGGCGTCCACCCAGAACACCGCATCGATCACGCCCTGTTGCAGCGCGGTGTACAGCTCGGGGTACGGCAGGTTGACCAGCGCCACGCCCAGCGCCTTGGCCACGTCCGGCGCCATGCCCTGGGCGCCGACCTTCAGGCCCTGCAGGTCTTCCAGCTTGCGGATCGGCTTCTTGCTCAGGATGTCGGCGGGCTGGAAGGCGACATGCATGCCCCAGGCCACGCCCTGCTTCTTGAACTCGGGCACGAAGTATTTCGAGGCCAGCTCCTGCGCGATGCGGGTGGCCACCATCGGGTTGGACGGGGTCACGAAGGGCTGTTCCCACACGCGCGACAGCGGCATGCCGCGGCCTTCGTAGGTGGGATAACACACGCCCCATTCCCCGACGCCGGTGCGCACGCCCTTGAAGCCGTCCTTCGCGCCGAACAGGCTGCCCGATCCGTACTCCTTGATCAGCAGCTTGCCGTTGCTCGCCGCGGCGATGCGCTTCAGGTTGGCCTGCGTCGGCGGCACCAGCACCGAGGCCGGCGGCGACGGGTGGCCGTACTTGAACTCGATCGGCGCGCCGGCGTACGTGATCGTCGGGTTGCCGGTGGTGACCTTGCCGGCCAGCCAGTCCTCGCCCAGATCGGCGTGGGCCGCTCCGGCTGCCAGCAGCAGACAGGCGGGGATGGAATGCAACCGTGTGCGCAACATGCTCTCTCCTTGGTGGATGGTGGCGATCGGGTCCGCGGCGCGTGAGGCGTCCATCGGCGCGGCCCGTCAGGCCCGCTTCAGCGAGTACGACAGGTCCGGCGCCGGCGACACCCAGCGAGCCGCGGCCAGCGCCAGCAGCCGCAGCGCCAGCACCTCCGCAGGCCGCCAGACACCGCGCGTGCCGAAGACGTTGAAGGTGGCGTAGCACAGCCTGCCGCGCAGCATCGGCACGTTGACCACCGTGTTGAGGCCCAGCGGGCGCATCTGCGCGTAGTCGTCGAAGGTCTGCTCCAGCGCGGCCGGGCCCTCGGCGACGAAGACCTCGCCCCTGACGAAGAGTGTCTCGGTCCACGGGGTCAGGGTCTTGCGCTTGCGCGCCTGCACCGGGAACTCGCCCCCCGCCGACGAGTAGAGCCGCTGCAGGCGGATCTCGTTGTCGGGGTCGTCGCGGGTGGTCACGTTGAGCTGGATGCTGAAGATGCCCGGGCCGGCGAGCAGCCGGCGGTAGGCGTCGATCTGCGCCAGCGCGGCGTCGGCATCGGGGGCCTCGGCGATCGCGTCGAGCAGGTTGGTGCAAAGGCCCAGGCTGAGCATCGCGCCGGGGCTTGCCGGGTCGTGGCAGGCCGTCAACATGGCGCCGAGTCTAGGATCACGGAATTACCGTATCGCGCCATTTTCTGATACGGGTATAAGTTCGAGGTTATGCCCCAGCCGGAACGCTCCCTCCGCCTTCGTCACAGCCTGGGCTCGCGCCTGAAGCTGCGCCACCTGACGCTGCTGCAGAGCCTGGAGCGCCACCGCACGCTCAGCCGCGTGGCCGCCGAGATGGACCTCAGCCAGCCCGCCATCACGAGGCGCTGCGCGAGATCGAGGACATCTTCATGACCCGGCTGTTCGAGCGCACCAGCCGCGGGCTCGCCGCCACCGAGGCGGGCCGCGCCGTGCTGCGCCTGGCGCAGGTGACCCTGGCCGACGTGGAGTCCACGGCCCTGGCGCTGACCGCCATCGACACCGGGCTGATCGACCGCGTGCGCCTCGGCATCACGCCCCAGGTGCCCGAGGGCCTGCTGAACGCGGCCTTGACGCACCTGCTCGGGCAGGCGCCGCGCGTGTCGGTCCTGTCGAAGGAGGGCACCACCGACGAGCTGGTGGCCGCGCTGTCGGCGCGCGAGATCGACTGCGCCATCGGCCGCTCGTTCGACCACAGCGTCGGCGTCGACATCGACCAGGAACCGATCTACGAGCAGGAGCCCTGCCTGCTGGTGGCGGCGCGCAGCCGCGCGCGCCTGTCGCGTGGGCCGCTGGACTGGGCCCGGCTGGCCGGACTCGACTGGATCTTCCCGCCGCCGAACACGCCGATGCGCCGCACCTTCAGCACGATCTTCCTCAGCGCCGGCGTGCAGCCGCCGTCGCCGGTCGTCGAGACCATGTCGCTGCGCACCATCGAGACCGCACTGCGCCACCTGCCCAACGGGGTGACGATCCTGGCCCGGGACATCGCCACCGACCTGGTCCAGCGCGGCGAATGCGCGGCCTTGCCCTACAAGCTGAGCTGGAACCTGCCGCCGGTGAGCTTCTTCGTGTCCAGGCACATGGCGACGCATCCGACCGTCCGCTCCCTGGCCACGGCCGTCCGCAAGGCGGCCCATGCCCCGGCCATGCGGTCGCGCTGAACAGCAGGCCCACCCCCCGGCCACCGTCGCCGAGGCGCACGCCGGCCCCGGCGTGGCACGGCCCGCGCGCCCTCGGGGCCGACTCGCCGGCGTGGCCGGCGACAAGGCCTTCGACGTGGCGGCCCCGAGGGGCCCGCGGCGCACACCCTCGCGGCGTGCCGATAATCGGCGCGCGCAGGATGGGCACGCGGTGCCGCGGCGCGTGGAGCATGTTCATGGCAGCACCCTTTCCTTTCTCGGCCATCGTCGCGCAGGACGAGATGAAGCAGGCCATCCTGATCGCCGCCGTGGACGCCAGCCTGGGCGGCGTGCTGGTCTTCGGCGACCGCGGCACCGGCAAGAGCACGGCGGTGCGAGCGCTGGCGGCGCTGTTGCCGCCGATGAAGGCGGTGGTGGGCTGTCGCTACGGCTGCGACCCCGACGCCTCGGGCGAGGCCTGTCCGGACTGTGCGGCCCTGAAGTCGAAGGGCCGGATCAAGACCCACCGGGTGCCCGTGCCGGTGGTGGACCTGCCCCTGGGCGCCACCGAGGACCGCGTCGTCGGTGCCCTCGATCTCGAGCGCGCGCTGTCCGAAGGCGTCAAGGCCTTCGAGGCGGGCCTGCTGGCGCGGGCGCATCGCGGCTTTCTCTACATCGACGAGGTCAACCTGCTGGAGGACCACCTGGTCGACCTGCTGATCGACGTCGCGGCCTCCGGCGAGAACGTCGTCGAACGCGAGGGCCTGTCGGTGCGCCACCCGGCGCGCTTCGTGCTGGTGGGCAGCGGCAATCCCGAAGAGGGCGAACTGCGGCCGCAGCTGCTCGACCGCTTCGGCCTGTCGGTCGAAGTGAAGACCCCCGAAGACCTGGCCACGCGGGTGGAAGTGGTCAAGCGCCGCGATGCCTACGAGCGCAGCCCGGTGGAGTTTGCCGCCCGGTGGCGCAAGGAGGACGACCGGCTGCGCCGGCGCATCGTCGCCGCGCGCGAACGGCTGCCGGGCGTGCAGGTCAGCGACGCGGTGCTCGAACGCGCGGCCCGGCTGTGCATGGCGCTGGGCACCGACGGCCTGCGCGGCGAACTCACGCTGATGCGCGCCGCGCGCGCGCTGGCCGCCCTCGATGGCGACAAGGCGGTGGACGAGGGGCACCTCCGGCGGGTGGCCCCGTCGGCGTTGCGTCACCGCCTGCGCCGCAATCCGCTCGACGATGCCGGTTCCACGGTCCGCGTGCAGCGCGCGCTGCAGGAGATGTTGCCGGCGTGACCGACTCCCCGCAGGCACCCAGCTGGGCCGACGCGCTGTCCGCCGCGGCGTTGCTGGCGGTGGACCCGCTGGGCCTGGGCGGCGTGCGGCTGCGCGCCGCGGCCGATGCGCGGCGCGACCATTGGATGCAGACCTTGCAGCGGGCCTGGCCTGACGGTGCTCCGATGCGCCGCATGCCGCTGCACATCGGCGACGATCAGTTGCTCGGCGGCCTCGACCTCGGGGCCACGCTGCACCGCGGCCGCACCACGGTGCTGCCGGGCCTGCTGGCGCGCTGCGACCAAGGCCTGCTGGTGGTGGCCATGGCGGAGCGCCTGGAGGCCGCCACCGCGGCCCGCCTGTGCGCGGTGCTCGACACCCACCGGCTGGTTCTTCAGCGCGACGGCTTGTCCGCCGTCGAGCACGCCCGCCTCGCGATCGTCGCGCTGGACGAGGGCGCCGGCCCCGACGAGAGCGTGCCTGCGGCCCTGAACGAGCGGCTGGGGCTGCAGGTCGATCTGCAGGGCCTGGCCCCGCCGCCGCACGAAGGGGCGGCCGACGGCCTGCTGGCCGCCGTCGGCGCGGCCCGTGCCCGGCTGCCGCAGGTGCAGGCGTCGGACGAGATGCTGCAGGCCCTGTGCGAGGCCGCCCAGGTGTTGGGCGTGGCCTCGCTGCGCGCCAGCCTGTTCGCGCTGAGGGCCGCGCGCGCGTCGGCGGCGCTGGCGGGGCGCACGGCGGTGGCCGCCGAGGACGCGGCGCTGGCGGCACGGCTGGTGCTGTCGCCCCGCGCCACGCGGCTGCCCCAGCCCCCGGCCGACGACCCCGAGCCCGCCGACCCGGAGCCCCCGACGCCGCCGCCTGCCGAGTCGTCGACCGAGGCGCCGGACGGGCCGCCCGGAGACGCCGAGGCGCCGCTGCCCGAACAGGTCCTGGCCGCCGCGCTGGCGGCGATCCCGCCGGGACTGCTGGCGCTGCTGGCCGCCAGCCAGGGCGGCAAGGCCGGGTCCGGGGGGCGCGCCGGCGCCCTGCAGGCTTCGCGGCGCCGCGGACGCCCGTACGGGTCGCGCCGTGGTGACCTGCGCGGCGGCGCCCGGCTGCACCTGGTGGACACCTTGCGGGCCGCCGCACCCTGGCAACCGGTGCGCCGGCGCGAGCATCCGGGCGGACCCTTGGTGCGGGTGCGCCGCGACGACTTCCACGTCGTGCGCCACCGGCAGCGGCGCGAGACGACCACCGTGTTCGTCGTCGACGCCTCGGGCTCGGCGGCCCTGCATCGACTGGCCGAGGCCAAGGGCGCGGTGGAACTGCTGCTGGCGGAGTGCTACATCCGCCGCGACCGGGTGGCGCTGATCGCCTTTCGCGGCGCGCCGGACCGCCGGTCCGGCGCCCAGTTGCTGCTGCCACCCACGCGGTCGCTGGTGCGGGCCAAGCGTTGCCTGGCCGAACTGCCCGGCGGCGGCGGCACGCCCCTGGCCTCGGGGCTGGACGCCGCGCGCGAGCTGGCCGAGGAGGTGCTTCGCCGTGGGGGCACGCCGGTGGTGGTGTTGCTGACCGACGGCCGGGCCAACCTCGCGCGCGACGGCACGCCGGGCCGCCAGCGCGCGGGCGAGGACGCCCTGGCCGCCGCCAGAGCCTGGCGCCACCACGACCTGCGGGTGTTGTGGCTGGACATCGGGCCCCACCCCGAGCCCCAGGCCCGCCAGTACGCCCTGGAGATGGGGGCCCGCTACCTGCCGCTGCCGCATGTCGATGCCCGGCAGGTCGCGCAGGTGGTGCGCGCCGCCGGGGTCTAGGCCGGGGCCCGCCCGGCGCCACGACCCCCTCGTCTAAGGAATCGGGCCGGCCAGGGCGAGCACCCGCTCGACCACGTCCAGCGGCGCCTCCTCGTGCGCCAGATGGCCCAGGCCGGGCAGCCGCTGCAGGTGAATCCGGGGCATGCGGGCCGCCAGTTGCTCGGCCTGGCGCGGTGGCACGGTGCTGTCGCGCGTGCCGACCAGCAGGTGCACGTCGTGGTCCAGCGAGGGCAGCTCACGCTGCAGGCCGTGCAGGTCCCAATGCGAGACCATCGACAGCACGCCGGCCACGTGACCCGGGCTGCGCAACAGTCGGCCGTACCACTCGACGCCCTCGTCGTCGAGCGTGGAACCGGTGGACTCGATGAGCCGGCGCACCGCCGTCGGATCGCGCGCGCGCCAGGCCGCCAGTCGGGGCACGAGCGGATTGACGGCCAGCCAGCGGGCCATCGAGGGGAACAGCGTGCCGGTCCAGCCGCCGAAGGGCATGAGCGCGGGATTGAGGCCCACCAGCAGGCGCGCGCCGAGGCGGCCGTCGAGGGCCATGCGCAGCATCAGCGCGGCGCCGGCCGAGTGGCCGAGCACCCCCAGCGGCTGCAGATCGAGCGTGTGCATCAACTCGTCCAGCGCCCCGGCCATGCCCGCCAGCGACCGTTGCGACGGCGGCAGCGCCCCGCTGAAGGCATGGCCCGGCAGATCGGGTGCCACGACGCGGAAGCGACGCGCCAGCGGCGGCAGCAAGGCGCGCCAGGTGTGGCTGGACGCGCCGGTGCCGTGCAGCAGCAGGAGTGCCGGCCCTCGACCGAGACTCTGCACGTGCCAGCGCAGCGTGGGGGTGTCGACGAAGCGGCTGGCCTCGCGGTGCGGCCAGTCGCGCCCGTCGTGATCCCAGCGCAGGGCTTCAGCCATGCGCGCGCGACGGCCTGTTTATGATGCCCCTGCCCCCCTGGCATCCGCCTGCATGAACCTGCCCCTGGCCGACCGACTGCGCGACGCGACACGCCCCCTGCATGTCGAGGTCGAGCGCGCGGGCATCATGGTGCCCCTGCTGCGCGGCCAGGTCTCGCGAGCGGCCTACGCGGCCCTGCTGCGCAACCTGCACGCGATCTACGACGAACTGGAGAGCGGCCTGCGGCAGCACGCGGCGCACCCGGGCATCGCGCCGGTCTTCGATCCGCGCCTGATGCGCGCCGAGGCGCTGACCGCCGATCTCGAGCACCTGCACGGCCCGCGCTGGAAGGGCGAGCTGCCGCTGGCACCTGCCGGCGAGGCGTACGCGCGCCACCTGCGGGAGCTCGCCAGCGCACGACCGGCCACGCTGGCGGCCCATGTCTACGTGCGATACCTCGGCGACCTGAGCGGCGGCCAGGTGCTCAAGCGCGTGGTGCGCGACTGCTTCGGCCTGGCGCCGGGCCATGCGACCGCGTTCTACGAGTTCGGCCCTGCCGCCGACGTCCGGACGCTGGCCCAGGACCTGCGCCGGGGCCTGGACCGGCTGGCCGCCGACGACTCCGCCGCGCAGGCGATCGTCGACGAGGCCTGCGCCGCCTTCCGTCGCCACAAGGACCTGTTCATGCAACTCGAACCGCCTTCCCCCTGAGTCAGGATCGGGCGGCGAATTCGCGGATCTGTTCGAACAAGGCCGTGGCCCGCTGGGTCGATGCCTCGAGCTCCTCGAGCAGGGCGACCGCCGGGGTGCCGGTCGCGCCATCGGCGATGTCCATCGCGGCCAGGCTGGCGCTGGTGAGGATCGCGCCGACCACGCTGTCGGCTTCGGGCTCGGCCGAGGCCCGCCACGACGGCCTGCCGGCAACCTGCTGCATCGACTCCTCGAGGTGACGCCGGGCCTCGGCCGCGCGCTTGCTGCTGCGCAGGTCGACCAGGGTGATCATGTAGCCGAGCGGGCTGCCGGTGCGTCCCTGCACGGCCTCGGCCCGCACCGACACCGGCAGTCGGTTGCGCGCGAGGGCCATCTCGCCCCGCCACGAGCTGTGGCCGGTCTGCAGGGCTGCCAGCGTCTGGCGCAGCGCGCCCTGCTCCTCGAACAGCGTGGTCACGTCGGGCCGTGCGTCCTGTTCCTCGCGCGACAGGCCGGCGATCTGCGCGAACGCCGTGTTGCAAAACAGCAGCCGGGACTGCGGATCGGCGATCAGCACCGGCTCGTTGCTGCTGTCGACCGTGGCCCGGATGCCGGCGAGCTGGTGCTCGGCGATCAGCAGCCGCACGCCGTGGACCTGCACGATGATGTCGACCAGGGCCACGCCCACGGCCCGGCCGAGCGCGAGTTCCGCGCTGGTCCAGGGCAGTGCCGTGCCGCGCACGATCTCCGACCACGCCGCGAACGAGCTGCGCGGCGAGAGCTCCAGCGGGTTGCTGGCCACCATGGGCTTGGACGGATCCCCCGCCCACGTGACGCTCTGCAGCTGCTCCTTGCGGAACCACATCAGGTAGTCCGGGCGCTTCGAGGACAGCTTGACCGCCAGCACGCCGCTGGCGGTGGGGGTGAGCGAGGCCAGCGCCGGGTTGGCCTTCTGCACCGACGAACAGCTGAACAGCCCGTCGCTGGGCTGCGCATCGACCCACTGCAGCAGCGCCCGCAGCTCGGGTGTCGAGGGCACCTCGCCGGAAACCAGGACCTCGCCCTCGGAGAACAGCGCCGCGCCGGTCGCCTCCAGGGGCTGCAACAGCGTGCGAGGGTTGCGGAACAGGGCCAGGCGCCAGTCGCCCTCGGTCGAGGTGGCCTCGATCAGTCGCTGCTCCAGGCGGCGCACCAGCACCGCCACCTGCGCGTGGGCGTAGTTCTCGATGGCGGCGATGCGCGTCGAGACCACCTCGGCCAGCAGGTCGCAGGCCGCACGCACCGCGTGGCGAAGATTGCGCGGCGAGTAGTGGTGCGCCGCGATCAGGCCCCACAAGCGCCCCTCGCGCACCAGCGACACCACGACGGTGGCCGTGACCCCCATGTTCTTGAGGTACTGCAGGTGCAGCGGCGACATGCTGCGCAGCGTGCACATCGACATGTCGAGCTCGCCGCCGCCGTCGTCCGGCTGCGCCGGCCGCAGCATCGAGGGCTGGTAGTGCACGTCGACCAGCACGCGCACCCGGTTGCGCAGGTACAGCTCGCGCGCGCGCTGCGGGATGTCGGTGGCCGGGTAGTGATGGCCGAGCAGCGGCTCCAGCCGGGGGTCGCGCGCCTCGGCGATGATCTTGCCGTGGCCGTCGGCGTCGAACTTGTAGACCATCACCCGGTCGTGCCCGATCAGGTCGCGCACCACCTGGGCGGTCGCATCGGCCAGCACGCCGACGTTGGCCGCGTTGCCGATGCGCGTGACCGCCTGCGACAGCAGCTGCATCAGCTGGTCCTGCCGATGGTCGACGACGACGACCCCGGTCCCCTCCATCGGCTCGAGCTCGACCACCAGCCGCCCGGCCTGGGTGCGATGGACCACGCCCTCCCAGTCGCGCGGACGGTCCCCGGCCTCGGTGCGGCAGCGAAGGGGATGCGGATCCTGCAGGGCCCGGCCCTGGCAGCACTGGCGCAGGCCCGAGCCGAGATCGCCGCGCAGGACATCCACCGACTGGCCCAGAAGGTCCGATTCCGGAATCCCCAGCCAGCCCGAGGCATTGGCCGAGACCTGCCGGACGATCAGGTCCGGCTCGCTGAGCATCAGCAGCAGGCCATGGGGCTGGATCGATCCGGCAAGATGGATCAGCTCCCGCTCGCAGTTCGTGAGGTCGGCCTGTCCGAAGGGCGGGCTGTACGTCGCCACGATCAGGTCGTCAAGGGCGCCGCGTCGGCCAGGTCCAGGTCGTCCGGATCGATGCCGAGACGACCCATCCGCTGGATGAGCACCGGCAAGTCCAGGCCCAGCGTCTGGGCCGTTGCGGGAAGTTGTCCGGCGGCGCGCGCGAGGGCCTCCCGGATCAGGTGTCGCTCGGCGATGTCCCCGGCCTGCCGCAGCAGGGCGTCCAGCCCCTGCAGCCCGACCTGGGCGGCCAGCTGGTCGATCTGCGCCGCCAGCTTCTTGATCTGCGGCGGCACGCGGGGGCGGCGCTGTTCGGTCCGGCGCAGGATGAGCCCGACGCACTCCTGGTCGCCCTCGGCGAGCAGCGCCGCCGAGACCTCGACCTCGATGGCCTGGCCGTCGCTGCCCAGGACCGTGGCGCCCTTCTTCTCGGCGATGCCCACGCGACGGGCCTCCGCCAGGATGCGGGCGAGCTCCCGCATCGGGTCGCCAAGCACCTCGTCGAGCAGGTGATCGTGGGCCGGGCTCGCGCCGGCCCTGCCGCACAGGGTGTCGAAGGCCGGGTTGGCCATCAGCACGCGGCCGCTCGAGTCGGTGATCACCACCGCGTCGGGCGTGCGCTCGACGAAGTCGGACAGGTGCTCGCCGCGCGCCATGAGCGGTCCGTTGGCCGACTCGACGGCCCGCGCGCGGACCAGCAGCAGCATCGAGTCATCGGCCCTGAACGGCGTGGCCGAGATGTCG
>WBZL01003332.1_pt1 | contig 14800 bp, 24 predicted proteins | sample 5204291 | NCBI WGS metagenome assembly WBZL01 (sample SAMN12344345, study PRJNA552823) | activated sludge metagenome | biome: Activated sludge suspended growth; feature: Nitrification reactor; material: Wastewater; isolation source: activated sludge from nitrification reactor of wastewater...
GTAGCCACGGCTTCATCTCCTGCGTCTCGGCCAGCCTGCGCATCGGGACAGGTCGGCCAGGGTTGCGCCGCAGGTGCGCGAATACGTTGTCCACGTACTGCGCCATCTTCTGCTTCTGAATCGCTCTCTCTTCCCTCGGTGTCAGCTTCTTCTTCCTTCCTGTCATCCCCTACCTCTACGTGGACGGCTTGACCGGTACTGGGGCCAACCTCTTCGACGACTTGTACCTGACCCCTGCCGCCTTCCCGGACCTGGAGAACGTTGAGCGCCTCTCAAGCGGCATGGAGGACGAGAAGGCGCCCTCCCTGAGAGCGTCTACCACGTGGGCGGCATCGCCGCCCGCCAGCACGGCCAGGATACCCTTGTCAGCACGCTGGGTCATCTTCTTGCCCCTCGCTCCTGCTGTCGCATCTCGGCCCTGAACTCGGACACCGCGCTGACCAGGGACGTGAACAGTCCCTGGTCAGCCGGGTGCTCTAGATGCTGCTGCCTGAGTCTGGTGATCCGCTTGCAGATGCCGCGCCCGCTGTTGGACAGCGACTCGATCAACATCTGGTTGTCTTGAAGGTACTTGTACAGCTCCGTGCGTTCCAACTCGACCCCCTCGGTGTGCAGCCTATCGCACTATCCTAACAAACCTTCAAGACGTTTGTGTCAGGAGAGCAGCGGCTTCTCCTCGGGGCCCTCCGCCTGCGGCGGCAGCACTGCGTCGGCTGCGGTGTTGCCAGGGGCGCTGAGATACCTCATGAGCACGGCGAAGAGACCGTCGGCCGTGCCCCCTGTCCCACCGTTGATCAGGATCTCTGGCACGAAACGGGTCTTGATGTCGGACAGCTCGGACACGGCGTTGATGAGGGCGGTCGGCCCCTGACCCAGAGCTGCGACCTGCTTCGAGTAGCCCTCGGCGCGAGCCAGACCCTCTGCACGGATACCCTCTGCCCTGGCGAGCGCCTCGGCACGGATCGGCGCCGCCTGAGCCTCGCCGACCTCTCTGACGTAGGCCGCCTCACCCAGAGCCTCAGCCTTGCGCGCGTCGGCGTTGTTCTGCTTGATCTTGATGTCGACCTCTGAAGAGGCCAGGCTGGCCTGCTTCTCGGCCAGGCCGCGTGCGCGCTCGGTCTCGGTGCGCTTGGCCTCCGCCTGACGCTTCATCTCGAAGGTCTGGATCGACTGGTTGGCCACCTCGCGCTCCTGGAGCACCTTGACCAGCTCTACCGGCAGGACGACGTCCTGGATGTACACGCCCGGCGTCTCGACGTGGTAGTCGCGCAGCTTGCTCTCGATCAGCCTGTAGGCCTCGTCCTGAACCTCGCCACGCTTCTCGATGAACTGCACGGCGGCCATGGACTGCAGCTTGTCACGGAAGTGGTTGCCGACCGCAGCCTGCAGCACCTCGTTGACCAGGTTCTGCATGGTGGCCACGGCCGAGATCACGCGCGGGGCGTTCTTGTCGGCCACGTGGATCTGCACCTGCAGGTCGAGCCTGAAGATGAAACCCTCCTTCGACTTGGCTTCGATCTGCGACAGGTGGCCGTCCAGGTCGTGCGCCTTGGAGCGCGCCTCGGCCCAGTTGAGAGTCAGGATCGACGTCGGCACCTTCTCGATCTGGTAGCAGCGCGGGTTGATCGGGTACTTGCCCGTCCGCAGCGGCTCGGCCCAGATACCTCTGCGCCCCGGCGCCACGAGCACACCGAACTTGAAAGTCTCACCGGACACGTCCTCGGTGGGCAGCCCGACGTAGGCCTTGACCACGCCCACCTGCCCCTGCTCGATCGTGGTCATGCGCATGATCTCGACGTCGACCAGGAACGGGTTCAGGTTGTAGGCGCCGTAGAGCAGCGGGTCATGCTGCAGGCCGATGCAGCCGCCACTGTCGAGGAAGGCCTGGAAGTCCTGGTAGTTGTTGTGCAGGCCGTTCTTGCTGCCGAGCACCATGTCCACCAGATGGGCGTGTTGCGCGTCGCTGGCCAGAGCCTGCTCCACGTCTGCGAAGCCGCCCAACCTGCCGGCGATGTCGGTCGAAGGTAGAGGCACACCCTCTCCCGTGGTCACGATGCCGATCACGTCGACCACCTTGCCGTCCTGGTCGTGCTGCGGCTCGATGCGGGTCACACGCAGGTCACCTGCGGCGAGTCCGATCGACCTCAGGAACTGCTCGTGCGGCACACCCTGATAGTCCTCGGAGACAGGCACGCCGAACATCTGCTCCATGGTCAGCACCAGGAACGCGACCGGGTGGATGGGTGCGATCGTACCCGGCGGCAGCACAGGCCTCTGCACGCCCTTCTGGCCACCCTGGTCGATGAAGGTGCGCAGGTCGGTGAAGTTGCCGAACTCCTTCTTGTAGACGGCCGACTTGGCACCGACAGGGATGGGCTCGCCGACCTGGGCGACGACGAGGCCGATCTGCTCCGGCGGAACCTGCACCCAAGGGTGCTTCTCGACCCTGTAGATGGGCCACGTCTTCCATCGCAGACCCGGCGTCAGCAGCTCGGCCTGGTAGCCGGCCTCGCCGTTGAAGGCGAGCGGAGAACCTGAGTCCAGCTTCTTGAAGCTGAACATCTTGTTGACCAGCCCGACCTCGGTGGGGCCGATCTGGTGCAACGAGTTCATCGCCACGAACGCGACGACAACGAGCGGCACCACCCACAACGCGTTCAACAACACGAAGGCCAAAATGTACTCAATCACCTGCATTCCCCTTTCATTCCCCTCTGGCGACCCACTCACCACCCTCGTAACGGATGATCAACGGGTCACAGTACTTGACGGGTAGGTCTGTTACACGCTTGTCCAGAGTAGCCTTGAGGCGCAGCATCGCGTCCACTCGTACCTGGGTCAGCGTGTTGTTCCCTTTACCATTCTCCAGCCTCTCGACGTCGATCACCTGCAAGCGCAGTGCGGCCGCTATCTTCTTCAACGGGACACCGAGCCACTTCCGTACGAACCTGATCTCGGACCAGGTCCAGGTCGTCCTCTTTTCGAACAACGCCTGCGCGATGGTTGCGTGCAGCTGCCCCACCTTCCAAAGGGAGGTGCCTAGCGGGGCGCCACAACCTCGGCAGAAAACCTTATCAACACCACCAACAAGCCTGACGCTGTTCAACCCGATCAACGGGTCCTGATAGAACCCTTCAACCGGTTTGGTTACCGCCTCCTCGTAGTTGCACCCGTGCTGACCAGTGATCACTTCCCTACCTGCTGCGTGGTCCTGTACAGGTCTTCGAGCCCAGACTCCAGACGCTTGATGCTCTGGGCGACCTCTTCGATTCTGGTCAGCAGCTGCTGCGCCTCCTCGTAGCTCGCCCCCTTGACCGCAAGCGCCATGTCCTCCTGCGCACGCCTCAACCCGTGAAGGTCTCCGTACAACTCTCTCCAAGCACGAGTCTCGTCGACCAAGGCGACCACGTCCTTCTGGTCCACCCTGACCGTGTTGACGAGCCCGCGGTTGGCGGTCAGCAGGGAGTACAGCAGCTCCAACTTGGACGGTGAGAGGCGCCCGTGGAGAACCCTGGATCGTCCACCCTCCGTGTACTGGCCAGGAGGGGCAGCCGCTACCGCCTTGACTCTCATCATTCGTCTTCCGCCTTGATCTCTCCGCGGTGCACCTTGCCGGCCCAGACAGGATCCTGCGCGAAACGCAGGGCGCTGACACGCGGCTTGTTGAGCTTGGCGCAGTTGACCACGTAGTCCTGCTGCGTCTGCGAGAGCAGCGGCCAGAGGGCCGCCTCGCTCAGGTTCGGGTCCAGGTAGGGGCCGTTGTCACCGACGGACGCCTGCTCTCTCTTCGCAGGCTCGACCACCTCTGCAGTGGGCTTGCTCTTGACCAGCACCGGCACACCGCTGCCGAGATAGTTGCCCAGGGTGTCGAAGCGCGGGGCGTAGTACTTGCCGTCGGGGCCCTTCTCCAGGTGCAACCTCTTGATCGCAGCCTTTCCGCCCTCCGTGCCCGGCCGCCACTCCCACAGGTAGTAGACGTCACGACCCTCCACACGCTCGGTGTAGAAGGCTGCCGCGGTCTTCTGCTCCGGGTTCCGATGCACCGATGTGCGCAGCTGCTCACGCGTGAACGTCGCTCCGTGCTTGAGAGCCTCGGCGTAGATCTCGTCGATCGTCGCTCCCTTGCCAAGACGACGCAACGCTTCCACACCGGCACGCAGAACCGAGTGCCTGATGTAGCCGGTACGCACATCGACACCGTACCCGTCGCGCACACGAGGAGCCTCGGTACCGTTGGACGCATGGTGTGCCTTGCCGTTGGCCTTGGCGAGACGACGCTTCTCCGCTCTCGGAGCCCTGGTCACGGAGACGTGCACCTTGCGCTCGGTGCCGTTGAGACCATTGCGCAGCGTGTACGTCTTGAGCGTCTCGACGTGCTCGATGGCCTCGCTGATGTCGCCCAGTCTCGTCTGCAGGTGGCCGATCTTCATCTCGACCTGCGCACGCTCGGCCAACAGCTTGGCGTAGACCGTGTCGTGCAGCGCGCTCTCGTTGCTCATCTCGTCTCCCCCTCCACGCTCTGAGCCTCGACAGGCTCGTCTCTCCTGCTGCTCCAACCGTGGACCGCGGCCACGCTCCTGCGCTTCGAACCCTCCGTGCGCAAGCGGCGCATGGCTTCGGTGTTCTGCGGCGAGTCGTACGGGTAGAACGTGTCCAGGCCGTAGAAGTCACCCTGGCGGAGCATGTCTCCGCGCTCGCAGAGCACGTCCATCGCGACCGACACCTTCGAGTACGGCTTGGACACATTGGCGAAGGAGGCCGGCGACTGGCGCGTCATCAGGTCGTAGACCGCCCACTTGGTGACCCAGGTGCGACGGCTCTTCAGCGCACTCAGGATCCGCTGGCGGAACTGCTCCGCCGTAGCCACCACACGCTTCTTCTTGCCGTTGCGCACAGCCACGTGCACAGGCTTCTTCGACCCGACTTCGGGCCGCTCGTCCCCTGAGAGCTGCTCACCGGACATGAGCTTCGTGATCGCCGCCAAGGTGTTGTCGATCAGAGCCAGCTCCTTGAGCAGCTCTTCTCTACGCTCCCTCAGCTGCCTGCAGTAGTTCTCCGTTGCGTCAGACATCTTTCAACCCTTTCTCTGTTATCCGACTCACCAAATCTTCGTCACACGTCCTGCTGCCTGCGATGTTCAGAATCTCCGGCCGTTCCCTGGCGAGCCAGTCGGACAGCAGGGTCGCCGCCGGCTCGACATCACTCTGACCAAACAGGTTGATCAGCAACCTGGGCCGATGGATCTTGCGCGCGAACTCCATGGTCCTGCGCGATCCGACCGAGTCTCTCAAGTCGAGAGCGTTGATGAAGACCACGGTCGCGTCGGCCAGCTCAACGTTGTGCTGCGTGCGTGCAAGCAGCTTCTGGGGGTAGGAAACCGCCCAGTCCGGCATGACGGCGTCCTTGTAAGGGATCCCACTCGGTAGGGAAGATCTACCCTGAGGCGAGAAGCCTTGAAAGGCGATGAACAAGCACTGGTGGCCGGCCGAAAACGCTCCGACCAGGCCACCGATGTCCGCTCCCGACTGCCCCCCAGAAATCACCAGCATACCGTCAACCTAAAAACTTCCCTACCTTCTACGAGCCCTCGTACTCCGGCTTAAATGAATTGTCAATCCTGGGGCAAGTATTTTTCTCGCCAACCAGCAAGAATCGTCGGCAGAGCCTCGAAGGCTTCGATGGAAGAGCTGGCCAGGCAAGCCTCCACATACTGCTCGGCAGCTTTCGCCAGCTCCTCTGCGTCCGTCTGGACAACTTCGAGCTGCGCAGCCAGAGCCTCCAGCTCGTCTACCAGGTGCTCCACGTCGCCCCGCGTAACGGTGCCGCCACGCTCCAGGAGAACCTTCACCGCCTGAACCCGGGCGCTCATAGGGATCCAATGTCCACTGGCGGCTCGCCGACATGCCGCCAGGTTCGCCCTGAAGCTGCACCCTCAAGGGTGCTGCGAGCGATCTCGTTCTCCGGGATCCCAACGAACTCGACGATGTCGATCTTCGGCTGGTAGTCGGCCTTGATCTGCTCGACAACCTCTTGGGGGATCTTCATGCCTCCGAGCGATAGGCCGTGCACGATGCGCCTGACAGCCTCCCTGGAGACGTTGTACCTGTTGGCCAGCTTCTGCAGCGTGTTTCGATTTCGATTTCGCTCTCTCAAGTGCCTGAGTTCGAGTACCGTGTAGTCGTTCAACCTGGACAACGGGTGGCTCTCGCCGGCAAGCACGGGTCGACCCTTCTGACTGAACAGGTGCTTCGGGTTGACACAGAGAGGGTTGTGGCAGGTCTGCCCGACGTAGAGACCCTCGATGTCCTCGTCCGGCCGGAACAGCTTCCACGACACCCTGTGCGCTGCCTCGATGCCGGTCTCGCCCAGCATGTTGCCTCGGACCCCGGTCCCCCTGGACCTGTTGGCCACGGCTCCGTGCCAGATCCAACAGCCGGACTTCTTGTCCACCTTGTACTTCTTGTTGAAGCTCGCGAGCACTTCCTCTCGCGTTCTGTGCGTCTTGACTGACAACTCCTTGCCTTTCTTGCCGACCCCCTTTCCTGCCTTCATGCCGATGCCGCTCCACGGGGGCGTTCAGGCTCCCCCACCCTATGCGACACAGCAGGGCGGTGATCGATAACGTGCACCGCCTCACGCGGGGTCAGATGCTCCAACCCCTGTGCCCGGAATCTCTTGATGCCCAGCACGTCGGCTACCCTCACCGCGTACTGGCCAAAGCTCCCTGGCACCCCGTACTTGTCTTCGAGGACACCCAGCCCGTCCTCGATCTTGCGCAGCGTCTTGACCTTCAACTCCAGCTCCGGGAGTGCCGCCGGCATGCCGCCAGCGTACTGCACGCACCAGGAACCAGCGTCGCAGATCACGAGCCCTTTCAACTCCAAACCCCAGTCACGGATCACTCCGTCCGGGTCCTCGACCATGACCTCGACCACTTGCGGGCCGATGTGCAGATGGCCCTTAGCCAGAACCTCCTTCAGAGGTAGCTTGCTTCTCCTCACGTGTACCAACACCTCCACGCACGACCACGGCTGTCAGTGTTAGCACACGTCTACTCATTTGTACACCTCCGCCGCCCCGGGACACTTCGAATCTTTCAGGAGAATCCCTGGGTCCGGGAACGGAGCCCTCTTGCGGCCGACGCTGTCGTAGGTGCCCGTGGAGTCCATATAGCCACGGGTGATACCGTTGCAGTCGGTCACGAACTGCTTACCAACCTGGCCCCTGTCGTTGAGCGAACCGGCCGGGCGACCGTACTGGTCGCGCAGCGTGATGTCGCCTGAGGTCAGTAGCAGGACAAGAAGCGTCGTGAGCATGACGGGGCTCCTCGAAAATGCGGCTGGCCGCGGCGTCCGGATCGATGCCGCAGATCCAGCAGGCGTCGTCGAACGAGAGCCACTCGGACGGCAGGCGTCGGTCGCGAGCGGTCACGAACTCGTAGGCTCGCTTCTGCTCCTTCAGCGTGACGTTGTAGCCGCGACCTCGGAGGACCAGCATGACCTCGAACAAGTAGGCGATGACGAGGTCGCGGTATTTGAAGTCGAGACCGAGCGGGATCTCAGGCTCTCCGCCCGTCGCCGGGTCGATGTGCCCTCCACGACCCCAGCTCGGTCTCGGCATGGCGCATCGCCTGTCAGGGTCGTAGAAGGCTCTGACAGGCGATGCGACGGTCGAACCTGCTCTGCGGTGCGGGCGTCGCTTGGCGACCAGCTTGACGTCATCGTCGTAGATCGACCGGACGCGGTGGCTGTCCCCGCTGCGCGGGTAGTAGCGCCAGCTCTTGTCAGCGTGCGAACTGGCCACCACAGATCCATGAGCCGCCACCGACGAACGGGTTGGCCGCGGCCGGGTAACACCCGCCGACCACCTGGCGAGCCTCCCAACCCCATGGTGTAGGGGTCAGCACCCTGCCAGGGGGCAGCTGCGAGCCACCCCACCCAGGTCGGCCGCCGGTGACGACCACAGCGCCCCACGCTGGAGCTACGGGGGCCACAGCGCCACCCCAGACCGGGCCGGCACCCACCGGTACACCGCCACCCCAGGCAGGGCCTCTCAGGGCCCCCAGAGCGATGGCGCCGGCCGTGGCGTAGTTGATGGCGGCCCAGCTGTTGGTCAGGGTCTGGTTACCGCCGGCCGCTGCCGGCGACGCGGTCAGCACCACCAGCAGCACGATGACGTCTCGAAGGCTTCGTTTCATGGACTCGCTCCCTTGTTTCGGTACCCAAGCGCTCGCTGCGGAGGTCCTTGCGGGCGAACAACGCGACGCGTCGGAACTGCTCTGCGAACGCGTGGGCCTGGATCTTCGACAACCCGGCCGCACAGATGTGCGTCACGTCCCCGTTCAGTCGCTCCTCGATGGCCCAGTAGTTGTCGCCGCGATGGACGGGGACGTAGACGCGCTCGCTCACGCCGCGTGCTCCTTGGTCTCCTCGACGACCTTGATCAGGTCGAAGAGGATCTTGTCCAGGCCGTCGGCCTTCTCGGTGACCAGCTTCTTCACGTCCCCGTTGGCCGTGAAGCGGATGTCGCCCGGGACGTTCTGCTCGGTGACGACGTGCGGGCTGAAGGTCTCCTTCAGCTTCTCGACGTCGAAGCTCTTGACGCAGGCCAGGAGCTGCTCGACGGTGACCGACTTCTCGGTCTGCACCTTGGCCAGGATCAGACCGGTCTGGATCGTGATCTCGTTGGCGCCGAAGCGCTTCAGGTCGCCGCCCTCGAAGGCGAAGCAGTCGCCCTGCTTGACCGGCAGCAGGCCCAGCTCGGCCAGGGCCGCGAGCGCGGCCTTGCGCGTGTCGTTGTAGGCCTTCTCGTAGCGGCTCTTGAGAGTGCCGACGCGGAACGCCTTCTCGACGAGCCGCGTGGCTGTCGCCTTGAGCTGCTTCTTGCTCGCCTTCTTCTCTTCGTTGTTCTTCGCCATGGTGTCGTCCCCTTTCGTTCTGTCATTCAGCGGAATGGCCCGCGATGTTCTCCTTTTAGCACACGACTCAGTAGTTTGTCAATAGCCTGTACGGGATTCGAACCCGCGTCTCCGGATTGAAAGTCCAGGATCCTAGGCCGCTAGACGAACAGGCTGCGATGCAGCACCGCGCCCGGGGATCGAACCCGGCCTCTCCGGATTTGGAGTCCAGCGTTTCTCCGACTGAAACCTGCGCGGCACGAGTACCACGTCGGAGGGTCGAACTCCGCTCTCCTGGCTGAGAACCAGGGATCCTAGCCGATAGACGAACGTGGCCTGAGTGGGCTACTTGCCCCAAGGTTCCTGAGGCGCCGGATGCGGCTCAGGATGAGGCTTGCCCGTTGGGTGGGCCGAAGCAGTGCTCACCGCTCCGGCCACAAGCCAGAGCGCGAGCAGGGTGGTGATCATCGTCTTCATCGGAGTCCTCCTTTGTTAGCACGCCGGCCGCTGGATTGTCAACCGGCAATCAACCCTTGTGACTCTTCGTCATCTCCTCGATCGCCAGCTCCAGGGCGAACAGGGCTCGCAGCGCGACACGTGTCAGGTGGCCGATCTCGCCCTCCTGCCGGTCTCCAGCTCTGTGGGACAGCAAGTGGATCTCGACTCGGTTCAGGTGGTCTTCGATCGGGAAGCCGCGCCAGTTGTCGACCTCGTACTTGTCGAGCGCCTTCAAGGTCAGCTTGCCCAACTCCAGCAGCGCCTTGGCCGGCAGCAGGTCCATCCTGGCGACCACCTTGCTGGCTGTGGCCCCCTTCTCGTTGGCCACGACCTCGGCGTCCGGCCCCACACCGTCGATGACTCTCAATCATCCTCCGTCAAGCTGATCTCGCGCAGTCCCCTCGGTTGCGGCTCGGGCACTGCCACGGCCCGGGTCAAGGGCCCCCTACGTGCTACTGGGGCTGCCCCTACGGGGGTGAGCACGGGTATCGGCCCATCATCGGTAACACGAATCAGACCGGTCGCGATGCCTCGGCAGTACCACTGACCCGCCACCTGGTTCACGGACTGGACGTAGATCGAAGCCTGGTACTCAGCATCCAGCACTAGCTGATCTAGAGCCCCCTGCTGAAGGTCGGACGGCAGCTCGACGGCCACCCTGGAGCGCTCCTGATTCTCGAACGTGACATCGACACCCCTGGCCAGCCTGGTATTCGGTCGCTGGGCGCGAATGCCTGTCAGACGCACCCTGCCGACGAACGTATCGCCGGGTGCTGCGAACGGCTTGCCAGGGTTGGCGACACGCTCGTAGGAGAAGTAGAGCGAGGCGAGCATCCGGTAGTTGACCTTGGTAACCCCCTCCATGATCGCGGCCAGCAGCTTCTGCTGGTACGAATTGCGGACAACCATCACCTCCGCACCCCAGAGCAGGGCGCGCCTGGCGAACTCGTTGTCCTCCGCGGTAGGTGCGGGCACGTCATCATCTTCGTACAGGTTCTCGTCCAGGAACGCCTTGAACGCCTTGTCCGCGGTCGAGAAGCCGGGCTCCGCCTGGCTAACCCCGATGAACGTGCCATCTCTACGAGCTACGGCGACGACATGGGACATGAACGCGACCGTATCCTGGTCCAGCTCCACCTACTCGTCCTCTGTCAAGCTGATCTCGCGCACAGGCATCACCCCGGTCAGAATCGCAACCGTCTCGGCCGTCAGCTCCTGTCGAGGCGTGTACCGCTGACCCACCGCACGCACCCGGTCAGAGTTGCGGGAGACAGCCATCATCCCCTCCCTGAGCATGCGCCAGTCGGCCTTGTAGTTGGCGGCGACCTCCACCTTGGACGTCACGTCGCTGAAAGCCTTGTCCAGCAGAGAGAGCACCATGAGACGACGTACGATGGGCTTTGGGGCAATCGCGTTGAAGATGGAGACGGAGGTCTCGAAAACCTCCTGCATCGAGAGCCCGGACTCGAAGTGGAAGGGTACCTCGTCCATGACGGCGGAACGCAGCACGAGCAGCACGGTCTCCGTGTAGTCCGTCTCCGGCCCGGACAACTCCTGCAGGTCGGACGGCTGCACCTCGGACGCGAAGTCGGTCTCGACCAGCTCTCTGCGCACCACCCTGACAGGTGGAGGAGCGAAAGCGTCGAGCTTCATCCACTGCCCGCGGGCAAGGCTGAACACCCTGCCCGCGAGCACCAGCTTTTTGAACTCCGACTCGGTCATGCCGCATCTTCTTCCAGACTGATCTCCCGTACGTAGTCCTGGATCAGCTTGTCACTGCTCTCGCGCAGCGTCTTGAAGCTCTCCAGAATCTGCTCCCGTACCTGCTCGTCGGCACGCAGAGCCTGCGCCGTGTGCCCTTCGAGAAGCGACTTGGCCTTGCCGACCAGCTCGTCCAGCTCCGTGTCGGACGTGACGTTGCGTCCCTCGAAGAAGCGCAAGAACTCGCTGAACTTGTCGATGAATGGCTGCCGCAGCTTGCGCAGCGTACCGTCGTCACCGGGAATCATCTTCTCGACGAACTCGGAGACCAGCCCGCTGAAACCCACACGGAGCGCCTTGCGGATCTCCTCGGCAGCCTCGTCCCAGCGACGCTCGGCCTTCTCCTTCTCGCGCTGGAACAGGTCCATGTTCAGGCTCTTCAGAGCCTCGGGCACGTCGAAGGTCAGGTAGTTCCACTTGACGTCGAACTCCGCCGGCAACAGCTCGGCCGCCGGATAGTCACCCTCCGAGTAGAGCTGGCCGAGGCTCTCCTTGGCAGCCTTCTTCAGGTCCTCGTACTCGGCCACAAGGAGCACCGCCTGCTCCTTCATGTCCTTCTTGGCCTGCGCCAGGCGCAGCTCGACGTCGTCGATGTACTTCTGCGGGATCAGGTAGACGCCGTGCCTGAACATCTTGGTCGGCACCTTGATGTCCTTGAGGTCGGCCGCGATCCGCGAGCGGATCTTCATCATCTCCGAGATGATCGGCGACTCCAAGATCACCTTGGTCACGCGCAGGCGCTTCTTGTCCGCATCCTTGGCCTCCACGTCGTCCGTCGAGACGCGCCGTTCGAGACCGAGCATGCTGGTCTGCACTTCGAGGCACACCGTGGTGCCGGTGACCTTCTCTCCTCCACCTTGAATCGGCATTCGTTCCTCCTTCTGCTCTACTGGTGCGATCTCTTAGCACTCGACCGCTGAGTGTGTCAAGCCTTCTTTTTAGCCCTGGCGGCCGTGACGGCTTCTCCGCAGGCGCGCAGAAAACTGTCCGGCAGGTGGGTGGCGAAGGCGTCACCTTCGGCCACGTTCGAGATCTTGTACCGTCCACCGACGCACGAGGGCCGCCCCCTCTTGGTCTCGAACCGAAGCTGGTAGTCGACCCAGGTGCACCCTGACCTGGCAACCATGTGGCCCACGATCCGCGCCTCGACCGTGGCCACCTTGCCCTTGACCTTGACGGCAGAGATCTCCCAAACCGGAGCCGGGGTGGCCTCAGGCCTTGGTGTGTTCATGCTCGTGGTCGTGGTGCGTGTGAGCGTGCTTGTGCTCCGCCTTCTTGTCCTTGGTGCGTCGGACGTGTCCGCCGGCCAGCTTCTCGACCATCTTGAGCCACTTGTCGGCCGAGTCGTGATTCATCGTCGAGATCTGGCCGTTCACCACGGTCGTGATGGTGCCGTCCTCTTCGATGCGTACCGTCATCTTATCCTGTGCCATAGCCACCCCTCAGGCCGACCGCTTGGTGACGCTGAACTCCAGGTCACCAGTCTGCTCAACGGCCCAACCCATCCTGGCAGATGCGTGCTTTACGATCTGCTTCGAGTAGGCCCGATTCACTGCGTTGCCGATCTCCTTGGCCAGCCTGTCGGCGGTGCGCTGGTCCGGATGCTGCACCGTCACCTGACCGTTGGAGAGCGTGAACCTCTGCCCCCTCCACGAGGCGTGCATCACACCGCCGAACACCCCGTGCAGGATGAAGTCCTTGTCGCTGCCCAACCCCTTCTCCAAGAGCGACAGGTTGGCGGCCTTGATGTCGACCGTCGCCTCGCTCACCACGTAACACGGCATCTACTCCCCCTCTGGGCGCCGGTTAACACCAGCACCAGGCTATTGACAACCAGACCGTGGGTGGTAGGGTTCGACTCACCCCACCCGCGCGGAGGGGGTAGGCCTTGTCCTCCCCCTCCGCTACCCCTTCAGTTCCCGTACTTCTTGCCCCCTGTCAGGTCGAGCGAGATCTCACGCTTGCCGGCCTCCGCTTCGACCTCCTCCGGCGCCTGGCCGACCGGGATGACGTAAGGGCCCGGGTAGGCAGCAGAAAGGTACTTGTTGTGCGCCTGGTTGCGTAGCCTGGCGATCGACGACGGGTCGGAAACGGCGACCGGGACGATGAACTTGCTGGCCTCGACCACGTCACACGACAGGCGCCAGGCGATCTCGCAGATGTTGCGGATGTCGGCGCCCGTGTAGAGGCCGTCGTCGGGCCTCTGCTGCTCGGCGTCGAGTCCGAACTTGGCCAGGTTGATCTTCCAGATCATGTCCCGCTCGGCGGCCGTGGGCAGGTCGATGAACCAGATGCCGAGCTTGAACCGGCGGCGCAGCTCTGGAGGCAGCACGTCCAGCTTGTTGCAGGTGCCGATGATCAGCAGCTGGTTGTCGGACACGCTGTGCAACACGCTCATGGCGTTACGGATGGCCCCCTCCGACTCGCCGACGTACTTGCCCTTCATCGCACCCAGGTCGAGCGCGATGGACAGTTTCTCGAAAGTGGTGCCCAGGGCTGTCGAGTAGAGCGTCTTGCCCGTGCCCGGGGATCCGACCAGCAACATGCCCGGCCAGCCGTTATCCTCCATCTCTCGGAGCACGACTCCGAGCGCGTCCTGGCTCACACCGGACGTGTCGGCGGCCGGGCCCGATGCACCGGCGAGCATCTTCTCGATCTCGTCGATACGAACGACCAGGTTGGGCGCTGCCGGACCGTTGAAGATGCGCGTGCCGAAGAGCTGGATCTGCTCCTGGCCGCCGATGTCCTTGAAGGTCACCTTGGGCGCGTCGACCGACAAGCCCTTGGTCTGGTTGATCAGCTCCCTCTTGCGCCGCCACAGGCCCTGGATGTCGAAGACGACCTTCTTCTCCTCGTTCATGAAGAGCGACATGGCCGTGATCTGCTCGGCAGGGTTGTGCGCCAGGCCTCTCAACGCGTCGACCGCAGCGCTGAGAGTCTTCTTGCCCGGCGCCTGAACGTTGGCCGACGTGTGGATGTCGACGACCACCTTTTCCAAGCGCTCTCTGTTGGGCAGCTCCTCCTCGAAGATCATGAAGTCCTGCACCAGCTCCGGCGGCAGCTGCGTGGTCTGCGTCAGGAGTACCAGGAGCCTCTTGTTGGTCTTGAACTCGTCGCGCAGGTTCCAGATGCTCTGCACCATGAGCGGGTAGCTCGCCTGGCCCGGGATCAGGAACAGGTGCGCATTGTGCATGACGAGCACCGAGTTGCGGGGCAACCTGGTGGCCACGCCCAGCGCGTCGACCGGGGAGGTCACGTCCTCCGGGCGCATGGGCTCGCTGTCTTCGTCCTTGGGACGCAAGGCCTCCATCAGGGCCTTGGCACCGACCGCCCTGTTCAACGTTGAGAGCCCCGTCGCCGTGTCCCACCAGATCATCGGGTGGTCGTCCGCTGCGGCAGCCGTCAGGTTGCGCGCGGTCTCGCGACCGTCCACAGTGCGCACGAGCATGAGCGGTGTGCTCACACGCCTGGCGCTGCGAAAGTCTTTCTGCAACTGCGTGTAGTCGTCCTTGGCCATGCGATGCATTCCTCCGTCCTGGGAATGTCGCATACCGGGTTTGGAATGTCAACCCTGTTGACAAAGATGTACGGTTCTGTTTTAACGGTCGCCGGAGGTGGAAAGTATGAACTGGTTCGAAGTGGATC
>WBZL01003333.1_pt1 | contig 14799 bp, 15 predicted proteins | sample 5204291 | NCBI WGS metagenome assembly WBZL01 (sample SAMN12344345, study PRJNA552823) | activated sludge metagenome | biome: Activated sludge suspended growth; feature: Nitrification reactor; material: Wastewater; isolation source: activated sludge from nitrification reactor of wastewater...
GGGAAATCTTCGGCATGGCTTCTCTCCATCGATGGGAACGCTACTCTATCGCAGACTCTCCGCTAATTTGCTGACGTCGCTAACAATGATCAGCGCGGGATCCGCCCAACACTTTCGATCGCACCCGATGATTTCTCGTGGCTTGACTTTTGGCCAGTGCTGATTACCAGAGTTTCCACCACGGCTCCTGACGATCCAGGCCGCGGACGTAGTATTCGCTGTTTGGAAAGTTCTTGCGCATGACACGTTCGGCGTCGTCCCGCAGATCGGTCAGCCCGAGTGCGTCATAGGCCTTGACCATAATGAAAAGGGCTTCCTCGGTCGCCGGCGTGTCGGGATAGTTCAATACTGCGTACTGAGCACGGTTCGCTGCTGCCAGATAGGCACCTCTTTTCATGTAGTAGCGGGCGACATGGAGTTCAAGCGAAGCCAGGGCATTGACCAGGTACTTCATCCGTAAGATCGCATCGGGTGAGTACTTGCTGTCTGGAAAGCGTGTGATCAGTTCACGGAAGGCATCAAACGACTCACGTGCGCCCTTAGGATCGCGCTCGGTCATATCCTGGTTGCTGATCGCCCCCAGGATACCGAGGTTTTCGTTGAAGTTGATCAGCCCACGTAGATAGTAGACGTAGTCGACATTCGGATGATTCGGGTGCAGCTTGATGAAGCGATCGCAAGCGGCAATCGCTGAAGCGGGCTCCTGGTCTTTCCAGTAGGCGTAGGCGATGTCGATCTGCGCTTGTTGTGCGTAGCGCCCGTAAGGATAACGTGATTCGAGCTTTTCGAAGTACTTGATTGACTTGGCATAGGAGCCGTCATTGAGCGCATCCCTGGCCTCGGCATAGAGTTTGTTGGCTGACCAGCCGATGGTTTCATCCTTTTCTTCGGGAAAAATCCCGCAGCCGGAGATCAGAGAAATGACGATGAGCGCTGCGATAACCGCTACACTACGCATGATGGAAAATCCAACCAAGAAAAGAAAGGCATTGACCGATGCGCCCAAGCAGGATACCGGGTACGCCGATTATAGCTCAAACCCCGGCGTTGCCCTGAACGTGCCTGGCGAGTTCAGCGGCCAACGCCTGGATCAGATTCTTGCGCGCCTGCTGGCTCAGCATTCACGCAGCCGCTTACAGGGCTGGATACGTGAGGGAAGAGTCGCGGTGAACGGCGCACCGATTGTCGAACCTCGATGCAAGCTCTGGGGTGGTGAGACCATTGAAGTTGCCGAAGCGCCTGATGAACGCGCCGAACCTTCTTCTCCGGAGAACATCCCCCTGCAGGTGGTCTACGAAGACGAAGCGCTGATAGTCATCGACAAGCCGGCTGGCCTGGTCGTTCATCCTGGCAGCGGTCACTGGCACGGCACCTTGCTGAATGCCTTGTTGTACCATGTCCCACAACTCGACAAGGTGCCGCGGGCGGGCATTGTCCATCGTCTCGACAAGGATACCAGTGGTCTGATGGTCGTCGCCAAGACGCTGGAGGCGCAAACCGATCTGGTACGGCAATTGCAGGCGCGTACCGTCAAACGCCATTATCAGGCGTTGGCAAGAGGGCTCGTCGAGTGCTCCGGGACAGTGAATGCGCCAATCGGTCGGCATCCGACGCTGCGTACTCGCATGGCCGTGGTGCGGACCGGCAAACCGGCTCGGACGCATTACCGGGTACTGGAACCTTTCGTTGCCTGTACGCTGATCGAATGTGCTCTGGAAACCGGGCGAACGCACCAGATCCGCGTGCACATGACGTCGATCGGACATCCCCTGGTGGGTGACCAGGCGTATGGCGGCGGGCCAAGTCGTGTGCCGCGAGGACCGCTGTTTCCTCGCCAGGCGCTGCACGCGACCCGTCTGGCACTGGCTCACCCCCAGACGGGTCGCTCGCTGTTCTGGAAATCAGGCTTGCCAGCAGATATGACCGCTCTGCTCGAAACACTACGGCAGGAATTGCTGTCAGTACGCAGCAGCGAAGCAGCAGACGATGATGACACTTGGGATGAAGATCCGGAAGGCGGCCCGGAAGTCATCTACATCGATGACGATGAGGGGCTCGATGAGCAATAAGGACCCGATCATGCGTGGCCACCCCTCCACGGTGCTTGAACCTTGAATCTTGAACCCTGGCTTGTTCCCGACTGGCCAGCGCCGACGAGAGTGCGCAGTTTCATCACTACTCGCCATGGCGGGGTAAGCATGGCCCCATACGCTAGCCTCAACCTCGGCGATCACGTGGGCGATGATCCTGCGGCGGTAGCGGCCAACCGTCAGCGACTTCGCCGGAGTCTGCCGGCAGAACCCTGCTGGTTGCAGCAGGTGCATGGCACGACGGTTCTTGACGCTGGTACGCCCACCCAGTTCCGGGTAGCCGACGGCGCATTTGCGCGCAATGTCGCTGTCGTCTGCGTGGTGATGACGGCGGATTGTCTGCCGGTGCTGCTCTGTGACCGTGCCGGGACGGTTGTTGCCGCAGCGCATGCCGGTTGGCGCAGCCTGCAGGCCGGCATTCTAGAAAGAACAGTGGCCGCCATGGCGGTGCCCGGAATCGAGCTGATCGCTTACCTGGGTCCGGCCATCGGTCCCCAGGCCTTCGAGGTAGGCGGTGAGGTGAGAGCAGGGTTTGTCGGCCCCTATGCAGAGGCAGCTGCCGCTTTCAAGCCGCTGCCGCAGCCTGTTAACAAGGCTGGTGGCTGGCTGGCCAACATCTATCTGCTGGCCCGTCAGCGTCTTGCGCACTTGGGTGTCGAAGGTATCTACGGCGGAGAATACTGCACGTTCGGTCAAGAAAGCCTCTTTTTTTCGTATCGGCGTGACGGCGTGACCGGCCGCATGGCGTCGCTGATCTGGCTGTCCGAATAGTCAGCGCCGGGGTTTCTCTTGGTCTGCGCAGCTATTCGCGAAAGTTTCTTCCTTGGGCATGCGGAGCGCGCGCCGCCGTGCGGAGCCGCCGAAAAGCCACAGCAGCAGTATTGTCGGGAGTAGACCGTAGAAAACCAGCGTCAATACTCCGGCGACGATACTGGTTTCGGTCAGTGCCATCAACACGGTCACGTACAGCCAGGCGATCACGACGATATGCATGCGCTCATTATAGGTTGCCGAGGTTTTGCTGTGGGCAATGTGATACGACAAGCATTGCGAATGAAATCTGATGTAGCTAGATGCCGAAATTCTGGCATTGGCATTGACAGCGCAGATGCTGCAATGCAGAATAGATAACTCAAGTATTGTTTCAACCGTCCACAAGAAAGGAAAGAGCTATGACGCAACGTGTTGCTTTGGTTACAGGTGCTATGGGTGGAATCGGAACGGCTGTTTGCCAGGAACTGGCCAAGGCCGGCCACAAGGTGGTTGCCGCCTACCATCCGGAGTTCGACAAGCCGGAAGAGTGGACAAAGGCCATGGCTGAAGCCGGTTTCAACGATTTCATCTGTGTCGCTGGCGATGTCTCCGACTATGACTCCTGCGTCGCTCTTACCGCGGAGGCGGAAGCCAAGGTAGGTCCGATCGACATTCTGGTCAACAATGCCGGCATCACACGTGACAAGATGTTCGCGCGGATGGAGCTGGCGCAGTGGAATGCCGTGATTTCAACCAACCTCAATAGCCTCTTCAACATGACCAAGCAGGTCTCATCGAAGATGGCCGAGCGCGGCTGGGGCAGGATCATCAACATCTCCTCGGTTAATGGCCTCCGTGGCCAAGCTGGTCAGACCAATTACTCCGCCGCCAAAGCGGGCGTGATTGGCTTTACCAAGGCGCTGGCCGCCGAGCTGGCCGCCAAGAACGTGACGGTCAACGCCATTTGCCCTGGCTATGTAGCCACCCCAATGGTGATGGCGATCAAGCCGGAGGTCCTGCAGAGCATCATCGATACGGTGCCGATGAAGCGTCTGGCGAAGCCGGAAGAAATCGGGGGTGCGTGTGCCTACCTTGCTTCGGACATTGCCGGCTTCATGACGGGTTCGACGATGAACATCTGTGGCGGCCTCTACTATCAGTAGGCGTTCTTCCTGTTGCAGGGCGGTCAGAACAGGCTCCGAAAGGGGCCTGTTTTTTTTGGCTGGAGTATAATTGTGCTGCACCGCATCAATGGGCGTCAAAGAGCGCCCGCCGAGTCATCTGCCCATGGAGGAATGATCGTCATGCCCGAGCAGCTACGACTGATCAAGAAGTACCCGAACCGTCGTCTTTACGACACCAAGACAAGCGCCTATATCACCTTGAGCGATGTGAAGGACCTCGTGCTGTCGAAGGAAAACTTCAATGTGCTCGATGCCAAGACCGGCGAGGACATTACACGCAGCATCCTGCTGCAAATCATTCTCGAGGAAGAAGCGGCCGGCATCCCTTTGTTTACAACGGACCTGCTGGCCCAGATGATTCGTTTCTACGGTCACGCGATGCAGGGGATGCTCGGCAAGTACCTGGAAACGAACATCAAGTCCTTCGTTGATTTCCAGAAGAAGCTGCAGGACCAGTCGCAACAGATCTACGGCGAAAACAACAGCCAGATGCAGAACGACCTGTGGTCGCAGTTCCTGAACTTTCAGGGTCCGGCGATGCAGACGATGATGGCTACCTACATGGAGCAGAGCAAGAAGATGTTGCACCAGATGCAGGATCAGTTGAAATCCCAGACCCGAACCCTGTTCACCAGCCTCCCGTTGCCGGGTTTTCCGGTCGATACGGTCAAGCCGTCGAGAGACACCGAGAAGTAAAGTTCTGCGCCGATGTGTCGCTGTACCAGCGCAGGGAGAGATTGTGGGAGCAATAGTAATTTATCGGGGGCAACCTTGTGTAGTATTACGCCGGCCTCGCAGCCGGCGTATTCCATCCGTCCCGTTATCGTAGCAGAGCTACATAGGTTGCCGCGATGATCGCCGTAGTGATCACGCCACTGATATTCGCCCCAAGCGCCTGTGGCATGACGATCGCTCCTGCATTTGCTGAGCTGGCAACCTTTTGGACGATCTTGGCCGTGGTTGGGACGCAACTGACCCCGGCAATGCCAATGATCGGATTGAACTTGCCGCCAGTCCAGAAATACAGAATATAACCGCCCAGCAGGCCGCCAAGGGCAGAGATCGTCAGCGCCAGCATTCCCAGCAGGAGCAGCTTCAGGACCGTCGGTTCAAGCAAGGTATTGGCTTCACAGAGCACGCCCAGCGTCAGCCCGAGGAAGAAGGTTGCGGCGTAGAGGAAAACCTCACTCAGCAGCTTGGTGAAGGGCTCGATCCCACTTTCTCGTACCGCAACACCAAGGAACAGCGAGAAGAACAGGGGGGCTGCAACCGGAAACAGCAGACACAGGAGCGTACAGGCGACCACCGCAAAGGTAAGCTTCTGCGCGCGGCTGATCTTCGGTCCGCGATCAGCGGCCATGCTGATCCCACGGATGTGTTCGGGTACCAGCCACTTGATCAGATAGGGGTAAGCGCCGTAGGTCAGGCCGAGATAGAGATAGCCGACGACCGTAATCGGTACGAATAGATCCTTGGCCAAGACCAGCGAGGTGAACAGAACCATCGGACCGTCGGCACCGCCAATCGTGGCAACCGCTGCAGCCTGGCCCGGATTGAGGCCCAGCGAGACGGCGATCGGGAAGACGGCGATGGTTCCCAACTCGGCGAACAGCGCGATGAAGATGCTCTGGAAGGGCCGCGCCATCACATAACCGACATCGAGCAGGACGCCGATCCCCATGAAAACCAGACAGGCGATCAGACCGTTGCTGAAGGTCAGGGTGTAGATCGGTTGCAGCCAGTCGATCTGCATGATGTTCATCAGATCGATCGGATCGGACATCAATGGATCGACGAACAGCGTTCCCATCTTGCTGCCATCGAGGAACATGACTCCGGCGTTGACCGAGGACATGCCTAGCCCCATAGGGATCATCAGAAGGGGTTCGAGGATGTTCTTGGAACCCAGATAGATCAGAAGGAAGCCGAGCAGCATCAGGAAGATGCGCCCGAACATGATTTTCGGCTCCGAGGCCACCAGCGTGGCGATGCCCTGGAACAGATCGAGAAAATGGATGCTTTCCATACGCTTCAGTCCTCGCGCCAGACGACCGGATTTTTTCGTCCGCGCATCGAATTGCAGGCGACAGGAGCGCTCTCCTGTCTGTTGGCCAAGATCAAGCGATGGTCACCAGTGGCTGACCGCCCTCGACTGCATCCCCTGGTGCGACCAGTACGCGCGTCACCTGGCCAGCGCGAGTGGAGATGACCGGGGTCTTCATTTTCATGGCTTCCAGGACGAGCAGTCGATCACCAGCGGCAACCGTCTGGCCAACCTTGACGTTGACTTCGACCACCACGCCACCCATTCCGGCCACTTCGTCGCCAGCTCCAGCCGCTGCTGCTTTTGATTGCACCGCCGCCGGTGCGGCTGTGCTGCCACCTGTTGCAGCCATCGGTTGGGCAGCGGCGACCGGAGCGGGTGTTTGCGCCGCCTGGCCGGCAGTGAGTTCCAGGACGCTAACTTCGTACTCACGTCCGTTAACGGTAACCTTGAATTGTCTAGGCATGTCTTGTTCCTTTTTATCTTGGGCCTCGGCCCGTGGGCCCCGGCGTATGGGTATGCTGGGCGGCGCGAGTACCGGCTGCCCAGCCATGGCTGGTTGGTGTGATGTGCAGGATGCGGTGTGGTCCCATGGCGGCGAAGATTGCCGCTGATAGCGCAGCGACATCCTCGTCCGAAACGCCGAGTCCGATCGGGCAGACCGTTCCAGTCGGTATATCGACCGGTTTGGGCTTTTCGATCCGGCCAGTCAAAGAAACCATTACCTTGATCAGCACGGCAACCAGCACCGAGATGACGATGGAAATGCCGTAGACCTGCAGCGCCTTGAAAATGGCGTCAGTCACCATGGGATATCTTCCTTCCGTTGCCGATTACATGGGAATGTTGCCGTGTTTCTTGGCCGGCCTGAGTTCACGCTTGTCGAGAGTCTTGCGCAGTGCGAGAGCGACCATCCAACGCGTGTCCTGTGGTTCGATGACGTCGGTGATATAGAAATTGCTCGCCGAGACGTATGGCGAAGCGAACTCGTCGCGGTATTCTTGCGCCAGTTCCGCGGCCTTTGCCTGGCGATCCTCGGCCTTTTCGAGTTCCTTGCGATAGAGAATTTTCACGGCAGCTTCGGCGCCCATCACGGCAATCTCTGCGGTCGGCCAGGCGTAAACCATGTCCGCTCCCATTTCCTGGCTGCACATGGCAAGGTATGAGCCGCCATAGGCCTTGCGCAGGATTACCGTGATCTTCGGTGCAGTGCATGAACCGTACGCGGAGAGCATTTTCGCGCCGTGACGGATGATGCCGCCGCGTTCCTGCTCGACCCCTGGCAGGAAACCCGGAACATCGACCAGGGTCACCACCGGTACGTTGAAAATGTTGCAGGTCCGCACAAAACGGGCCACCTTGTCCGCGGCATTGAGGTCGAGGGCGCCGGCCATCACCATCGGCTGGTTGGCGACGATGCCAACCACCACGCCGCTGATCCGGGCAAAGCCGACGATCACGTTGCGAGCAAAACCCGCATGTACTTCAAGCAGTTCGGCACGGTCCACGATACGGCGGATCACCGAATACATGTCCAGCGGTTCGGACGGGCTGTCCGGGATGCAGTCGTTGATCGCCGGGTCTTCCATCTCCTCGATCGGCACATCGAGATGATGTGGCGGATCCTCAGTATTGTTGGCCGGCAGGTAGGAAAGCAGTTGCTTGACCAGCGCGATTGCGTGCTGGTCGTCCTCGGCAACGAAGTGAGCGTTGCCGCTGACCGTGGAATGCATCTCGGCACCGCCGACCTCAGCCATCGTCGTCGCCCGTCCAGTCACCGCCTTGATTACCTCCGGGCCGGTCAGGAACATGTGTGCATTGTTGCGTGTCATGATCACGAAGTCCATCAGCGCCGGCGAGTAGGCGGCCCCCCCAGCGCACGGCCCACAGATCACGGCGATCTGCGGTACAACGCCAGAGAGAAGGACGTTTGCATAAAAGACGTCGCCGTAGCCTGAGAGCGCATCGACGCCTTCCTGAATTCGCGCACCGCCAGAATCCTTGAAGGCCACCACCGGTACGCCGATCTTCAGGGCATGGCGCATGATGCGGGTGATCTTACGTGCCTGCATCTTGCCAAGCGTTCCGGCAACGACACTGAAGTCCTGACTGAAAGCGGCAACCTGGGTGTTCCCCACGTAGCCGTTGCCGGCAATCACTCCGTCAGCGGGCAGGAACCGCCCGGCCATGCCGAACGCAGTAGCGGCATGCGTGGCGTAAAGGCCGAGCTCCTGGAAAGTGCCTTCTTCAAATAATGCGTCGAGTCGCTCGCGTGCGGACAGGAGACCCTTTGCGTGCAGCGCCTCCAGTTTCTCGGGACTGACATTTTCGGTCAGTTTTGCACGCTGCGTACGCAGTTTCTCTATCAACTCCGGTCGTATCGTCATCTGGATTCCTAACAGGTGGCTAATATTGGATTAATTCTCATTCTCGCAGCAATGAGCTGCTGGCGACCTTCCGGCAATATAGTATCCATATTTTTTCTTGTGTTGGCTAGTGCTGGAAAAAATATTCACGGGAAATTTGTTCTCTGCCCCGCCTCACGCTTGGGTGTTTCCGATCGAGTTTCGAGTCATCCGCAGATCATCGAAGAGCAAGCGGATATTGCAGTTCAAGTGGGCCATTTTGTTACGTGATGCTGGTTTTTCCGTCGGAGAAGTGGTGCAGGATACCGACGACGAAGCGACAAAGGCGAGAGACGTTCCCGGGAGCATGGCCTGTGCGAATGGACGTTGGGGCAATATTAGTTATTGGTAATATGCTATAAGGTTCGATCTCTCATTTCTGGCATGACTTCCCCTTTTGCCTGCGCTGTTTCATGCAGAGGACTCAATTTACCCTACCCGGATAGATTGCGGCATGCCCAGGTAGGTCTAGGTGTTGATGATGGCGGCGCGAAAGTGAGCTTCTGTCACTTGCCGCTCGAAGGTTCAGGAGTACAGGCTGTCGCCCAATTGCTTCAGCCGGTACATCCTGTTCTCTGCGATGCTGCGCCGGGGGTAACCGCTGTCGTTCTTCCAGCCGTCGAGTCCCTTGGCCTCGATTTCCTGGAGGATGGCGTTGCGGGGGTGTTCATCTCCCCACGGGACCGCACCGTCGCGGGATGGGATGGTGGCACGCGCGTCCCGCTCGGCGATCGCCGCAGGGCAGCCGTGGCTGTCGTAGGCGCCGTCGGCCGATACTTGAAGGATCTCGCCTTCGACCTGATCTAGCAGGCCGGGCACAAGATTTCACTGTCGCCCCAGGCAGGGGTAGTCACTTCGATGCCGATGATGTCCTTGCGGGTCTCGTCAACCGCCAAATCGGTCTTCCGCCAGGTGCGGCGCTTGCCGACCCAGTGCTGACGCACTTTCCATTCGCCTGCGCCAAAGATCTTCAGTCCCGTCGAATCGACCACCCCATGCGTCGGTCACTGGCGCGGCCGACGAGGAATCTTCATGCGGACATCCAAATTACGTTACACCCCGGCTAATGATAGTCGGGGAAACACTGGTCACTTCACCACGACCGGCAAGACTCCACTTATGAAAGCGGGTTTTCTGTCCAAACAAACGAGGCCATCTCTGGTATCGGGTGATCGGGCTCTAAGTGGTAAGCTGGAAACTGCTACGCAAAGCCAGGGAGCCAATCGCTTCGCAGGTTGGTCGATACGGCTTCAAGGGTGCCCTGAAAGAGGGCCTCGATCACGGGGGCTTCCCGCCAGTTTTCATTGAGGAAGGTCAACCCGATTTCTTCGACGAGCGTGCCCTGCCAGTAGTGGTTGGCAATTTTGTCCAGTGTCGACAGGCTCAGACTGTGTGGTAGCCGCAGATAATCCAGCCAGCTCGAATCATGAAACGAGCAGATGTAAGCTCCCCTACTGCGCGCTCTGGTCAGTGTCTTGCCGAAGACACGGGCCGGATGTTTGGCACGGAAGGTTTCCGCATCGACGCGCGTTGCGAAGAGCAACAGAGCGTGCAGGCGACTCGGGAAGTGGTGGTAGAGTCGCTGCCGATAATATTCCAGATGGTACTCGGCAAAGTAGTTCTGAACCGTCGTGAACTGATCTTCAGGCAGCGTTTGGGCGAAAGGGTTGCCGACCAGGATGTCCCAGCCCGGCAAAGCGGCATCTTCGTCCAGCCAGGCGTACAACTCGAGTGGGCTGCTGTCATTGAGTAGATGGTCCATCATCTGTACGGAACAACTGCATGGTCAGGACTTAGCGATTGCGGCCAAATTTCTGGACCAGTTGGCCGAGCTTCTCTGTACGCTCACGCATCAGCGCCTCCGCCTCGCGCTGTGCCTTGCGCAGTTCGGCCTGCTTGCGCAGCTGTTCCTTGATCAGCTCCGAGGCATGGCTGCGATGTGTCGTCGGAATTTCGTCAGCAGGTCGACCATCCAGATCATAGCGTACAGTGGCCCGTTCCATGATTTTCAGGTAGCGCAGCGAGTGCGTATGCATTCCCAGTGCGGTGCGCAGTACCTTCCGATCAAGGCTTGGCAGACGCGCCAGGAGTTGCTTGTCGATGCCGATGGCTAGTGGCAGACCGTCGCGGAAGACCGGGTAGGTATCCTGCAATTCCTTCAGAAGCTGTCGAGCGTGCTGACCCGGGACAGGGACAGGAACTGAGGTGGGCATATTCATGGATCTCGATTCAGTTTAGAAGTGGATTCCGCGCATGATCTGCGAGAACGCGATCTGGTCAGCGGTCTGTGGCTCTGGTTCCGGGAACTTGCGCGTGCCTGCCGCGCTGGAATCGGGGAACATCCGGAAGGAAGTGTTCATGGTGATTTGTGCCACCTTGGGCAGCAGCGAGTGCAGCAGGGCGCCGAAAATGCCCAGCCGGGTGGCGATGCGCACAGGTTTGTGAATGATGGCTTCGACGACCAGATCGGCAGCCTCTTCAGGGGAGAGCGTTGGGACCTGATCATAAAGCTTGGTCGGAGCGATCATGGGTGTTCTGACCAGTGGCATGTTGATGGTCGTGAATTCGATGCCACGATCGGCAAACTCGGATGCTGCGCAGCGTGTCCAGGCATCCATCGCTGCCTTTGAGGCGACGTAGGCCGAAAAGCGCGGTGCGTTCGTGAGCACCCCGATCGACGAAATATTGATGATCTGTCCTTTGCGTTTGGCAATCATTGTCGGCAGGAAGCCCATCGTCAGGCGCAGCGCACCGAAGTAGTTCACTTCCATGGTACGTTCGAAATCATGGAAGCGGTCGAAAGAGTTCTCGATGCCGCGGCGAATCGAGCGGCCGGCGTTGTTCACCAGGAAATCGACGCCCCCGTGCTCCTCGTTCATGAACTTGACAAAGGAAGCGCATTGTTGTGGATCGGAGACGTCGACTACGTGCGTGATCAGGCGCAGGCTGGCGGCTTCGAACTCACGGCGGACTTCTTCGAGCGCCTGCGAGTCGCGGGCGATCGTCACGGCAATCGCCCCGGCTTCGGCCATTTTGCGAATGGTGGCCTTGCCGATACCCGATGAGCCCCCTGTGACGAGGACGACCTTGCCTTCGACCTGGCCGCGCAGGGTGCGATCGATGAACAGATCCGGGTCGAGGTGACGTTCCCAGTAGTCCCACAGGCGCCAGGCGTAGCTGTCGAGCGGGGGCACCGCGATCCCGCTGCCCTTGAGCGCCCGCTGCGTCTCGCGGCAGTCAAAGCGGGTCGGGTAATTGACGAACTCGAGGATGTCGTCGGGCAGCCCGAGATCCTTCATGATGGCGGTACGGATGCGGCGTACCGGCGTCAGGGCGAACATCGCCTTGCGCACCGAACGCGGAATGAAACCGAGCAGGGCAGCATTGATGCGCATCACCATTTCCGGCGCGTGCGCTGCGCGTGCAAAGGTATTGAGCAGATCACCGACGCGCATCGGCGTTGGATCGGTCAGGTGGAAGCACTGACTGTCCTGGTTTTCGAGATGCGCAATGTGGTCCATCGCAGCAACGACGAAGTCGACCGGTACGACGTTGATTCGCCCGCCTTCGATTCCGATCGTCGGCATCCAGGAAGGGAACATTCTGCGCATCTTCTGAATCAGCTTGAAGAAGTAGTAGGGGCCGTCGATCTTGTCCATTTCGCCAGTGCGTGAGTCGCCGACCACGATTGCCGGGCGAAAGATACGCCAAGGGATCCGGCATTCCTTGCGGACAATGCCTTCGGAATCATGCTTGGTGCGAAAGTAGGGGTTGTCGAGGTTCTCCGCTTCGTCGAACATGTCTTCGCGGAACAGTCCCTCGAAAAGGCCGGCCGCCGCAATCGAACTGACTAGGTGGAAGTGCCGGGCTGCAATTTCCTCGGCCAGGCGCACCGTGTTGCGAGTGCCGTCCACATTGGCGCGCTGCTGGTCTTCGGCGCTAGCTTTGAGGTCATAGATCGCAGCCAGGTGGAAGAAGTGGTCGATCTTACCTTTCAGCTTTTCAATGTCGGCTGGGGCGACGCCCAATTCGGACTGTGTGAGATCACCAACGATCGGGATGACACGTGTATCGTCACAGCCCCAATACTCGTACAATTCCTCAAGTCGCGGCAACTCGATGGCGCGAGTCAGAAAATGGACGATGGCATCGGGGCGGTCGAGCAGCTTTCTGACGAGACGCTTGCCGATGAAACCAGTGGCGCCGGTAACGAAGTAATTCATTGCTGTCTCCTGAAAATCATGGCCAACTCCTGAAGGCCCTGCCTGTCCTACTGCCATGCGATCGAGGCCTTCCCTAGGTCTTTAGTGTGCGTCCTCTAGATATTGTCACTAGACTGGCTTCACAGGGCAAGCAAAAAACTTGTTAGCCTTTTGATGATTACCTTATAGGAGAAGAAAATGGGCAAGAAACTCAAGGAATTGGCTGGTGACGTGACGGAAAGCCAACTGGCGTCGACGGTCAAGGAATCTGCTCAGCAGATCTGGCTGGCCGGGCTTGGTGCCTTTGCCAAGGCGCAGGAAGAGGGTGGCAAGGTGTTCGACGCCTTGGTCAAGGAAGGTGAAAGCATTCAGTCAAAGACCCGTAAGATGACCGACGAGCGAATCGCACAGGTGGCTGGAAAAGCGGCTGGAACTTGGGACCGCCTGGAACAGGTATTCGAGGATCGTGTTGCGCGTGCCCTGGGCAGCCTCGGTGTGCCGAGCAAGCAGGATATCGACAGACTGTCCAAGCGCGTCGTCGACTTGAGCGCGGCCGTACAGGCTTTGACCGAGGGGAAAGCAGCTCCCAAGATCGCTGTCAAGCCAGTAGCCAAGGAAGATCATGCTCCGGTTGAATCCGCTGAGTCCAAACCAGCCGTGGCCAAACCAGCTGCTCGCAGATCTGCGGCTGCAAAGCCGGTGCCCCCGGTCACGCCGGCCGACGTGTTGAACACGCTGCCGAAGACTGGCGACGAGTAAGGCGATTTCTCGGAATCAAGATACCGCAAAGATACTGGACGACGACCGAAGAGGCTTGTATTGCTGGCCATGAGTCCGGCCTACCATCATGACTATTGGTATGGCGTTTTGCGGAAATCACCTAAGTCTTTCTTTCCCTCGCGCTTGGCTCAGGCTGCGCCAAGCCAAGCGCTCAGGGGTGGCAGAGAGCGAGTGTTCCTTCCCGGCCGGGAGGAGAGAGATACCGCAGGGTACTGCGAGGGGTTCTTGGCCGTCCGTCCGGGTTTCGGCGCAGCCTGCACGGAGAGGGTACGCGCTTACAACCACGCGCCGGCAGCGTTCCTCGACGCTGTCATCAATGGCGCTTTCCAGGTAAAGGAATGGCGTTCAATGGATGATACTGCAACGAAACTTTCGAAAATAGGGCTAGCGCTGGCCGGGGGGGGACCGGTGGGAGGTATCTATGAAGCCGGCGCGATGGCTGCATTGGCAGAAGCCCTTGACGGCGCCGACTTAACTAACTTCGATATCTATGTCGGGGTCAGTTCAGGGGCTTTCATGGCAGCCGCAGTGGCCAATGGCATGAAGCCTGCCCAATTGGCACGCATGTTGGTGGAAGACGAGAGCGATGAAGTTTTCGATCCCGAAATGTTGCTGCGCCCTGCCTTCGGTGAATACCTGCGACGTGTGCTGCAAGTTCCAGTCCTGTTCTGTTCGTCCTTGCGACAGTATTTGTCGGACCCGTGGCATCTTCGCTTGGTGGAAGCCTTTCAGGGTCTCAGTCATGCCATTCCGGCAGGGATCTTCGACAGTGCCGGAATCGACAAGCTGTTGAAGAAACTGTTTTCAGTCGGCGAGCGAAGCAATGATTTCCGTCAGCTCAAGCACCAGCTATTCATTGTGGCGACCGATCTCGATACCGGAGAGTCACTTGCCTTCGGTTCGCCGGGGCATGACGATATCCCCATTTCGCTGGCGGTGCAGGCGAGTGCCGCGTTACCGGGACTATTTCCACCGGTCAGGATCGGCGAGCGTTATTTCGTCGACGGCGCCTTGATCAAGACCCTGCATGCTTCGGTTGCGCTGCACGCGGGCGCGGAACTGCTGATTTGCATCAATCCGCTGGTACCATTCGATTCGCAACTGGCTGCCCAGCGTCCACGGCACGGGGATCCAACGCCGGTACCTGACCATCTGATAGAAGGGGGCTTGCCAGTTGTCTTGTCACAAACTTTTCGCTCCATCATCCACTCGCGAATGCGAACCGGCATGGACCGCTATGGGCACGAGTTCGCAGGCAGGGATGTGGTCCTCTTTGAACCGACGCGCGACGATGCAGACATGTTCTTCACCAATGTGTTCAGCTATCGCGGCCGTCGCCGC
>WBZL01002443.1_pt2 | contig 14798 bp, 11 predicted proteins | sample 5204291 | NCBI WGS metagenome assembly WBZL01 (sample SAMN12344345, study PRJNA552823) | activated sludge metagenome | biome: Activated sludge suspended growth; feature: Nitrification reactor; material: Wastewater; isolation source: activated sludge from nitrification reactor of wastewater...
TAAAGCAGGAATCAATGTAGCGGTTAGTGGTGTTACGCTACCCGGTGTGCCAGCAATCGTAGTTGGGTCAAATGGTAATGTTGCCTGGAGTTTCACCAATAGCTATATCGATGTAGCGGATTGGGTCCGTGTTGTTCGTCATCCCAAGCATTCAACACGATATCTTTCCGACGGAGATTGGAAATCATTGGTATCCTTTCAAGAAATTCTGTATGTCCGCGATGCTGAAGATGAGTTTCTTGAAGTTGAAGAGACGGAGTGGGGGCCCATTCTAGGTCATGATCATGACGGTACGCCACTTGCGCTGAATTGGGTTGCTCAGCACCGTGATGCTGCTGATCTTAAATTGATGCGCTTGGAGTGGGTAGAGACTGCTCATCAGGCATTAGAGATTGCGCAACAAAGCGGAATACCAGCCCAAAACTTTATTGTGGGTGATCGCGAAGGAAGCATTGGATGGACCATTGCTGGGCGTATACCGATGAGATCCGGTAATTATGACCCCAATTTTCCTTCAGATTGGCCAAATCGTGAAACAGGTTGGTTAGGATGGTTACCTTCGGCACATTACCCTTTGATTAGTAATCCAATGAATATGCGCTTATGGAGTGCTAATGCCAGAATGATCGATGGTCTTGCATTAGTAAAACTTGGAGATGGTGGATACGAATTGGGTGCGCGTTCAAAACAGATTCGTGACAATTTGTTTGCCAAAGAAAAATTTACTGCACTAGATTTGTTCGAGGTGCAATTAGATCATCGCGCATTATTTTTGTCTCGCTGGCAGAAGCTTCTTCATGAAGTGATAGATCATGCACCGATTGAACCATGGAAGCAGAAATTAGAAGATGGATTGCTGGATTGGGATGGTCTTGCAGTACCAAGCTCAGTTTCCTACCGAATCGTTCGTACTTTCAGGCAGGAAGTAGTTGATAGCATTTATCGTAATTTTATTGCGGTCGTAAAGCATCAGTATCCAGATTTTTCGCCTCCGCGACTACCGCAAATTGAACACGCAATATGGCGGTTGATAGAGAATCGCCCACCGCATTTGCTTCCTCTCGGAAATGCAAACTGGGAAGCGTTTTTACAAAAATGTGCAAGAAAAGTGGCCTTACTGATGGAAACGCAATCCGGCGATGATAAACCTTGGAATTGGGGGGGGCAGAATACTGCTCAGATACAACATCCGTTAAGTAAAGTTTTACCAAATTTTGTTGCTTGGTGGTTAAATATGCCTAAAGATTTACTGCCAGGTGATAGTTTTATGCCTCGTATCCAAGCACCGAGTTTCGGGGCTTCTGAACGATTTGTTGTTGCGCCTGGTAATGAAGAGCAAGGTTATTTTTCTATGCCTGGTGGGCAAAGTGGCCATCCACTTTCACCTTACTATGGAAGCGGTCATCAGGACTGGGTAAGTGGGAAACCAAGCCCATTTCTTCCTGGTATAGCGCAGCAAACATTGTGGTTAGCGCCACATTGAGTGCTGTAAAGATTAACAAAAAAACGAGAGGGTATTTTTTATGAAAAAAATTATTATCAGCACGCTAATATGCTTTTTTGTGCTTCCGTTAAATGCAGCCAATGAAACTGATAACCGAAAAGCACTATTACTGAATGAAGCGCAGCGCCATCATATTTTATCCGAGATGCGGTCTATGCTTTTAGGGACACAGCAAATCATACAAGCACTTGCAGAAGATGATATGTTAGCAGTGGCGAGACATTCGCGTATGCTGGGTATGGAAATGGCGCATAAAGGTGAAGATCATTTGCAATCTGTTCTGCCCGATGATTTTATGCAACTCGGTATGTCAGTTCATAGAAGCTTTGATAAGATCGCCACAGACGCAGAGACGCTAAAAGATTCTAGGCATACATTGTCTCAGTTAAGTATGACTTTGCAGCAATGTGTTGCATGTCACTCGGCGTATCAAATCTGGACAACCGATATACCTTCTGATGCTGAACCGCACCCGACTCACCATCTGAGTCATTAAATAATCGATAAAATTGGCTCTCAGTCAGCGATGTGACGTTACCCGTTCGCGAATATGATTTAAAGATTGTTCAACTTGGTCAACCAGAATCAAGCACAATTCGCCGGCTTGAAGATTGGTTAATGCCGTATCGATTGCTTTAAATTCACCGTGGATTTCCCTCACTTTGCGAACACGTTTAGCATGCTCTAATCCTTCTCGCAGCAGTCCTAGAACTTCTCCATCCGAACGTCCTCGCTGGCATTGATCTTGATATAGCACGATCTCATCAAAAACATCACCCAGAATTTGGGTTTGTAACCGGATATCTTCATTACGACGATCACCAGCTGCGCTAATCACAACGATTCGTTTTTTTGCAGGTAGATTATCAATTGCATCAACCAATGCTTCAATGGCATCAGGATTATGTCCGTAATCTGCAATCAAGGTTGCATTCCGATAATTGAAGAAATTAAAGCGGCCTGGGACCGTCTGCGCATCACTTACAAAATTGGCTAGCCCCGCTCGAATCGTTGCCCAATCGATTCCCAGCGCCCATCCCGCACCAATCGCAGCCATGACATTCTGAATTTGGAATCCAATCAAACCATTTTGGGTTAGAGGAATCTCGCTCAATGCAAAGCGCTGTTCAGTATCAATGCTCGATGCGATGATAGTTTTTTTGTCCAGATAAATTACACGTTTCTGCTGAATACGATGGGTCAACATAACTGGATTGCGACTATTCTGGGTAAAGAAAATGACTGAGCCTGGGGAATGATCAGCCATTTTAACCACGAGTGGATCATCCGCATTGAGTATTGCAAATCCCTTTTTAGGCAATACATTTTCAATAACGATGCGTTTTACAAGAGCCACTTCTTCTGAAGTATTAATATGCGCTAAACCTAGATGATCACCTCTACCAATATTTGTAACGACCGCTACATCGCAATGATCAAAACCAAGCCCTTCACGCAACATCCCTCCTCGCGCAGTTTCTAACACCGCAGCATCTACCTTAGGATGAAACAAAACATTTCTCGCGCTTTTGGGTCCGCTGCAATCGCCGGTATCAATACCATCACTATCAACAAAAATACCATCCGTGCAGGTCATCCCAACCTGCATCCCATGGATACTAAGTATGTTGGTGATGAGCCTAACGGTAGTTGTTTTACCGTTGGTTCCCGTGACTGCGACAATGGGAATACGTCCATTTTCACCGGGAGCAAACATATAATCGATGATCGATTCACCCACTGCGCGGCCTTTTCCAAAAGAAGGTTGTAAGTGCATGCGCAAACCTGGCGCAGCATTTACTTCGATGACCGCTCCTCGCTGTTCTTCTAAAGGAACTCGAATGGAGTCACAAATCATATCAATACCACATATATCTAAACCAGTCATTTTTGCAGCAGCTATCGCAGTCGCAAAAATTTCGGGATGAACATCGTCCGTGACATCTGTTGCTGTACCACCTGTTGATAAATTTGCATTATTTCGCAGAATGACACGTACACCTTTATTTGGTATTGATTCAGCTGAGTAACCTTGAGTAGCGAGGTAGTCTAATGAGATTTGATCAAGATGGATCTTGCTCAATAAATTGGAGTGACCTTCACTTCGTAATGGATCACGATTGATCTGTTCAACCAATTGGCTGATAGTATGAACCCCATTGCCAATCACTTGAGGAGGATCACGTCTTGCTGCCGCAATTACTTTCTCTCCCACCACTAATAAACGATAATCTGATCCTGTAACATATTGTTCCACAATCACTTCATCCTCAGCTGCTGTGGCAAGTGTGAAAGCTAATCTAACTTGTTGTTCCGTCATCAGATTGACGGCTACACCCCGGCCATGATTACCATCCTTCGGTTTAATCACAACGGGTAGGCCTATTTCACACGCGGCTACCCAAGCATCATCTGCATTAATAACACACCGTCCAAGGGGTACTGGGATTCCTGCAGCTTGTAATAGTGCTTTAGTTAATTGCTTATCCTGAACAATTGATTCAGCAATTGCATTGGTAGCATCGCTTTCAGTAGCCTGAATTCGTCTTTGTTTACTGCCCCAACCGAATTGTACTAAGCTACCATCGGTCAAACGACGATAGGGAATTCCTCTGGCGATCGCTGCTTTGACAATTGCCCCGGTACTAGGGCCCAAGCGGATATCTTCATAAAGCGTGCGCATGTGCTGCAAAGCATGATTTAAATTAAAAGGAAGATTTTCAATTGCGGCGATACAAAGATCATGAGCATATTGAAAAGCGAGTTGACCTACTGCTTCTTCACTATATTCAACAATGACACGATAGTTGTGCTTATCGGGCATTGAAATGGTTTGTCCAAATGTAACTGGGCACCCAATCTGGTTCTGTAAGCCCAGCACGGCAAACTCAAGTACTTGTGCAATGGTTCTAACGTCATGGCTGTTAGCTGGATACTGTAATGCAATTTCAGGAAAGCGGTCACGGAGGCGTGATTCAAATTCAGGAATGTCCTCAATCAAGCAGGCGCCTTCATCAAATAATAATAAAGCTTCGATTGAGGGATGTTTACTCCATAAATTAGGACCGCGTAATACACGACTTTGTATTAATTTCATACTATATCCCTTGTACTTTTATTATTTCATGAAAATTGGCTTTGGCAAGGCGCTTCCTGCTGACTTGATCCAAACGCTGCGATTCCCACCCGCATTACATCAGGCGATATATCTAACGCCCAGGCAGCAGCGATGGCTGCGAGAACATTCTCAATTTCCACTACAATACATTCACTGTCGGTAGGCGGTAAAAGTTCAGTGAGTTGAATCAAAACCATTTCGTTCGTACCATCGACTAGTAAAATACTGCCATCGCGTACTAATACGGCTCGTTTTCTGGAAGCACTTCCTGAACCCTCAATACGGTGCTGTTTGATACTTGGCAAATCTGGATCAACACTAAAATAAATCACTTCGCCATGACAAAGCTCCGACATGGTCACTAGCATTGAGTCTCTCGCATTCAGGATAGCAGAACCCACCGGTAGAGTAATCTCTTTGATTACATCATCGATTGCTGCTGCAGTTGGTGTTACCACATCGACTTGAGTTCGCATCACAGCATATACTTGTTCTGGCGTTGCGATTCCGTAAAAACCGTAATGCAAATTGGGATCAATATTGGTAATGATTCCCACCTGACAACTATCGTAAGCTAATCCTTGTCTTAGAAGGCTATTAAAGCTATTTTCCAGAACTGCAACATCAATCATCCGATTCATTAGCACGCGGTTTGCTGACGACCAATTTGCAGAATTTCTTTCATCAACTCGTTTATGTTCAAAGAACAGCCCCTTACTCGAAGCCAGACCAACTCGTTTTCCTGATAAACCGATAAGCTTAGTTAACAAGTGTGCAACAGTGGTTTTGCCATAGCTTCCAGTAATTCCAATAATTGGGATACGACCATTACCTTTTTCGGGAAAAAGGTGCTCAGCGATAGCTTTACCAACTGGACGAGATTTACCAACTGCTGGCTTAATATGCATCAATAGACTGGGGCCGGCATTAACTTCGACGATCGCTCCAGATTGTTCTAATAAAGGCTTTGAGATATCCTCAACAACAAGATCGATGCCGGCAATATCCAAGCCGATTACGCGTGCTGCCAGGGCAGCTATTTTGGCAGTGCTTGGGTGAACCTCATCGGTTACATCAAATGCATGATTGCCATTTCGTTGAATGAGCACTCTTGCATTGACAGGTATAACCGAATCCGCAGAATAACCTTGATGCGCAATTTCCAATTGGGCGGCACTATCGAGTCGAATAAGATTAAGCGGATGTTCTTCGCTCGTTCCCCGTCTAGAGTCGGAATTGATTTGTTGTTCAATTAATTCAGCAATGCAGGAAACTCCATCACCTACTACGGAAATCATATCTCCTCGAGTCGCTGCGATTAGCTCACCATTTACGACGAGAAGTCGATGCTCAAATCCTGATACAAATCGTTCAACTAATACGCCACTGCCTTCCTGTAAAGCAACCGAATAGGCCGATTTAATTTCTTCGCATTGACTTAACTCGATAAATACCCCTCGTCCATGGTTCCCATCACACGGTTTAATGACAACTGGCAAACCTAGTGCCTCTGCTGCTTGCCAAGCATCTTCAGGGCTATGAGTAATACGACCTTCTGGAACAGGGATACCACAAGCACGCAGCAAACTTTTGGTGAGTTCTTTATCACGCGAAATATTTTCAGCAATAGCGGATGTACGATCTGTCTCGGCAGTCCAAATATGGCGACTATTCGATCCATAGCCTAGTTGAACGAGATTTCCCTTGGCAAGCAAACGAATTGCAGGAATATTGCGTTCAGCTGCAGCATCAACGATGCAGGCTGTCGAAGGACCCAACCATAATGAATCTACCATATCCCGTAATTGGGCAATCGCAGCTTGAACATCATAATCAACTTGTCTTGCTTCAAAGCCCATTGCGGCAAGAATCAGCTCACGTGCTGCAAATAGTGCTTGTTTGGTAATCTCTGCATGCCACGCACTAACGACAACCCAATAGACACCGCGCTCAGCGGTTTCACGCGCGCGTCCAAACCCTCCTTTCATACCAGCGAGGTTTTGTAGTTCTAGGGTGACATGTTCAAGAATATGGCAGGGCCACGTGCCCTCACGTACCCGTTGTAAAAACCCCCCCCGTTCTTCATAGCTACAGCGATGTTCGACTAAAGAGGGCAACCAAGCTGTTAAGCGATCATAAAAGCCGGGGATAATATGGGAAGGGTAATCTTCCAGTGCACCGATATCAACCAATGCTTCTAAGGCTGGATAATAGGTCCACCGGTTCGGGCCGTTTAAATGAATAATTTCAAGAAATTTAAGATCAAACTGACGGTTAGTATAGTTAGAATGCATGAAGCTACTTTGAATAGGAATAGGAGAAACACCATTAACTAACGCAGTAGGCAACAATCGGTTTACATAAAATTCTGATATTTAGTTTGATTCTCAGAGAAAGCGATCAAGGAGTTTGATGCTGTAGTGATCGAGTTTTGTACGGTCCTTAATTAAAAAATGTACGCCATATTGATCAGTAATTAGCAAAGCCAATGAGGATAATCGACGAATCGCTTCCTCACCTTTTAATGTGAAACAAGTATTACCTCGGTTAGTTTCTACCCACCAAACACAGGGTGTAATAAAACTTGATAAGCTATCGATTTTTTTAATTTCAGGCATAAAATCTCGACTCGTAAGTTCTTCTTCAATCAGCTCACGCCATTCCACTGGAAGATCTTGGAGATTTTCTATCCACATTAATTCGTTGCCTTGATGATCAACCAAGGCGATTCCCTTATCTGCTGCACTGATCGGGAAAGCGCGAATCGCAATCACCTGATGGCTCTTTTGCTGATAAGCATCATCAAATAGTATCAGCTTGCGATGCCTATCCCGGCTTAGCTTAAATTTTGTGTAATTCATATCCGTTCTTTCGTTTGGTTCGATTCCCTATTGGAATCAATCAAGGACGGATCAACACCGATATGGCCTGTTTGAGATAAATAGAGCTGGTAATAATAGCCTCGTTTAGCCATTAGTGTGGCATGGCTGCCTACCTCAATTATTTTTCCTTGGTCGAGCACGATCAGTCGATTTGCTTGGCGTAATGTCGATAAACGATGTGCTATCGCTATCGTAGTTCGCCCTCGTACTAAATTATCTAACGCGGCTTGTATCTCTTGCTCTGTTTGGCTATCAACCGATGAGGTTGCTTCATCAAGTATCAATATACGAGGGTTGATGAGTAATGCGCGTGCGATCGAAATCCGTTGACGTTCTCCTCCAGAAAGCGCTTGCCCTCGTTCTCCAACAAGGGAATCATAGCCATGGAGTTGCTTGAGTATGAATTCATGCGCATGGGCAGCTCGTGCTGCAGCAACAATTTCTTGACGTGTTGCATGTGGTTTTCCATAGGCTATGTTTTCTGCAATCGTACCAAAAAACAAGAAGGGTTCTTGTAAGACTAATCCGATATGTTTTCGATACTCAGCGATGGGAAATGACCGAATATCGATGCCATCCACTAGAATGACACCTTCGGTGACATCGTAAAAACGACAAATCAAATTGATGAGTGTACTTTTTCCCGATCCGCTATGACCAACCAAACCAATCATTTCCCCTGGCTCGATAATCAGATTAATATCTTCAGTGATACGTCTTACTCCATAGCGGAATCCCACATGCCGTAACTCGATATGACCTTGAATAGCAGGGGAGTGAATAGGCTTAACCGGCTCAGGTACACGAGACACGTGATCTAATATTTCAAAAATACGCTTAGTACCTGCCGCAGCTTTTTGGGTAACTGAAACTATTCGACTCATTGAATCCAAGCGTAAGTAAAAACGCCCAATGTAAGCTAAAAATGCTGTTAGTACGCCTACCGTAATTTGATTCTCGGATACTTGCCAAATCCCAAAAATCCACACGATCAATAGCCCAATCTCGGTTAGCAATGTTACAGTAGGCGTAAATAAGGACCAGACCTTATTTACTCGATCGTTAATTTCTAAATTGCGCTGATTAACATCATAAAAGCGTTTTACTTCCCGTTCTTCTTGTGCAAATGCCTTTACCACTCGAATGCCTGGTATGGTATCTGCAAGCACATTATTTACATCTGCCCAGACACGATCGACTTTCTCAAAACCCGTTCGGAGTTTGTCTCTGACTAAATGAATTAGCCACGCAATGAAAGGCAGGGGTAGTAGCGTAACCAATGCTAACCAGGGGTTGATTGAAACCAAGATCATCGCAGTCATGATCATCATGATCACGTCGGTAGCAAAATCGAGTAAATGCAAAGAAAGAAATAAATTGATACGATCAGTTTCTGCACCAATCCGGGCCATTAAATCGCCTGTACGCTTGGTTCCAAAATATTCGTGGGAAAGTTTTAGTAAATGATTATAGGTGGTGATACGAAGATCGGCCCCCATTCGTTCTGATACTTTCGCTAGAATATAGGTTTTAGACCATCCTAACAGCCATGCGAGGATGGCAGCGACCAATAACCCTCCAAGATAAAACGTTGCTAGATCGACATTAAGTGGATAGCCATTTTGATAAGGAATAAGCACTTCATCCATTAAAGGCATTGTCAAATAAGGTGGCACCAGTGTTGCTGCAGTACTGGCAAGCATTAGCAAAAAACCTATCAGTAAACGTCCTTGGTATGGTTTTGCAAATCGCCATAACCTTAATAAAGTGAAAGTAGAAACAGTTTCTCGAGAGGTTTGCTCTTCTATCGATGTTGAATTTTTATCAGTTGATCCTATTTCATCATACGTAGAGTCAGTGACCAAATTTTCCGGGAAGCCTTCTAGATGAAAATTTGATTGTTGGTTGAAACATTCTACTAAATGATGAACAAAATGAAGCTTGCCAAGCGTATAGCACCAATGCGCGAGTCGTGATTGCGTATCAAACAGTTCGATGTGACCTACGCCTGCATGATCGTGAGTCGTTAGTTCTAGCTCTTTTTGATAAACAAAGCTAAGCCAATGCTCCTCATTTTGCATTTTTGAGAGTAAACGTCGATTGGAAACAATCAAAATGCCTTTCGAAAAAAATAATTGATCGGTTAAATCCAATTCCAGCCAAGCGACGATAGTTTCATTTTTCGCTAACTGTGGGTGAACTTGCTCATTCCAGAGCGGTGGGAGGGGAGAAATAAGGCTACTCTTTTTAAATGGAAAACGGGGTCACCATCGTTGTGAAGTGATTGAGGAAGCTGTTTTATTGAGAATTTTTTGGTATTTCTTCTGTTTTTCTCCATTTCTCAATAATCGGTAGTAATTTACCCGGCGGTAAATTTTCTAATTTTTTGTAGCGATCTCTAGCTAGTTTTCTTTGCTCGGTAGTTAACTGACTCCAGTTTTGCATTTGTGATTGAATTCGTTGCTGCTCTTGCGGTGTTCTTTTGAGATAGTGCTTGGTTATTCTTATCCATTTCTTTTTCAGCGCAGGTTCCATTCCATCCCACTCTTGTTCAAGCGGTTGTAAAATGATTTTCTGGTAAGGCTTTAGTGATGACCAAGTATGTTTCTGCTCAGAAAACGCGTTAATCGGAAAAATCAAAAACAGCCAGAATGTAATTAGTGCGTTGAGTTTAACCATTTATCAAAATTGTCATCTACATAGATATCTACGGGCAAATCATCAGACAGAATCTTTGTATCGATTACTGCGATTTCATCGTTCTCAAAGTAAGATTTTCCCAGAATAGTTGCCCAGATAAAAGCTAATAAAAATAGAACTAGCCAGAATAACTTGGTTAAGTCGAAATGCCAGTGATGCCCCCCATTATGCGCAGATAAACCAAGGCCGGTGTGAACAATCTTCTCTGATGGATGTAATCGATCTAAAGCATTTCTGCGGGCTGCTTGCAGTCGATACCGTGTATTCTGATTAATATTAACCAAACCTTGATCAAGTAATTTAGCAATATTTTTCCCTACGGCCTCTTCTTCATTCATAATTTGACTCCTTTTGCTCTTAGTATTGTAGCAAGTGCATGTGTTGCACGGGAACAATGTGTTTTGACACTTCCTTCAGAACATCCCATCACGATTGCTGTTTCATATACATCCATCTCTTCCCAATAACGCAGCAAGAATGCTTCTCGTTGACGAGCCGGTAATGTTTCAATCGCTTGCTCAATCAGCTTAATGAGTTGCTCCTGCTCAAGTTGAACATCCGGGTTATATTTATTAATAGAATCATCATTAACTTGTAATGTTTCTAATAGGTCGGAATATTCGTTATCTTTCTCTTCAGATTCCGAAGAAAAAGCAGAAAACAGCGTAATCCAAGTTGAGCGGGTTTTTTTGCGACGATAATGATCGGTTATGGTATTTTGCAGAATACGTTGAAACAGCAGAGGCAATTCAGTATCGGGTTTATCACTATATTTCTCAGTTAGCTTAAGCATCGAGTCCTGAACAATATCTAGTGCAGCTTGTTCATCACGAACTGCATATAACGCCTGCTTATAAGCGCGAATTTCCACATCACTCAAAAAATCAGAAAATTGTTGTCTTGTAGCCAAGTTACTATGCTATTAATCTAGCCTCACTGGAACTAATCGGTTTAATTTGGTTAAGTGCTGATGAATACGCCACAATGAATCGAAATCCACTATTAAATTTGTTATTTTTGTGGATGATCTGATCATAAGGCACCTCAAATCATTATAAATAGCAAAACGAGTGTGAGGTTTTAGTTAATGGGGAGAAATTAAACAAGGGGAGCCTACTGATAGGTGCTCGCCTATAAGAGCAAAGGGCAGGGAAGTACATGGAGGCGGGGGTCGGAATTGAACCGGCGTAGACGGCTTTGCAGGCCGCTGCATGACCACTCTGCCACCCCGCCATAATAGCTTGAACTAAAAAACTAGTTTAGCAACAAAACAAATGAAGGATTCTCTTGGGTGATGCTTTATTCGCCCAGGAATCATGTATTAATAGAATTATTGGAGCGGGAAACGAGACTCGAACTCGCGACCCCAACCTTGGCAAGGTTGTGCTCTACCAACTGAGCTATTCCCGCAAGCAAGAGCGCATATATTGAAACAGTTAGTGGATTATAAAGATGTCAGCTTATTTGTCAAGAAAAGCAGCCTAACTGTATAGTAATTGACGCGATAGGCTTTCAACAGTACCATAGCTGGTTTTGATGTGGAAATAGGATTAAGCAAAAATGCGCGGGAAATTGGTAGTTGGTAACTGGAAAATGAACGGTAACATGCTGCAAAATCAGCAATTACTGGATGCGATTATTCCTGAACTGGGAGCGTTTACGAACATGACGAGCGCCGTTTGCGTGCCTTATCCCTATCTCACAATGACCCAAAAAGCGTTACAAGCTACTAAAATAACCTGGGGCGCCCAAAATGTCAGTCATTATGATCTTGGCGCTTATACGGGTGAAGTGGCTGCAGAAATGCTGGTCGATTTGGGCTGTTATTATGTCATTGTTGGCCATTCTGAACGTCGTGCTTTGTTTGGGGAAGATAACCAAACCGTAGCGCTAAAATTCAAAAAAGCACAAAGCGTTGGATTGGTTCCCATCTTATGTGTCGGTGAAACATTGGCTCAACGTGAGATTGGTGAAACTGAGCGTGTTATTGCTGAGCAATTAGATACAGTCGTCAATTTAGTGGGTATTGAGGCGCTTGCCAAAGCAGTCATCGCCTATGAACCAGTTTGGGCCATCGGTACTGGAAAAACAGCGACTCCCGATCAAGCGCAAAGTGTGCATGCTTTCATTCGTAATCGATTAGCTTCGCACAACGCTGAATTAGCTTCTAAAATCCAGATATTATATGGCGGTAGTGTAAAATCAAACAATGCGGTCGATTTATTTTCGATGCCTGATATAGATGGCGGATTGATTGGCGGTGCTTCATTGATTGCAGGTGATTTTATTTCAATTTGTAAAGCAGCCCAGGGCTGAATTTAAGAGAATAGAGTTTATGGAAACGTTGATTTTAGCTGTTCATGTGATTGTAGCATTGATGATCATTGTCTTGGTTATGCTACAGCAAGGCAAAGGCGCTGACATGGGCGCTGCATTTGGAAGTGGTTCCTCCGGCAGTTTATTTGGCGCAAGTGGGTCAGCTAATTTTTTGAGTCGAGCAACAGCGGTTGCAGCAACCGTCTTTTTTATTACAAGCCTTTCATTAGCGTATTTTTCGGGTAGCGGTGTCAAAAGCGATAGCGTTATGAAACGCTATGAGGCGGGCGCCATCGAAAGTGGTGAAAGCCAAGATATAACCGATGCGATACCTTCTGCGACCGAGAAAGTCGACGATGGATCCAAAGCAATGCAAATTCCAGAATAAGAATGATTGCTTAATTAATCATGTTTTCTGAAAGTAAGCCCTATCCTCTGCTTACTTTTCAATTGCCGATGTGGTGGAATTGGTAGACACGCCGTCTTGAGGGGGCGGTGGCGAAAGCTGTGCGAGTTCGAGTCTCGCCATCGGCACCAATCGTTTTTTTCTGCTATATTATTCTCGTACTGATTGTTAAAAAATCAGTATCACATGCGATACCCAAAATAAACGGCTTATCGTCTCGATCCGATTCGAATCGGTAGAATAATAATAAAAACTTCAATCGCTTGGTCATGTCCTACTTAACCATCAAGGCGCTTTTCATTTTTCTGATCAAGACCCTGATCTACGCAGGTGCTGTCTATTACACTACCAATCAATTCACGATTGACAATCTTGGGACGGTTATTCTCGGTGTCTTTATTCTCAGCTTGCCTATTATTCTGTGTGGGACCTATGGCAGCACTGTGCGCCAGATTAGGCGTCTCACAATTTTCAAGGAGAGGGGGATTTTATTTAAGATCGTTTCGTCGCGCTTTTTGAAATCGATTTTATGGATACTGTGGGCACTGAGTACTTCTTTTTTCATGTTGTTGCAGTTTCATACCTATAGCGAGTGGGAATGGTTCTTTTTTTTGCTGGTCATCCCATTCTTCTGGATCGTATTTAGCACTTGCCGCAAGTTCATTGCTCACGAAATTGTGGGCTACATGGCAACCGATATTGCTTTACGCTGGGCTAGGTTCCTTTGCCCGATATTGATGCTAATCCTTTATTATGCTTTCTTTGGACAGTTCGAAACGTTACCCAATTACGCGAATATTCCTGAAGCGATTCAGGATCAAAAAAGCAGGGTGGAGAATCTAGCGGGAAGCGCTATTACCCGCGAAGCTTCGCATTTCTTAGCGCTTTATGATGGCATCCGGATTTTTATCCTCAACCATTCGCTTTCACAAGACACGATTTGGGGGTTTCTGTTGCTAACATTTAGCAAACTCATTGTTTTCTTCAATGCTTGCGCTATTCTTTCTTGTTTCGTGATTCCGACGACGGAATTTCGACGCATCGTTGGGCCGCTTACTGACCAAGATATTCCCCCCGCGCTGTCAATCCAACGAATCGCGATAGCCTCGGCCATTTTTACCCTACTGACTCTATTTATTTATGCGCCCACTTTTGTTTATTTAGAAGCGTGGGTGCAACAGAAATCGATTGCACTGAATGAAGATAGGACAAAAATCGAGAAAGTCGCTGTCGATCTCATTGGTGAAGAGCCATTTCGCAAGGGCACCATCGAAAAACTGCATAAAGCTAAAATCAAGGCGTTGCCGGATAAAGCAGCGATTCAACGCGACCTAGACGAGAAACTGGAAATTGGTTTTAAACGGCTGGAATCCAGAGTAGACATCTATCTAGATTGGTACTATAGCTTAATGGGTGAGTACACGCGTATCAGTAAGCTACTGATTGGTGAATTAGAAGAAGATATGAAACGTCGATTTCAAGAAGCACTGGAACAAGGTGGTAATCCTTTCTGGGAATATGAAGCGGCTGTTAGTCAGTTACTGACGCATTATGAAGATGCTCAAAAAGCCTATATCGAAAAGGCAAACCAAATTTTGCACAAAAACCGCCTTGATCTCAAAGGTGTGCCGTTTGATGTCAATGAGCAACTCACGCTGTTGGATGCAGTAAACTTACCCATTCACCAAGAAGATTTTATTAATCTTCAGCATCGCCTTGGTACAGGATCAGCCGCTGGTATGATTACCGCCATCATTGTCGGAAAAGTAGCTGGAAAAAGTATTTTTAAACTTGCAGTGGGCGCGCTATTTAAAGTAGTTGCCAGTAAAGCCACCGGTGCCGTGGTGAGTGCTGGGGCGGGAGCAGCGACTG
>WBZL01003334.1_pt1 | contig 14798 bp, 14 predicted proteins | sample 5204291 | NCBI WGS metagenome assembly WBZL01 (sample SAMN12344345, study PRJNA552823) | activated sludge metagenome | biome: Activated sludge suspended growth; feature: Nitrification reactor; material: Wastewater; isolation source: activated sludge from nitrification reactor of wastewater...
CCCCCGCCCGGCGATCAATCGCCGGGCTGAAAAACGACGCCGGATGAATCCGGCTGAGCCCGTTTGAACGGGCGTTGTCTCGTAGCCGGGGGACTTCATCCCCCGGCGGGCAGAAACAAAAAACACCTTCATTCATCGGATGGCTCGCCGTTGTTGGAATGGAGGGTTTGAAGTAAGATTTGAGAGATTAATGGTTAAAATTGCATCAGGAGTATTAAATGACCTTCCCCTCCCCCTCCCCCTCCCTCTTCCTCACCCTCCCCTGGCCCGACATCCAGCCCTACTTCGACACCCTCGGAGCACGTCCCCTCACCCCCGAAACCGTCGAAACCTGGCTCGCGGACTGGTCGCGCCTCGCCGAACTGCTCCGTGAACGCGCCGCCCGCATCCGCGTCGCCACCGTTCAAGATACCACTGACGCCGACGCGGAGGCCGCCTTCAAAGACTACCTCCAAAACATCTTCCCCCACGCCCAAAAAGGCAACCACGCCCTGACCCAGAAACTCCTTGCCTATCACGCAGTGACCGGCCTCACCCCCCCAGGCATGGAACTCCCCCTCCGCGAAATGCGCGTCGAAGCCGAACTCTTCCGCGAAGCCAACCTCCCCCTCCAGGCCGCCGAACAACAAAACGCCATCCGCTTCAACAAACTCGTCGGCGCGCAGACCGTCACTTGGGACGGCGAAGAAACCACCATCACCCAACTCTCCCCGCGCTACATGGCCTCCGACCGGGCCACCCGCGAACAAATGTGGCACACGATCAACGCCCGCGAACAGGCTGACCGCGCCCCCATCAACGAGTTATGGGCGGAAGTCCTCGGCCTCCGGCTGAAAATCGCCGAAAACACCGGGTTCGGGGAGGACTACCGCGCCTATCGCTGGCAATATCTCAAACGTTTTTCCTACACCCCCGCCGACTGCCGCACCTTCCACGCCGCCATCGAACAGGTCGCCGTCCCCGCCGCGGGGCGCGTCTACGCCAAACATCGCGCCCGGCTCGCCCTGAGCGAAGACGAAGGGCTCCGCCCGTGGGACCTCGACCTCTACCAGCAAACCTACCCCATCGAAACCGACGACCTCCGCCCCTTTGACGGGGAAACGGAATTGCTCGACCGGGGCAGTGCCATCTTCCACCACGTAGACCCCGCCCTCGCCGCCTACTTCGACACCATGCGCGCCGAGGGGCTGATAGATTTCGTCAACCGCAAAGGCAAAGGCCCCGGCGCGTTCTGCACTGGTTACGAGGCCATTTACCGCCCGTTCATCTTCGGCAACGCCGTCGGCCAACCCGCCGATGTCAACACCCTGCTCCACGAATCCGGGCACGCCTTCCACGCCTTCGAAACCTTCAAACTCCCCTACTACTTCCAACGCGACGCCCCGATGGAATTCAACGAAGTCGCCTCGATGGCAATGGAACTGCTCTCCGCCCCCTACCTGACCCACGAATTCGGCGGATACTACACCCCCGCGCAAGCCGCCCGCGCCCGTCTGCGCCACCTCGAAAAGAACCTCCTCTTCTGGCCGTACATGGCCGTCGTGGACGCCTTCCAGCACTGGGTCTACGAAAACCCCACCCTCGCTGCGGACGCCAAAAACTGCGACGCCGCGTGGTCTGATCTCTGGGATCGCTTCATCCCGTTCGTAGATTTCACCGGACTGGAAGACGCCAAAACCCTCGGCTGGCACCGCAAACGCCACATCCACCGCTCCCCGTTTTACTACATCGAATACGGCCTCGCCCAACTCGGCGCGACCCAGGTCTGGGGCAACGCCCTCCAAGACCAGGCCCGCGCGGTCGCCGCGTACCGATCCGCCCTCTCCCCGAACTCTACCGCACCGCAGGCGCGAAGTTCGCCTTCGATGTGGAAACGGTGGGGGAAGCGGTCGCCCTCACCGAACGAGTCATCTCTGAACTCGAATCCATTTAACTTGTACCCAGATTACACAAATAAACAAAAAAATCTGCGTAATCCTTAAAATCTGCGTACAAAATCTTTCCCCCACCAAATCCCATGTTCAACCACCTCCCCCGCTCCTACGAAACCTACGCCTCCGCCCCCTGGGAAACCTACCAGGCCTTTTACGACCAACTTGACACCCACCCCCTCACCCCCGACACCCTCCACGAATGGATGTCCGGCTGGTCGTGGGTGATGGAACTGCTGGGCGAAGTCTCCAGCCGTTTGTACGTCGCCTACGCCCAAAACACCACCGACGAAGAGGCCGAAAAACGCTTTTTCGCCTTCCTGGAAAACATCGAACCCCAAACCCGCGCCGCCGACCAAAAACTGACCGTCAAACTGCTCGAAAGTGGCCTCGTCCCCGCCGGAATGGAAATTCCCGTCAAAGCCATGCGCGTCGACGCCGACCTTTTCCGCGACGAAAATCTGCTCCTCATCACCGAAGAACGCAAACTCGCCTCCGAATACGACAAAATCGCTGGAGCGTGGACGATTCCCTGGGACGGCGAAGAGCAAACGATCACCGGCCTGCAAATCCCCTACCAGGCCGCCGACCGTGCCACGCGCGAGGCGATGTGGCGCGCCGCCGACGCCCGCCGCCTCGTGGATCGGGACGCCATAGACGACCTGTGGACGAAAATGCTCGCCCTCCGTGTCCAGATGGCGCAGAACGCCGGTTTCCCCGAATACCGCGCCTATCGCTGGCAACAACTTCATCGCTTCGACTACACCCCCGCGGATAACGAAACCTTTCACCGCGCCATTGAAGAAAAAGTCGTCCCCGTCGCCACCCGGATTTACGAAAAACGTGCCCGTGCCCTCGGCGTGGACACCCTCCGCCCGTGGGACCTCGACCTCGAACACGGCGTGTACCTCTTCCAATTCCCCTCGCTCGTGCCCTTCACCGACGTCGCCGCGTTGGACGCCCAATGTGCCGCCATCTTCCACAAAGTAGACCCCCAACTGGGCGCGTACTACGTGGAAATGCAAGAAAAAGGCATGCTCGATCTAGACAACCGCAAAGGCAAAGGCCCCGGTGCGTTTTGCACCTACTACCCCGTCACCGACAGCCCCTTCATCTTTGGCAACGCCGTCGGAATGCACGACGATGTACAAATGCTCCTGCACGAGGCCGGGCACGCCTTCCACGGGTTTGAGGCCCGCCGCCTCCCCTACCTGCCCCAACGCTTCACCGGCATGGAATTTGCCGAAGTCGCCTCGATGGGGATGGAACTCCTCGCCGCCCCCTACCTCACCGCCGATCAGGGCGGGTTCTACACCCCGCAAGACGCCGCCCGCGCCCGCATCGAACACCTCGAAAAGAACCTCCTCTTCTGGCCGTACATGGCCGTGGTAGACGCCTTCCAACACTGGGCCTACACCCACGCCGCCGAGGCCCAAACCCCTGCTCACCGGGACGCCAAATGGGGCGAACTTTGGGCACGGTTCATCCCCGGTGTGGACTGGCGCGGGCTGGAAGATGCGTGTGTCACCGGGTGGCATCGCAAAGGGCACATTCACGGCTACCCGTTTTATTACGTGGAATACGGCCTGGCCGAACTCGGCGCGGTGCAGGTCTGGGCGAACGCCCTCCGCGACCAGGCCGGGGCAGTGGCCGCCTATCGTCACGCCCTCTCCCTCGGGGGCACCGCGCCCCTGCCCGAACTCTTCAAAGCCGCCGGAGCGCGTTTCGCCTTTGATGCAGAGACGGTGGGGGAAGCGGTAGGGTTGATGGAAAAAGTTATTTTAGAATTGGAGGAAATCAAATGAAAAAACTGATAGGGGTGTTAGTCATCCTGTCATTTTGGCTAATTGCATGTAATTCCCCTGAGCCTCCGTCGGAGGCACAGGGAACTCCTTCTCCAACGGTGGAGGTAGCGCCCAGTTCAACGCCCAGCCCACCCACCGCTACCGTTACCCTTTCCCCATCCCCGACAAATCTCCCCACCGAAACTCCTACTTTTACGCCTTCTCCATCTCCTACCCTTGCTACGATTGATCTTCAAAACGCGATAGACCTCCATGTGATTCGATCTGTGCCCCTGTCGGAGTACATCACCTCATCCTGGTCGCCAAATGGAAATTACTTTGTCTACGCGGACGATAACGTTGTAACCATTTTAGAAACAGGTACGCTGGGGGTGGTTTATGAGCGGGAAATCAAGAATGAGTTGGATGCTCCTGAGGAGATTAATGCTTTGGCATTCCTGGATGAGCAAACGCTGTTATTGACCGTTGAGCGCGCCGGGCAGGGGGTGCAAGTTATTCACTTCGCAGATAACACAGCAGAAGTTTGGCCGTTCACCGCCAATCAAGAAGGAATCTACCGCGATGTAGAAGTTAGCCCGGATGGGAAGACATTGGTGCTCGTGCGCTACTCAGCGTCTTTTCCTGCGCCAGGAACATTTGCTTTGAGGAGTTTCGCGGAGGTTTGGGATATCGGGACACAGACGAAAACTGCGCCGCTCGTTCAAGCCAATCTCTTTATCCCTGACATGGAATTTAGCCCGGATGGAAAGTGGTTGGGGATGATCGGAAGTGGGTTTACGTTATTTGATGCAACCACCTTTGATGAAGTATTGTCCTACGAACCATCGGAAGAGATATCGAGCATGAGTTTCCACCCGGATGGAATGCGGATGTTTCTTGTATATGAACAGTGGATAATTTCTATAGATACAGATTCTTCGGAAACAAAAACGTTCGCCTCTATAGGTGGAAATCCCCAATCGGGCACTTTTTCTCCCACAGGTTCTTTGTTTGTTGCCGCGAACGATGAAGGAAACTTGAAATTTTTCGATCTGATTTCGGGGGAACAGGTATCCTGGGAACCAGAAAAGACCTTCAGCTTTGAAGATGTATCGTTTCACAAAGAGGGCAAAATCCTGGCCGTGGTAGGTTCGCGAGAGATATTGTTTTTATCTACTGGACAGCCCCTTCCAACCTCCACCCCGCGGTCACCCACAAACACCCCTCCAGCATCCGATATGCCCACGTCTATCCCCCCCGCCTTCACCGGAACCCCCGTGCCTATCGCCGAAGTGCTTCAAAACGGCGACCTTCCCGTGATCTCCAGCCAAAATGCAGACAAATTACAGCACGTCGCGAATTTTGTGGTCGCTCAAGACATCCAAGATGTGTTTTGGTCGCCAGATGGTACAAAATTAATCGTGGTTCATCCGGTTGAGGGGGTAGATGTTTATTCATTCGCCGCGCAACAAGGGATTTTACAAAAAACTCAAATCATCCCAACCTGGGATACCGATAGTTTTGCCGTCAGCCCGGACGGAGCACAAATCGCAAAGCGGAATATACAAGGGCAGTTTGAAGTTTTCGATACGCAGACAGGAGAGCAGATCATAGTGGTTGGTGGACCAGTGGAAAATGATTTGGGCGCATTTATTGCCTGGGGACCACAAATGGACGTACTGGCAACCATGTATAACATTCCCCTGGCATGGACGAATAACGCACCACAAATTCGCCTGTATGATTTAGTTTCAGGAGACTTAAATGGGGTTTTTGGGGATTTCAATGCCCTTCAAACTTCAGGACTGACCTTCAGCCCGAGCGGTACACTGTTGGCAACAACCAGCCTCCTGGATGGTTTCACATATCTGTGGAGTCTAAAAAGCGGAAAACTGGCCTATTCCCTTTATGGCATCCAACCTGTCTTTAGCCCGAATGGGCAAATGCTTGCGGCGCGCAACACAGACACAATGGTTGTCTATTCCACTGCCGATTTGAGTCAGCTTGCCATCTGTGAAGCCCCGCTCTGGGAAACTGCTGATTTCTCGAATTCCACCTTTTCCCCCGACAGCACCCTCCTCGTCACCACCGGCAACGCCCTCCGCCTATGGAGCCTGCCCAATGGTACGTCTGCCGCCGAATATGAGGCGCAGGAACCGTACTCCCACGCCGCTTTCAGCCCAGATGGGAAACTGCTCGTAACCGTCCGCGGCGAGGACGCGAGCACCCGCATCATTATTTGGGCAATAATTCCCTAAATCCAATGAACCCCACCCCCACCCTCCTCATCTGGCATCGTTATGGCAAAGAACACATGGATGGTTCCATCCATACCGAAGAATCCTTCCGCGTCAACCCGCCGGAAGTGGTCGCCCAACACCTTCAAAAACGCGCCGCCCTCTTCCGCGGGAGCACCGCGCCCGACGATTGGCGCTGGTTTCAGGTAGATGACACCCTGATCGTCGAACGTCCCACGCCCGACGACTTTATCTTCGGCCCGGACACGCGCATCTTCTACCTGCTCGATCAGGGGGTGGGAATCATCGAAGATATCCGTTATCCCCGCACGGATCGTTGGCGCTGGTACATTCACCTCGCCGATTATGCCTTCAATCCAGACCTGGATTGTTGGATGATGCAAGACCTGTTAGTAGACGTGTTCGTAACCCCCGACGAGCGCACGAATCAGGTGCTCGATCTGGATGACCTCGCCTGCGCGCTGGACATTGGCCTGATCACCCCCGCCAAAACGAGCGAGATTCTGCGCCGGACGGAGACGCTGATCTGGCAAATTGCCCGAGGCGAGTTCCCGTTTGAGGCGGTGTTGCGCGGGCGGGAGGCGTGTCAGGCGTTGGGGTGGTAAACTATCCGGAGAAGGTCATATCCCATGTCAAAAACGCTCACCTACCAACAAACTTTCACCATCCGCGCCCCGGCGCAAAAGATTCTCGATTACCTCTTCACCCCCGAAAACAACCTGCAACTGCATCCGCTGGTGATTCGGGTTGATGTGATCGAGCGCGGCACCACCCCGGACGGATTCCCTTTCGTCGTGTTTGACGTGACCGATTCTCTGCGGATGATGGGCATCCCCTTCAAAGTCAAATACCGGACGAAAATGATCCGTTTCCAGGCAGAAAACAAGCTCTATCTGGACGCGGTCAGCCCGGGGAACGTCACCACGCAAGTGACCTGGACCCTGCGGGAGACGGGAGGGGAGACGGCGTTGCACGAGGACGTTTCGCTCACCGCTCCATCTTTGCTCGCCGGGTATTCGGTGAACCAGTCGAAACAGTCCCACGTTGGGATGTTTGAACGTTTGAAGGCGAAGATGGAAGCGGCAGGATAGCCCCAAAGTCCCGTGCATTACGCCAGAATCGGACAACGCACGTTGTTTTTAACGATACAATCTCGCTTGTGAATTCAAATTTCCCACTTCATCACGCCGCCCAATCGGGCAATGTCGCCTTGCTCAACGAACACCTGGCCTCAGGCAAACACGTCAATTGGATAGACGCCTATGGGCGTACGCCGCTTCACCTCGCCGTCTCTGCCGGGCAACATGAGGTGGTGCAAGTCCTCATGCAAGCTCAGGCGGATGTGAACGCCGTAGACGCAGAGGGATTAACTGCACTCCATTACGCCGCAGGCCTCCCCAGACTCGATAACCTGATGACCCTCGTAGAAGCTGGCGCAGATGTCAACGCCTGTGATCCTTATGGTTTCACCCCCCTGCACAAAGCCGCCGAATACGGTAGTTTGAGCAAAACCCGGTATTTGATGGAAAAAGGCGCAGACCCACAAGCCCGATTGACCCAAAATATCAAACACTATCAAGCCGGATTCACGCCCCAAGATGTTGCCGCGGCCTGTGGGCACGTCAACGTGGTGCGGTGGATTGAAAAGTTGGTTCAGATTTTATGAATATTACCTCCCAATCATATGACGATGCCAGTTCTTAAAAGGTCTACCGAGTTTTCCACTAAATATGGAAGAGCCTTCTTAAATTTCACGGTAAAATTTTGATATGGAATATACCCCAAATGGTATCCCAATCGGCTTACGCCCAGCGTTTCAGGAATACACGCTTGAAGACATAGACCCCGAAACAGACGCGTTTACAGTCATTGAGCGGACATTGTTTTGGGGAAATCGCGAGGAACTTCGCTGGTTATTTAAGCAATACGGCTACGCGCGGTTAAAGAACTGGGTGCAAACCGCAGGATGGCGCAGTTTGTCACGTCCCCGCCTGAAACTATGGTCAGCTTATTTTGACTTGCAAAATTTACCCAAACGCAAGGGTGTATGGCCGCATTAGCTGTTCCACATTGGGAAAGAATTCCACCGTTTTTACATGAGGTCCTGGTTGAAATTGGATTACATCCTTTTTCACGGCGGTTCTATCTTGGAGGAGGAACAGCACTTGCCCTTCAAATAGGGCATCGCCAATCTGTGGATCTGGATTTTTTTTCTTTTGAAGATGAATTATTAGACACCAGTCGCCACGAAATTTTTCAGGCTTTACGAACAAAGTTTGAATATGAAGAAATTTCAAGCGTGATGGGAACTCTCCAATTAAAAATTCAAGGTAGCGATGTGGGGTTTTACAGTTATGGGTTTTCCCTGATTGACGACACCAAACAAGCGGCAAATGTCGCCCTGGCAGGTTTACTTGATATTGGTTTGATGAAAGTGGATGCGATTATGGGAAGAGGGGCAAGAAAAGATTTTTATGATTTGTTTTTTATCACCCAAACCTATCCATTAGATAAAGTATTGTCCCTCGCAAAGAAAAAATACCCCTATGCACGAGATTATGGCATGATGGCGCTTCCAGCGCTGGTTGAATTTGATTTTGCGGATCAGCAGAAATCTATCGATACTTCTCCCCAGGTTTCATGGGAAGACATAAAAACCTTTTTCCTGGCGGAAGTTCGTCGTATAGGCCGTCAGTGGTTCGAAGAATAAACTTACAAGGAATACAAAATGACCCAAACCCTCAAAATCGTCGTCCCCATGGCTGGCTTTGGAAGCCGGATGCGTCCCCACACCTGGAGTCGCCCCAAACAACTTCTCCGCGTCGCTAACAATACCGTCCTCGGCCACGTCCTCGACACCCTCAGCACCGTGCCCGACCCGGACAACGTCGAATTCGTGTTTATCGTCGGCTACCTCGGCGAGCAAATGAAACCTTACATGGACGAATTTTATCCCCAGTACAAAGTCCACTACATCTGGCAACGGGAAATGAAAGGCCAGTCCCACGCCATCTACCAGTGCAAAGACGTGCTCGGCGGCCCGATGTTGATGGTGTTTGCGGATACCCTCATCGAAACCAACCTGGGTTTCCTCGCCACCGAAGACGCGGGCGGCGTGGCCTGGGTCAAACCGGTACCTGATCCTCGGCGGTTTGGCGTCGCCGAAGTCGGGGCAGATGGCTGGGTCACCCGTCTGATCGAAAAACCGCCCACGATGGAAAACAACCTCGCTGTGGTCGGGTTCTACTACTTTGCCGATTCGATGGATCTCCTCTCCGCCATCGAAGAACAAATCGCGCGCAATGTGCAACTCAAAAACGAATTTTTCCTGGCGGATGCGGTCAACATCATGCTTGAACGGGGGATGAAGATGAAAACGGTCCAGGTCGACTCCTGGCTGGATACCGGCACCCCGGACGCCACCCTGGAAACCAACCAATATCTCCTCGACCACGCGCGGGATAACACTCCCGAGGCATCCACCCGCCCAGGCGTGACCGTGATCCCGCCCGTGTACATTCACCCCTCCGCGCGGGTGGAGGCGTCAACGATTGGGCCACACACCGCGCTCGGGGCAAACGTGACCGTGTCCGGTTCCGTCGTCCGCGGCTCCATTATCGAAGATAACGCCGAAATCATCCACTCGGTTTTAGATAATTCGCTCATCGGAAAGCGGGCAAATGTAACTTGTGCCGTGGGCTCGGTGAGTGTGGGGGATGACAGCGTAGTAAGAGTGCAATCCGCTAAAGAACATAGATTATGAAAATCGACGCCTCACAGTAAATATATGAACCAGCACTTAAAGGTCAAATTGGATCGGGCATTCCAACTTACCCACGACCTCGTCGCCCATCTGGATGAGGGCACATTGGGCTTGGACTTGCCCAACCTGCCCTCTAACCGCATTTCAGCCCAGTTCTGGTGCATGGTCGGGGCGCGCGAAAGTTACACCCAGGCCATTGAGGCCGGGGGCTGGAAGGGCTTTTCGTGTAGTCTCACCACCCCACGCGTCAAACAATCTGTGCTTACCGCCTTGTCTGCGACACATCAACGGTTAAGCGACCTCAACTTCGCAGACTTGACCGATGCCCAGTTGGACCTCGCCTTCAACCTCTTGGAACACGAAATCCAGCACCACGGGCAACTCATTCGTTTTGTTTACGGGAATGGGCTGACCTTCCCCAAGAGTTGGAACCAACGGTACACCGTTTGAAACCTTGCAGATTTTTATAAGCCTGTTCTTGCACGACTTACGACATTAAGGAACTCTCCAATGACTTCTTCCCCCTCCCGTTTTCTCTCCCATCGCGTTGCCGGGTTAAAACCCTCCGGGATTCGCAAATTTTTTGACATTGTTGCCACAATGAAAGACGTGATCTCGCTCGGCATCGGCGAACCGGATTTTGTCACCCCCCAACCGATTCTGGACGCGGGCATCGCCTCCCTCCGCGCGGGGAACACCCACTACACCTCCAACGCGGGGATCATCGAACTGCGCCGCGCGGTGTGCGCCCACCTGGAAAAACTCTACGGCGTCTCCTACGACCCCGCGACGGAAATCGTCGTGACCGTGGGCGTGTCCGAGGCGTTGTATTTGACGATGACAGCGATTTTGGAAGTTGGCGACGAGGTCATTATCCCCACCCCGTGTTTTGTCGCCTATCAAGCCGAAGTGATCATGGCCGGGGGCGTGGCGGTGGAAATCCCCAGCAAAGTCGAAAACCATTTCATGCCCGACCCGAAAGAGATCGAGGCCGCGATCACGCCCCGCACGAAAGCGATCTTCATCGGCTATCCCAACAACCCGACCGGCGCGGTGGCCTCCCGCGAAGTGCTGATCGAAATCGGCAAAATCGCCGAAAAACACGATCTGGTGATGATCTCCGACGAAATCTACGACCGATTGGTGTACGGAACCCAACACATCTCCTTCCCCGCCCTGCCCGGGATGCGGGACCGCACGATTTTGCTCGGCGGGTTCTCCAAAGATTACGCGATGACTGGGTGGCGGATCGGGTACGCCTGTGCCCCCGCGGAATTGTTGACCGGCTTACTGCGCGTCCACCAGTACACGATCATGTCTGCGCCCACGTCCGCGCAGGACGCCGCCCTCGTTGCGGTGGAACAGGGCGAAGATCACGTCGCCGCGATGGTGGAGGAATATGATCGTCGCCGGAAGTTGATCGTCAACGGGTTGAACGAGTTGGGACTGAAAACGTTCGAGCCGCACGGCGCGTTTTACGCCTTCCCCAACATCTCCGCGTCCGGGATGGATGAAGAGACGTTTTCGGAGTTGTTACTGCACGAGGAGAAGGTTGCGGTGGTCCCCGGTTCCGCGTTTGGCGTGGGCGGGGAAGGGTTTGTACGGTGCTCGTATGCGACCGCGTATGAGAAGATTGAAGAGGCGTTGGTGCGGATGGAGCGGTTTATGCGGAGGCATGGGTAGAATGCAGTACGAACCTGTCATCGGCCTGGAAACCCACGCCGAACTCCTCACCGCCTCTAAAATGTTTTGCGCCTGCCCGGTCGTGGACGTGACCACCGCGCCCCCCAACAGCGCCGTGTGCCCCATCTGCGCGGGGATGCCGGGCACGCTCCCGGTCATCAACCGCCGCGCCGTCGAATATGCCTTGCGTGTAGCGATAGCCCTGGAATGTGAAATCTACCCGACCAGCATCTTCGCCCGCAAAAATTACTTTTACCCCGACCTGCCCAAAGGCTACCAAATCTCCCAATACGAAGAACCCCTCGCCCGCCACGGCCACCTGACCATCCGTACCCCCGAAGGCGAAAAATTGATCCGCATCCGCCGCGTGCATCTCGAAGAAGACACCGGGAAGTCGGTGCATGTGGAGGGAGGGGCGAGTGTGCAAGTGGCAATCGGGCAAGTTGGCGAGGCAGGGAATTCACTAACTAACCAACCAACCAACCACTCCACCGATCAACCACTCCCTCAATCCCACTCCCTCATCGACCTCAACCGCTCCGGTGTGCCCCTCCTCGAAATCGTCACCGAACCCGATCTCCACTCGCCCGAAGAGGTGAGCGCGTTTGCGCGCGCTTTGCGGGATATTTTGGTCTACGTCGGTGTCAACTCCGGGGACTTGCAAAAAGGCGTGCTCCGCGTCGAACCGAACATCTCCGTGCGCCCCGTCGGCACGGAAACCCTCGGCACCCGCACCGAAGTCAAAAACCTGAATAGCTTCCGTGCCCTGGAACGGGCGGTGGATTTTGAAATCAAACGCCAGATCAACGTGCTGGAATCCGGGGGACGCGTGGTACAGGAAACGGTTGGATGGGACGAAGCCCGTCAGATCACCTTCTCCCAACGGAGCAAGGAAGAGGCCCACGACTACCGCTACTTCCCCGAACCCGATCTACCGCCGCTTGTGTTGGAAGAAAGTTTTATTGCCACCGTCCGCGCCAGCCTTCCCGAACTGCCGTACCCGCGGTTCCGCCGGTTTGTCACCCAATACGGCCTCAGCGAGTATGATGCCGACGTGCTGACCACCGAACGCGCCACCGCCGATTACTACGAACAAGTCCTCGCCGCCGCCCCGGACGTGTCGCCGAAAACCATCGCCAACTGGATCACCGGCGACGTGTTCGCCACCCTGAACGAGGGCGGCAAAACGCTCGCAGACATGCCCCCCGCGCGGTTGGGGGGCTTGCTCCGGCTGGTAGGGAGCGGTTCGATTAATCAAACTACGGCAAAGCGCGTGTTGGCTGAAATGTTCGTTAGCGGTCATTTCGCGGAAGACATTGTCAAAACCCAGGGGTTGGGACAAATTTCGGACCTGGAATTGATTGCTGGGTTGGTGGACGAGGTGTTGGCGGCAAATTCCGACCAGGTGATCAGTTATCGGGCGGGAAAAGAAGGGGTGTTTAACTGGTTGTTTGGGCAAATTATGCGTCGCGCGGGGGGGAAGGCCAATCCGCAGGTGGTGCAAACGATTTTGCGCGAACATTTGGGGAACTTGTAGCGGATTTTCCCCGTCCTATTCACGTTATCATGACATTGTGTAATCACCCGGCGTAGAAAGTTTCGATGAAAAAGGATGAAAGGGGCAGGTACCTGCCCCTTTCATCCTTTTTCATCGAGTTCTACCCCATTTGTTTTGGAGGTTTTTATGGTTCGCCAACCTTTGATGAAGGGGATATGGATCGTGTCTGTGAGCATTTTGCTGACCCTGGCTTTTGCCGGGTGCCAGGCTGAAACCAACGTGGGGCCGACGGCCACCGTTGTTCCTTCCCCCACCCTGACCGAAACACCTTCGCCCACCGCGACGATGACACCCTCGCCCACCGCGACGCAAACGGCAACGCCCACCTCGACCGCAACCCCCACTGCCACGCCAACCCTGGCCGCATACGGACCCAGCGGATTTCCGGTGTTCGTGAACCCCTTGACTGGGCTGACGGTCCCTGATCCACAAATTCTGCAACGTTTGCCGGTTTTGGTGAAGGTGTCGAATTTCCCGCGCAGTTTACGCCCCCACGCGGGGTTGTCGTTTGCCGATCTCGTGTTTGAATATTCTATCGGGGCGGGGGCCACGCGGTTTACGGCGGTGTACTACGGACAGGATACGAAACAAGCTGGCCCGGTGCGCTCGGCGCGGTTGATTGACATTGGTCTGGCGAATGCGTATCAGGGGATTCTGGCTTTTGCGAGCGCAGATGCGTTTGTCTATGCACGTGTGGTGGATGCACTGTTGGATCGGGCGATTTCCGAGAGTGCTAACACGTGCCCCGGCTTGTGCCGGACGGGGAATGGGGATGTGAATAGTGTGTTTGTGGACACCCGTGAATTGACAGATTTTGCCGTTGAGGAACGAAAAGTGCCCACGGTTGCGCCCGATTTGGAGGGGATGCGGTTTGATCCCGTTATCCCGACTGGGGATGGGGAAGGAAAACGGGTACAGGTACGTTTTGCCATCTCGACGATCAGTGAATGGCGGTTTGATGCGCTCTCTGGTACATATCTGCGTTGGATCGAAGAGGTAGATACGGCGAATAACGTGACATTGGTTCCGCTGACAGATCGGTTGACGAACAAACAATTGGGGTTTTCCAATGTGGTGGTGCTTTTGGCGGCTTATACGGAGCTTAAACCGACGTTACACGACATCGAAATTCTTGGAAATACGTTTGGGCGTCGGGCTATTCTTTTCCGGGATGGGCAAAGGATCGAGTTGGTTTGGAAGGCGGAGGGGAACCAACCCCTTCAGTTTTTCCTGCCCGATGGGGTGACCCCCGCCCCGTTCAAACCGGGGAATACCTGGTTTGAGGTCGTTGGGGTAAATTCTGCAATTCAAGAAGTGGTTCCCGGTGATTGGGAAGTGGAGTTCCGAATACCATGATGATTCTTCATTTGACAACGAAAACAGATTGGGAAACGGCGCAACGATTGAGCGCCTATCGGGCGGAGTCGCTTGAGACGCAGGGGTTTATTCACTGTTCGACGACGGCGCAAATTTTAGGGGTGGCAAATCATTTTTATCGGGGAGTGCCAGCGTTGGTGTTGTTATGGATTGACCCGGAGAAGGTTCAGGCCAAAGTCTTGTGGGAGGATCCCGTAAATCCTTCCACGGAGCACGAGGGTGAACTGCCACAGGATAAAACGACGGCGTTATTTCCGCATATTTATGGCGTTATCAATTTGGATGCGGTGATGCGTGTGGTGGATTTTGTGCCCGATCCGGATGGGGTATTCCGGCAAGTGCCGGAAGGGAGCGATTGAGGTTGTTCTAAAAAAAAGGCAACTACTCAGCCCGGGTAAAAGTAAGCCCGAAAAAAAGGGTGAAAGGGGGATGTACATCCCCCTT
>WBZL01003338.1_pt1 | contig 14793 bp, 11 predicted proteins | sample 5204291 | NCBI WGS metagenome assembly WBZL01 (sample SAMN12344345, study PRJNA552823) | activated sludge metagenome | biome: Activated sludge suspended growth; feature: Nitrification reactor; material: Wastewater; isolation source: activated sludge from nitrification reactor of wastewater...
CTTTATGTTCGCCATAACTCGTCGACTGATTGAGCAACTCATCGGGAATAAGAGTAACAAACCGGTAGTTGGAACATCTCGAAGCCCATACTTTATACACTGTTAGGGTTTTATTACTTTTTAAAGTGATTTGGTGCATATCAAAATCAACAGAAATCAATGCATCATGAATAAATTCTATACCTTTTTGAATAAAAAATTGGTTCCGGTGTATGACGATGTCCGACCATCTCATGTGACCCATAAAAACATACATCAGCGCGGGTCTCGAAAAATAATCGGGAGATTCAGACGAAACGATTACGATCCTGTGATCAGATCGTTTTCGCAGTTCCAGCGCAGCCGTTACGCCGGCTACTCCGCTTCCTATGATGCATATTGGGTCTAGTGGCTGCTGCATCATAAACTCAAATGGGTATGGAATATTATAAAATTTTGCAACTTCGAAATTTACTAGATGAAACGCAAAATACCTGAATATTCATTGTGGAGGATAAACACATTGGCACCAAAATGAATGCCGTGCAAGATGGAGAAATGTTTAAATATTTATGGTCTATTCTTTTGATCTGATTTGGCATAACAAACTATTAACAGTATTGCAAATTATATCAGCCGCTAGCAAAGGAAACAATATTCTGAAAATACTTTAATTTATAGATATTTTGATTGCAATATACTTCATTTATAATTTTTCGTAAGTAAAAAAACTTGATGTTTTGTTGTATTGATTTAGCTGTATTAATATTTGGTATTACATCCCAACTGACTTAACTTTGCGCCGCATATATAAACCTTATATCTCGTACTATGGCAAATTATGGTAAAATCAGTCAAATCATCGGTCCTGTAGTGGACGTTTCGTTTGCTCAGGAAGGATCTAAATTACCTGAAATTTACAATGCATTGTGCATCAAGCGCGATGGTCGTGAAGACCTCATCCTCGAAGTTCAGCAACATTTAGGTGAAGATAGCGTTCGCGCAATCGCGATGGACTCCACCGATGGTCTGTCTAGAGGAATGCAAGTGATTGACTTGAATGAAACCATCAGTATGCCTGTTGGAGAAGAAATCAAGGGCCGTTTGTTCAATGTAGTAGGAGAAGCAATCGATGGTTTGGGTACTGTCAGCAAAAAGAAAACATATTCCATTCATAAAAAACCACCTACCTATGAAGACCTTTCCACAGAAACCGAAGTCCTATTCACAGGTATTAAAGTGATCGACTTGATAGAGCCATATTCCAAAGGAGGAAAGATCGGATTGTTTGGTGGTGCCGGTGTAGGTAAGACGGTTTTGATCCAGGAGCTGATCAACAATATCGCAAAGGGATACGGAGGCTTGTCTGTATTCGCCGGTGTTGGCGAGAGAACTCGTGAAGGTAATGACTTGCTCCGTGAAATGATCGAAGCAGGAATTATCCGTTACGGTGACAAATTCAAACATTCTATGGAAGAAGGTGGCTGGGATTTAAGCGCAGTTGACAAACAAGGTTTGTTGGATTCAAAAGCGACATTTATCTTCGGTCAGATGAATGAACCACCCGGAGCTCGTGCCAGAGTAGCCCTTTCAGGTTTGACAGTTGCTGAATACTTCAGGGATGGTGATCTTGAAGATCCGGCAGGTGGTAAAGACATTCTATTCTTCATTGACAATATCTTCCGATTTACTCAAGCTGGTTCCGAAGTATCGGCTTTATTGGGAAGGATGCCTTCAGCTGTGGGTTATCAGCCTACACTTGCTACAGAAATGGGTCTCATGCAAGAAAGAATTACCTCAACCAAAAGAGGCTCTATCACGTCAGTTCAGGCGGTATATGTACCCGCAGATGACTTGACTGACCCGGCTCCAGCAACCACATTTGCTCATTTGGATGCAACTACAGTATTGAGTAGAAAAATTGCGTCATTAGGTATCTATCCTGCGGTAGATCCACTGGATTCCACATCCAGAATTCTTGACCCGCATATCATCGGTGATTTGCACTACAATACGGCACAAAGGGTAAAAAATATACTTCAGCGATATAATGAATTGCTGGACATCATTGCGATTCTCGGTATGGAAGAACTTTCTGAAGATGATAAGTTAGTGGTGCACCGCGCTCGTCGTGTACAGAGATTCCTCTCCCAACCATTCCACGTTGCCGAACAGTTTACAGGTATCAAGGGTGTTCTTGTACCAATCGAAGAGACCATCCGAGGTTTCAACATGATCATGGACGGCGAGGTAGATGAGTATCCTGAAGCAGCCTTCAATCTCGTTGGAACTATTGACGATGCAATAGAAAAAGGTAAAAAGCTCATGGCCGAAGCTCAGGCTTAATATTTGTAATCATCAAAAAACAAGCTGAATGAAGGTTATTATTCTCACTCCGGAAAAATGTCTTTTTGAAGGCGAAGCTAAGTCAGTTAAGGTTCCCGGTGCCTCAGGAGGCTTCGAAATTCTGGATCGTCACGCTCCCATCCTATCTGCATTGGAAGAAGGAGAAATCCAACTCACTGACCTTCAAGGGACAAAACACAAATTTGGTATAATCAATGGATTTGTGGAGGTGCTTGCAAACGAAGTCAGTCTGCTTGTAAGAGCTTGATTTACTAAAACATAAAAATTAAAATATAAACTTGCAGGCCTGTCAAATTGACAAGCCTGTTTTGTTTCATAAATAAATCCCGATCTTTATCATTAAAATCCAAATGTATTATGTTCACTCCTCAAGAAGATCTGTTCAAAAAAATAATCAGCCATAGTAAGGAGTACGGCTTTATCTATCCCTCCTCAGAAATTTACGATGGACTAAGTGCAGTCTATGACTATGGTCCTTACGGAGTAGAACTCAAAAACAATATCAAGACTTATTGGTGGAAATCCATGGTTCAAATGCATGATAACATTGTTGGGCTGGATTCTGCAATCTTTATGCACCCTAAAACCTGGAAAGCATCCGGTCACGTTGATGCTTTCAATGATCCTCTTGTAGACAACAAGGATAGCAAAAAAAGGTACCGAGCTGATGTTCTGATCGAAGATGCTATCGACAAAATCCAGGCAAAAGCGGACAAAGAAGTAGAAAAAGCAAAAACAAAATTTGGTCAGGAGTTCAATGAAGCACTTTACCGAACTACAAATGCTCGGGTTCTGGCTTATCAGGAGAAGGCAGATCTGTTTAAGCACAAATTGGCTTCAGCAATGACAGACAATGATATGCCGGCTCTAAAAACAATCATTGAAGAGCTAGAAATTGCCGATCCTGACAGCGGCTCAAGAAATTGGACAGAGGTCAGACAGTTCAACCTCATGTTTCACACTCAACTAGGTAACATTGCAGGTGAAGAGGGCAAACTTTATCTCAGACCTGAGACAGCACAAGGTATTTTTGTCAATTTTCTCAATGTTCAAAAGACCACGCGCCAAAAAATTCCTTTTGGTATAGCCCAAATAGGAAAAGCATTTCGAAATGAAATCGTAGCGCGCCAGTTTATTTTTAGGATGAGGGAATTTGAACAAATGGAAATGCAGTTTTTTGTACGGCCGGGTGAAGAAATGCAATACTATGAATATTGGAAAAAATATAGGATGTCATGGCACACCAAACTTGGGACTCCAGACAACAGATTAAAATTTCATAATCACGAAAATCTGGCTCATTATGCAAATGCTGCAGTAGATATTCAATTTGAATTTCCTTTTGGATTCAAAGAATTAGAAGGAATCCACTCCAGAACTGATTTTGATTTGAAGAGTCATCAGGAATTATCAGGCAAAAAATTACAGTACTTTGATACAGAATTAAACGAAAGTTATGTTCCTTTTGTCGTTGAAACTTCTATCGGTTGCGACAGAATGTTCCTTGCGATGCTATGCGAATCTTATTGCGAAGAGAAGGTACCGGATGCTGAAGGTGGTGAGTCGATGAGGACAGTGCTGAAGCTCCATCCTCTACTTGCTCCCATAAAATGTGCCGTCCTTCCTCTTGTACGCAATAAGCCCGAACTCGTTGAACTCGCAAAAAAAATAGAGAAAAATCTGAGGACTGTTTGCAGTTGCACATATGATGACAAGGATGCCATCGGTCGACGATACAGAAGGCAAGATGCTATCGGTACACCATATTGCATTACTGTTGATTTCGACAGTTTGGAAGACAATCAAGTAACCATCAGGGATCGGGATAATCTAGAACAAAAAAGAATCCCAATCGATGACTTAAATTCGATGCTGCAAAAGTTGACTGATTGGCAATCTCTCATGTTAACTGATTAAATCTAAACAACAACTTCCTATACATTGGCCGGGCTATTTTCGAACATAACAATCATGAAGTCAAGGCGACTAATACTGGCTGTTTTCTGTATTGCTTTTCACTTACAGTCCCAGGCCCAGTATTATGATGGTTTTCGATTTAATCGTTATGAATATTTTAAACAATTCGAGGGATTTACAATCGAAAATATTATAGTGCACAATGGATTTGAACAAGTTAAATTAAGAGATGCAGACCCTAAAGTCGTTCGAGCACTTGTAAAAACTTACAATTTTATCAACCGCGCAGTACATAGAAATTCAAGTGTAGAGAGATTGGAGGAGTACAAAATTGTAGATGAAAAAATCATTGTTGATGCCTACCAATTCGAAGAATGGGAGAGAATCATGAGATCTAATTCTTTTCTGACTGAATTAGTTTATTCTATTGATGTCACAGATAGTTCTGAACAAAAAGCCAATCTGGACATTTTTGCAACAGATGGAATTTCGATTGTCCCTAATTTGCAATTCAATTCTCCAGAAAAATATGATATTTCTTTACTTGAAAATAATCTCTACGGGAGCACAAATGCTCTGGGAATTGCGGTATACCACGATAAGTTCTCAAAGATAGAATATGCGCCAAGTGTAGATTTTACGCTTAGAAATCCGCATGCAAATTATGTGGATTACAAATTCAAACTTTCGAGTTCTGACAAATCGACTACGGGAGGTGGCAGGACTGCAAATAGTCTCACTGTTGGCGCAGAACGACCTTTCATCAGCACGTATTTCAAATGGCAGGGTTCATTCACAATCAACATCCAATCCAATGCAAATTATCGAAATCTCGTCGAATTCGATTCTCTGTTTAAATATGGGACGTTTAGTATGGATTCCTGGATTGGATGGCACAATCCATTTATGAAAAGGAAGGTTACAAAACCAAATCAATGGAATTTTCTGTTTGCTTTGCGTAATATAAACAGAAGATTTTTTACACGTCCGGATTATATCAATCCTCAGAATGAACATTTGTTATTGAATCTATACACCGTATTTTCTCAAGTCAATTTCTTCAAGCGAAAATTTGATCGATATGATTATTTGTTTGATTTGGGAAGGGTAGAAGATATAGAACTAGGATTTAATATCCGGGGAGGTTACGCCTGGGGATTAAGACAGGAAAACAACTCCAATTACCTGGGTTTAGAAACTCAATATATCGGCGCTCCTGGCAGGGATCAGTATCTAGATTTCAGCTTTAAGATGGGTGCATATTTTGAACAAAAGACTTGGGTTGACATTCTCAATTCATGCAGTATTTTGTATTCGCCACGAAAAACGGATTTAAATAAAGTGGCAATACGACATTTTTTTACTTTAATTTACTCAGGACTACATGATGAGTCACTTTACCCTTTGCTCAGTGTATCCGGTGACAATGCCTTGTTGCATTATAAATCAAATGGCTTCACCGGCAATAATAGATTTGTGCTGAGAGTGGAATCTTTTTTCAATATCAAAAAGTCATTTCTGCAGCTCAAAATAGCTCCCCTATTAAGCGCTCAGATGTTGCTTTTAAATCAATCCAAAGATTTGCATAGCCAATTCCACAGTGCAATCAGTACAGGATTTCGTTTGCGCCACAATCAATACTCCTATCAGATTCTGGATGCCAGATTTTCGTTTTATCCCGCTTATACTTTTCCCGGAAACAATCCCAGATCCTTTGAAATTTTCCTGACGGTAAAGTCAAACTTCTACAACAATATTAAATTGGTGAGCAAACCCGATTTTATATACCTGTACTAAAGCTGCAATTTTGAGCGAATAAGATATCGAACACCAAAATATTCTTACCTTTCGGGAGTACAATAAAGCTGAAAAATGCTTTATCTACTGAATCATAGTATGATAACCAGACAGAAATATAATATGCCAAGATTAAAAACGACAACAAATAAGTACTTCCGGGCTCCCCTACTCGCATCAATTGCAATTATTATCCTCCAGAGTCTTAATTCCTGTGCTAAAGAGGAAGGTGAAGGTGGACTTGCTAAAATTCATGGAAAAGTCTATGCATACAATTTGAACAAACTCCAGCAAGTGGCAGATTCCGGTTACATTGGTGCGCATAAAGTATATATTTCTTACGGCGATCACATTACTGTAGATGATGAAGTGGTGACTTCATATGATGGAAGTTACGCATTCAGAGATTTGTACAAAGGGGATTATACGGTTTTTACATATTCATACTGTGATGGCTGTGCATTAAACCAAGAAGTATTTATTCAAAAAGTTAAGATTAGCTCAGTTAGAGAAAGTGTAGAGCTTAAAGATTTTAAGGTCACCAAAGAATAATTCCAAAATGGATACAAGCGGTTTACAAGATCCAACCAACATCAATGAGATAACCAACATCAATGATGGTGAATTCTCTGATTTTATGCTTCGCTTTGGAATTGATATAATCGCCATTTTCTTACTGGTTAGATTTATCTATTATATTAAATACAGAAATCGCGATTATGAATTCACATTTTTTATGTTCAATGTGTTGATTTTTTTGATATGCTATTTGTTGAATAACACAAAAATGAAAGTTGGTATAGCATTTGGCCTCTTTGCTGTATTCAGTATACTACGTTATCGTACAGTAACGGTGCCCATTAGAGAAATGGGATATTTGTTTGCCAGCGTAGCTCTGGGGACGATCAACAGCTTGACGGATTACAATGCACATTTATATGAAATTGTACTTTCGAACGGGATAATATTAAGCATGGTATCCATACTCGACAGAAAACACATTCCAAACACAGAAGCAGAAAGGATCGTGATATATGACCAAATGCATCTCCTCCATCCGGACAAAAAAAATGAATTAATTAAAGATCTGATATCAAAGACGGGATTGCAAATCAGCCGCGTTAAAGTTGAGAGGTATGATTTGATCAAGAACAATGCAAGAATTCGAATATTTTATCCTGGTACCGATAAAGACCTTAGACAAGAAGTAGTTGAAGATGATGACGAAGATTAAGTCACTACTGATTTTTCAGTCACTTTGCTTCTGTTCCGTACTATTTGGCCAATCAGAATTAGGTTCGAGTCAGGAGATCTGGTTGGGAGCAGGCATCGATGTCAAATTGGATAAAAGCTGGCAGACCGGATTTAATTTAGAAAATCGTAGTGATCCCACTCTCTTCCACAATGCTTCGTGGGTCAGTGATATTTCTCTGACACGCCGTCTCAATAAATCTTGGAACGCTCAGATAGCAGGACGATTTACTACAAACAACAAAAGGGACAAAACCAGATATAGTTTAGCCACTTCTTTCAAAGACAAATTTAACCAAGCAAAATTCAAATCAAAAGCTGCATTTTTTTTTGAAAACAAACTCAATGAATATTGCTCAACTTTTTTTCAGGAAGCGAATTACTATACAGCATTAGAATCCGAATGCTTATTTCCGATCTGGAAGAAAAAAATATATATTGGCCCTACTATAGAATTGAGAAACCAATGGCAACATAGATCCGTCCAATTTGAATTACTCAGATTGGGGATAAGCAGCAGTTTCGAATTCGCAAAACATCATTCTATCGAAGTATTTAGTTTCCTCGAATTCGAAAATTTATTTTTTTATTCCCCTGCAGTTGTCAGTGGTGTGAATTATCAGCTAGACTTGGATTTGTCCAAACTGAAGAAGAAAAAGAAAAACATAGAAGAAAAAAACTAAATTTTGAACTTCCTTTTCATAGGATGAAACCGATCAATTTCTTCTCTAAAGTATTGAGTATCTAAATGTGTATAAATTTCAGTCGTGGTGATGGATTGATGCCCTAGCATCTCTTGGACAGCTCGGAGATGGGCTCCTCCCTCTACCAGATGAGTGGCAAAAGAATGTCTTAATGAATGTGGACTGATAGACTTCCGGATTCCTGCTGAGGCAACCAGTTTTTTAATGATCTTAAAAATGCTCACTCTGGAAATTTTTCTGCCCTGATAATTCAAAAACAAATAATCACTATGACCTTTAACAACCGGCAATTGACAACGCACATGATTGCGATAATAGTTGATATGCTGTAATGCCTCTCCGCCTATGGGAACCAATCGCTCTTTATCCCCTTTTCCAATGACCCTGATGACATTCTGCTCCTCGTAAATACAGGAACACAACAAGCCACTCAACTCACTCACCCGAAGCCCGCATGCATATAAAGTTTCAACCAAAGCTCTGTCCCGATGTCCCAAAGGCTCTGAAAGGTCTATTGTGGCAATCATCGCAGAGATATCTTCTACACTCAACACGTCAGGTAATTTCTGGGCAAGTTTAGGTCCTTTAATCAATTCGGTAGGATCCATTGAAACCAGATCTTCTATCAATAAATAACGAAAGAATGCTCGAATTCCTGACAATATTCGCGCCTGTGATTTAATACTGCTTTTCTCATCGTACAATCCAGCAAGAAAGCTCTCGATATGTTGACTTTCTACTTGGTTAGCGTGAAGAAGTGGCTGACTACCTTCTGCGAATAATATGAGCTTATCCAAATCGTCAGCATAGGCTTCAATGCTGTTTACAGATAAGTTTCGCTCCCAGCGGAGATATTGTAAGAAAGATGTCTTTAACTCTTGCCAATTCATCCTGCAAATATATTAAATTATTTTATAATATGTATAAATCACATCTCAAGTGATAGAGACCAACTGGAAACTAAACCGATGTTAAATAATTGCAAAAACATATGCTGGAATATCCAAAAAAGTAAATTTGTCCATGTTCAATAAGTATTCATTTCAATATCGTTTCAAAGAAAATTTCAACACAACGCAAATCAAAGCATTTCTAACTCTGTTTGCATTTTCTATTTGTTCAAATGAAGTATTCGGTCAACCAATATTACTTCAACATGTAAACGTCATCACTATGTCTGATTCACTGATCAGATACAATCAAGACGTATTCATACAGGATGGCAAAATCACTAAAATTGCAGGGAAAATCAAGCCAAAGAGAAAGCAAAAAGTTAAGATACTATCACTAAAAGGAAAATATATTATACCTGGATTGGTGGATATGCACGTTCATTTGAAAACGGAAAATGAGCTGGAAGATCAGTTGCTCTACTACCTGGCAGCGGGCGTCACCGGTATTCGTGTTATGGATAGTAAATCAGCTCAAAATGAGCTTACGAAAAAAGTAACTGACAATCACATTACTGCTGCCCCTAAACTTTATTTGAGCTATATCATCCGTCGAGAAAATTCGTATTCACAAGAATCCGCTGATAGTTTGATGAGCGCTTTAAAAACGTCAAACTATAAATTTGTCAAATTATTCAGCTTATCCAACGACAGTACATTCCAACATTTAATGAATTCCTCAAAAAAATATGGAGTGATAGTTTGCGGTCATTACCCTATTTATAGGCAATTTAGCAAGGCAATTCCAATAGATTTCGATAAAGTCTTGAATTCTAATTTTAAAAGCATAGAACATCTGGGTGGATACACACAGTTGCCTGATGACAAAATCGCCTTGGCTGCTCAACAAACAAAAGCTAATAATATCTTCAACTGCCCTACCATAGATTGGGATATTATGGCTTACGATTTAATGTATCCTAATGAATATAAACAAAGATTTACTTATTCAATGATCCCTAAAAATACTCTGGATCAGTATGAACAAGATTATCTGACAAATATCAATAAAGCCGGAGGGAACGATGCTATCATTGATCAGAAAAATAAATACCTGCCTACTTATCAAAAGAAAATCAATATTCTAAAAAATCTTTATCAGTACAAATGCCCACTTCTCATCGGTGGAGATGCCGGTAATCTTTTTCAAATGGATGGATTCAACTTATATGAAGAGATGACCCTTTGGAGTCAGGCAGGAATTGATAATTTCACAATATTGCAATCGGCTTCAATAAATCCATCTCTGTTCTTTGAGGAATTAAATAAAAATGGGACAATCGAAGAAGGTAAATCCGCGAATTTAATTGTTCTGGAAAAAAATCCACTCGATAATATACTGAACATCAAGACCATCCAATACACCTTTAAAGATGGAATGATGTTTGAAAATGCAATCTTGCGATCAAAATTGGGAATTCATTAATTTGGCTTTAATAAATTTTTGACAGCAATCATGCTCCGAGGTCTTTTGCTCAACATTTTTTTTTAAACTGCCTGGCACTGGCAGCACAAATCAAATTTCCTCTAGAAGTTAAATCCGGACATCTGATTTCTACCTGGCAAGTTGCCGGATTGTCATATACCAGGGCATTCTTGGAATTGGGATTTCCTACACTGGTGATTGACAAGCACTTCGCAGATCAGCATCTGGCTGACCAGGTAACATTCAAAGAACCAAATCAGCAAAACTCCATTGTCCTTTGGGCTGAACAAAAGCAACACCAAATCATCTCATTGATAAATGATAGTATCCATGTGAATGGAAAAAAAATATTCTTGAATACAGTTGTAGAGGATTTAAGCCTCATTCCTGAATGGAAGGAATACCACATGATTTTTCAAATCAAAGAACTGGGACAAGTTTTAAAAATCAATTTACAAAATCTAAGTTTTGAAGTCGGCGGAGACATTACACTTGATGCAAGTTCGTGTGTTTGGAAAATGCAACCTGATTCCGACACCAAAGGATTGTTTTTATACATGGAAAGTTGGAGATTTTCGATTCCTGTGGAATAGCAGAAAAACTATCCGGAAATTTATTACTGGATCTTGGCGCAGCCAATGCATTCTATCTAAATTCTAACTACCCAGAAGTGGAGCAATTTCTGGAGAGATCAAAACGAATGAAACTCGATGAAAGTTCCTACAAAACATCTTCAAGTTTGAAGAATATCAATGTGTTAGTACCTGAAATTGTACATTTTCAAAACGTCGAAATATATGAAAATCACATTGTCTCAATAAAACTTTACAATTCGGGTAGAACAGAAAATTATTTCGGAATCATAGGTATAAGATTCCTTGAAAATTTTGAGACGACAATTGACTTTTCAGGTAATATTTTAATATTGAAGCCGATCACTTCAGTAGCCAGAAAAATCAAATAATCAATTCGACTAGCTTTAATTGTTTATGTATATTTCAAATCCAAGGACTAAAAATTATTCATCTCCCATCAGCGATACCTTTTGCATGTAAAGCTTCTGCTGATTGTCGTTCTGAAGCAAACTCAAAATACACATCCCTGTTGGAATATTGTCTAAAGCAATAGATGCCTCAGATTGAGCTTCCATATTTACTCTTTTTATTATCCTACCCGTCATATCAACCAGCATAATACTGTAATTACCTGCAGAGCTGAGTTCAACATGAATAAATTCCCTTGCTGGATTTGGGAATACTTTTACATCGACGAATAATGTTTCATTGGAAGAAATCGGACAGTTTTTAGAATTGTAACTAAAGCTTTTGCTGATAGCAAAAGCGCCTAATCCATCCGGACATCTTTCATAAGAATAATCAGTAGGTATCGTGCCGAATGAAATGCTGTCCAAAACCAATCCGTCAGGTCTGCTTAGGATCAACTCTTCTCCACTTGCAGATAGTTTGAAGTTGGCGTGCAGGCCATTGAGAGCATTTCCATCTTCGTCTAACCAAATCACAATTCTTGATTTTGGTCCAATCACTACCGAAGCAGGAAACTCCCATTTTTGTGGATTCGCTAAATCATCAGAAAGATAAAAACCGGCAAGATTTACTTCCTGATCGGTATTGTTGTATAATTCAGTCCAATCCTCAAATTTATTGTCAGTAGTATCAAGTACAGCTGTTTGGTTACTTGTCATCAATTCATTGATGACAACATCGCCTGATCCAATTCTAGGATAAGGATATTCTGCTTCAAGGACATGAAACTCAAACTCTGCTCGCTCAGGTGAAAATATTCCCGCATTATTATTTTCAGCATAAATATAGTACTGCGTTTTATTTCCTGTAGGAATAAAATACATACCAAAAACATGGTCTCCGGCAAGGCCATCATGGTGCAATCCATCATCGTACATCTGGTACTTTGAAAAAATATCAAATCTGTTTTTTCTGAATGCGCAGTAAGCATAATTTACATTGGAAACAGAAGCATTTAACCACGCAGTGTCACCGATGATTGCAATCTGAGCAGATTCCCATTTAATATCAGTTATTGACGGAGCAGTTGCATTAAACTCAGCTATTGTTCTAAAGTATGCCAATCTTGCATCCATCAAAGTGCTGATGCCGGGTCTCGATCCCATCGGACCTCCACCGGATAAAATAGGAGCAGTAAGTGAACTTTGGAAAGCTGAATAGCTTGTCAGACTATTTGGATCTGTTTTGACCAATGAGTCAACAAAAGTCTGCAATTTCTTGGCAATATTTTCATATTCACGATTAGCTATAAATTCATTGCAAAACGTCCTCACATGAGCCGTGTACATTCTCTTATACCTAGGATCCTGCAGAATTTTCTGGATCAAGGGTCTTGAGGCATTTGTCTCGCCAACGAATAAACTCGTCTTGTCTACAGTTGTGGTACCACCACCTGAGCCACCGGGAAAGCCACCTATGGACATATTGAGATCCCATATCACGGGCAACATCCTGCCAAAATCATCTTCATATAAATAATAATTCTGAGAAAAACTTCCTGTGTAACTATCGTAATTAGAAAAAACACAATTAAACGCATGCATCCAGATTGCACGATCGATATCCATAATTGAAGGCAAACGAGAAGAATTGTTTTTTAATGTATCCATCAAGGCTATTAATTTACTCCAGCCAAAATTATTTTCCATTCCATATAGGCTATAATATCTGCTACTATCATTGTTGATATAGACTAAATTGCTGGTGGAAGATAAACCGGGTCTGTCTGGATTTCCTTTTACAAAAACATGATCTGAACTTCCAAAGTGATCGCTACAAAATTTTTTATTTACTGCTTCCACATTCGAATAGAGTCCAATATACTTATCATTTATGTAAACCTTGGCAAAATTTGCCAATGAACAATCCATATAATTTTTCAAAATTTTATATGACAATACTTCTCGAACTACAGATTGATCTGAGAAATTATTACCCAGCTTTATACTGTTATATGTATCGTACTCCTGATTGTCTTTGATCCAATCGAGCTTCAAATGCAAAGGATTTTTTACTTGCGAGGCATTATAAGAGCTATTGCCTTTATATTTTACACCAACACTGTCAAATCTAACACCATTTACCAGGCAATATTCCGCAAGAATATAATCTTCTTTTCCTGCTTTAGCAGTATCCAACCTGTAATCCCAATTGGAGTAACTGAAATAAATTTTAATTTCCTGAATGATATCTTCTTTATAAAAATTTTGAGAATAGGACCTACTGAACAAAATCAAACACAACAGGGTAAAAACAAATCTGACACTTGTGCGAATTCTTTCTATCATATAACATGTTTACAACAAAAGTATGTCAATGCCAAAATGTAATGGATTTTTGAAAAAAAACTTTTTTTGGAATCATTCTCATGAGAAGCTTTGCAATCCCCAAGATGCAGAAAAAACCAGCTTGAGTGTAAAAATATATCAAAATCTACTTAAATATTTAATACTCTGTCATTCTATATTTTACACATTTATAAAATTATAAATCAATATTTTTATCTAATTTTCAGCTCGTAAATTATAAAAATTTGCTTAAAAAACACTAAATTGTCCTTTTTTTAATGGGAACAGTTTACCTTTACATCAAGAAACGAATGAAAGAAATATGAAAAAGTCTATTATTTTTCTGCTTGGTCTCGTCAGCGTACTAACTTTTTCCTGTACTTCGACCACCATTGTTGAAAAAGACGCTGAACTACAGACACTGTTGAAAAGCAGAAGTTTCACCGGCGATTTGGGGTTTTATATTATGCCTGAAAGCAATTACTATTCTCATCTACCAAATCAGGATCCAAAAAATCCAGTCACAAGAGAAAAAGTGGTATTAGGAAATCTACTGTTTTTTGAAACAGGTATAGGTATGGATGCTAAACAGGAATTTGAAAAAGGAACATATTCTTGCAGCACTTGCCATGTTCCAGAAAAAGATTTCACAGCAGGTAGATTCCAGGGGATAGCGGATGGAGCCGTTGGGTTCGGAGAATTCGGTGAGGGCCGCGCCAAACATCCTTCTTATGACGGTACAGAAGTTGATGCTCAAGGTGCACGACCTCTTCCAACAATCAATTTGGCATATGTTAGAAATGCACTCTGGAATGGTTCGTTCGGTTCCTTCGGCATGAATGAAAATACAAGCGCAGTTTGGGGAGTCGCTGATTCATTAACAAAGATAAATTTTGAAGGACGTGAAGGTCTGGAAGCAACAATCACCCGCGCTCTGACCGTTCACCGCCAAGTTATCGATAAAGCATTGATGGACAAGTTGGGTTATACAGACATGTTCAACCAGGCTTTTCCTGAAATTCCTGTCAGCGAAAGGTATACCAAGCAAACAGCAGCAAATGCCATCGCTGC
>WBZL01003339.1_pt1 | contig 14791 bp, 12 predicted proteins | sample 5204291 | NCBI WGS metagenome assembly WBZL01 (sample SAMN12344345, study PRJNA552823) | activated sludge metagenome | biome: Activated sludge suspended growth; feature: Nitrification reactor; material: Wastewater; isolation source: activated sludge from nitrification reactor of wastewater...
CTCGGGGTTGGCGGGCAGGCAGCCGGCGCCAAGGACGAGCACCAGCAGGGCTCCCGCGGCAAACCAGGAGTAGCAGCTCGATCGAGCGCGGCTCATGCGGCCCCCTGCAGGGCGGACTTCAGCTTCTCGATCAGCTCGTAGGCCGTGGCGTCGTCGAGCTTGCCCGAGTTCCACAGGATCCCGAGGCCGCCGCTCGCCGTCTTGGGGATGAGATGGAAGTGGACGTGCATCACCACCTGGTGCGCTGCCGCGCCGTTGTTCTGCAACACGTTGTAGGCGTGGGCGCCGGTGGCGGTCTTGAGGGCCCGGCAGAGCCGCGGCAACACCCGTCCGATGGCCGCGGCCGCCTCGTCCGACAGCTCGTCGAGGTGGGCCTTCCTTTCCTTCGGGATCACCAGCATGTGCCCGCGCGACAGCGGCCCGACGTCGAGGAAGGCGAGAACATGCTCGTCCTCGTAGACGCGATGGCAGGGGATCTCGCCGTCGAGGATGCGGTCAAAGACGTTCGGGGGAGAGGTGCGCTCGCTCATGCCGACGATTCTAGCGGAGGGGGCCGCTTCGGCTGGGTGTTGGGAGTGTAAGATCATCGCGCTTCACCTGAGCGCCGTGCGACTGCGACCGATGCCCGCTCCGACCCCCGCCGAACACCCTCCTGGCAGCGCTGTCGTGGCTGCCTGGCGCTCGCGCGTCGCGGGCCTCCTCGTCGCTCTCAGCCTGCTTCCGCTCGTCACCCTGCACTCCTCCCATGGGCTCTTCGACGCCGAGCTCCCAGGAGCCCGGGAGCTGGTCGCCGCCTGCAAGCATTCGCAGGCAGCTCACGCCGAGGCGGCGCACTCCATCGTCGCCCCCGAGTGTGCTGCCTGCCTGCTGTCGCGCAGCCTCGCCGGCAGCCATGTGCCGGCGACCAGCCGCCTCGAGCGGCTGCCGAAGACGCCTTGGCGGACGCCTCGGACCCTGCCCAAGGCGGTCCGCTTCGCCGCCTTCCGCCTTGCCTCCCGCGGCCCTCCCGGCTGCTGAACGAACGTCCCGAGCCGAGACCTGCGCTGCCGCACCCCGAGCCGGGGTGAGGCCGGCGCGCCCGTTCGTTCACGTTCATCGGGCCCTACCAGGCGTCCAGCCAGGCGTCCCAAGCAAGCCTGCGAGCTGGCGCCGGGGCCCAGGAGGCAACTCATGTTCACTGCAGCTCCGTTCCTCCCGCTGAGGAACCTGCCCAACCCCTGCTTCGGTCGCTGGGCCAGCCAGCTCTTCGTCGCGGCCTTCTTCCTCCTGACCCCGACCACCGCCGCCGGGCAAGCGGCCGCCGCGCCCCAGGCGGGCTCACTCTCCGGTACGGTGACGACCACCACCGGCGAGCCCGTGCCGGATGCCGTGGTGACCCTCGTCGACCTCAAACGGCGGACCAGGGCCGACGGCGCGGGCGCCTTCCACTATGCTGAAGTGCCCGCGGGGCCCCACCTCGTCCTCGCCGAAAGCCTCGCCCTCGGCCAGGGTTCCGCCCAGGTCGACGTGAAGGCCGGCGAAGAGGCGCGAGCCGGCGTGGTGCTCGACCTCGCCCATCTGCACGACGCCATCGTCGTCTCGGCCGGCGCCTCCCCTCGCCAGCAGCTGGCGGTGGCGCAGCCGACCTCCGTGCTCACCGCCGAGGACCTCGATCGCCGGCGCAGCTCGACCCTCGGCGAGACCCTTGCCGAGCAGCCGGGCGTGAGCTCCACCTACTTCGGCCCCGGCGCCAGCCGGCCGGTCATCCGCGGCCTCGGCGGCGACCGGGTGCGTATGCTCTCGGACGGTCTCGGCAGCGCCGACGCCTCAAACGTCAGCCCCGATCACGCCGTCGCGATCGATCCCCTGTCGGCGGATCGCATCGAGGTCCTGCGCGGGCCGTCGACCTTGCTCTACGGCTCGACGGCGATCGGTGGGGTGGTGAACGTGCTCGACCACCGTATCCCGGAGTTTCGGGCCGATGGGCCCATCGCCGGTGAGCTCAGCCTGGGGGCCAGCTCGGTCGCGAACGGCAAGGAGGGTGCGCTCGCCCTCGACGGCGGCCAGGGCGCCTTCGCCTGGCATGCCGACTACCTGCAGCGAGAGAGCGGCGACACCTCGATCCCCGGGCTGGCCGCGTTGCCCGGAGCCGCCAGCGAAGGGGAGTCGTCCCGGCCCGGCAGGCTCGTCAACTCGGCGGCCGACAGCGATGCCGCGGGGGTGGGTCTCTCCTGGGTCGGTGAGGCCGGGGTGATCGGCCTCGGAGTCAGCCGCTTCAACACCCTCTACGGGGTGCCGAACGAAGCCGACGTGAAGATCGACCTCGAGCAGCGCCGGGTCGACCTGAAGGGCGAGCTGCTTCGCCCCTTCGGGCCCTTCAGCGGGCTCAAGCTGCGGCTGGGAAACACCGACTACGAGCACGCGGAGCTCGAGGGCGACGAGATCGGCACCCGCTTCCTGAGTCAGGGTACCGAGGGCCGCTTGGAGCTGGTGCAGCGGAGCATCCGCGGCCTCAGCGGTTCCTGCGGGCTGCAATTCGGCAAGAACGACTTCGCGGCCGTGGGCGAGGAGGCCTTCGTGCCGCCCTCGACCACCGAGACGGCAGCGGCCTTCTTCTTTGAGGAGCTCCGGCTTGGCGAGCGGTGGCGTCTGCAGGCTGGCGGCCGCTATGAGCAGCAGCGGACGACGGTCGACGCCGAGCTGCCCGATCGCGCGCTGCCTGATCGCGACTCGAGCGGCCTCTCGGCCTCCCTCGGCGTGGTCTGGGAGCCTGCACCGCAGTACGCCGTCATCGCCTCGCTCGCCCGCTCGGTGCGCCTGCCGACCTCGACCGAGCTCTACGCTGACGGGCCGCACGTCGCCACCAACGCCTTCGAGATCGGGGACCCTGACCTGCGCAGCGAGTCGAGCCTCGGCCTCGACCTCTCGCTGCGCAAGCGCACGGGCCGGCTCACCGGCACCCTGAGCGCCTTCGTCAACCGGATCTCCGACTACGTCTTCGAGAGCAACACGGGTGAGGAAGAGGACGGCCTGGCCGTGATCCGCTTCATCCAGCAGGACGCCCGCTTCCGTGGCTTCGAGCTCGAGGGGGAGCTGGCCCTCTACCGTGGCGAAGACTCGCATCTCGACCTCCTCTTCGGGGCCGACGCGGTGCGTGCCGAGCTCCGCGCGACGGGAGAACCGCTGCCGCGGATCCCCCCGGCGCGCGGGCGCCTCGGCCTGAGCTACCACCGTGGCCCCTGGCGGACCGATGCCGAGGTGCTTCGCATCCAGCGCCAGGGCCGGGTGAGCGAGCATGAGACGCCGACCGCCGGCTACACGCTGGTCAACGCTGGGGTCTCGCGCCGCTTCTTCGTCGCCGGCAGGGTGCTCGACCTGCTGTTGCGCGGGCGCAACCTGACGGACGAAGAGGCCCGCGACCACGTGTCGTTCATCAAGGACCTGGCACCGCTGCCCGGTCGAGACATCGGCCTGTCGCTGCGTTTCGCCTTCTGAGCGGGGAGGGCCGGCGCCCGTCGCGGATGGGTGCCGGCGCCTCACGGCCCTCAACTTATGAGATCGTGTTATCGTTTCTGAGGCTTCCTGCCGACGCGGATTGTCATAGGCTCAGAGCGTCGCATCCCCTCAGAAACGAGATCGTCTCCATGCAGAGTGCGAAGGATCGCCCGGCGGCGGGACCGCTCGCTGGGCCGAAGTCGTGGGCTAGGCCGCTGGCGCTGGCTGCCCTCATCGGGTGGGCTGCCTGCGCCCCTGGCGCGCCGCAGGGAGAGCGGCACAACGGCCCGGCGCGGCCCTACACCGTAGTTGTCACGGCCTATCCGATCGAGGTCGCGGTGCGCGGCGTCGTTCGCGGTGGAGCTCAGGTCCTGAACCTGGCCCCGCCGGGGGCCGAGCCGCATGATCTCGAGCCGGGGCCAGAGCAGGTCGAGGCGCTGATGGCGGCGGACGTCGTCTTCTACCTAGGCGGCCTGCAGCCGGCAATCGAGCGGGCGCTCGCGGCGCGGCGGAGGCCGGCGGTCGACGTGCTCGCTCTGCCGGGTGTCGACCCGCTGCCGGCAGCCGGCAAGGCGGCGAGCGCCGGCGCGGCGCCAGCGAGCGAGAGGGCCCTGGACCCCCATGTCTGGCTCGACCCGCACCGCTTCGCCCGGCTGGCCGCCGGGGTCGCCGCCCACCTGGGGCCGCATGCCGACGCCGGCGATTTCGTTGCCCGCCTCAACCTCCTCGACCGCGAGCTCGCGCGGGGCCTCGCGCACTGCCGCCGGCGTGAGCTGGTGACGGCCCATGCCGCCTTCGGCTACCTCGCCGCGCGCTACGGCTTGCGTCAGATCGCGATCGGCAGCCTCTCCCCAGAAGCGGAGCCGGGGCCGCGGGACCTCGTGGCGTTGGTCGAGGAGGCCAAGGCAGCGGGGGCGCGGGTGGTGTTCACGGAGCCGCTCCTGGCGGCTGCGGTCAGCGAGACGCTCGCCCGCGAGATCAACGCCGCGGTCCTCGTGCTCGACCCGGTGGAGGGCCTGACGGCCGAGCAGCAGGCGGCCGGCAGCGACTATTTTTCGCTCATGCGGGCCAACCTGGCCTCGCTTAGGATAGGTCTCGAATGCAGCCCGTGATCGAGCTTGCCGGGGTCACCTTCTCCTACCACCGCTGGGCGGTCTCCCTTGCCGCCGTGGACCTGGTGATCCAAGAAGGGGAGTTCGTCGCCATCGCCGGGCCCAACGGTGGCGGCAAGACGACCCTGTTGCGCGTGATGCTCGGCCTGGCGGCGCCGGCGACGGGCCGGGTCCGCCTGTTCGGCGAACCGGTCGAGCGCTGTAGTCAGCGGTCGCGGATCGGCTACTTGCCGCAGCGAGCGCTGCTCGGCGTGCGTTCGCCGGCCACCGTCCGCGAGCTGATCACGGCCGGTCGCGCTCCCGTCGAGCGGCGCTGGGGGCCGCTCTCGCGCCAAGGTCGGGAGAAGGTGGCGTGGGCCGCCGAGGAGGTGGGCCTGACAGCGGTGCTCGATCGACCCGTGTCGCACCTCTCGGGCGGCCAGCAGCAGCGCGCTTTCCTCGCCAAGCTGCTTGCCGGCGAGCCGCGTCTGATCGCCCTCGACGAGCCCACCAACGGCGTCGATGCCGACGCCCAGGAGCGCCTGGGTGACCTGCTCTGCCACCTGAACTCGCAGCTCGGGGTGACGATCCTCTACGTCTCCCACGAGTTTGGCGCGGTGGAAAACCACGTGCGTCGGCTGGTCCTGGTGCGCGGCGGCGTCACCTACGACGGTCCACCGGCGGAGCTGCCCACCGTTTGGCACGACCCCTCGCACCACCATGGGCGGGCAGAGACCGCCGGGCAGCGGCCGTGCTGAGCACGCAGTTCATGCAGCTGGCGTTCGCGACCGGCCTGGTCGTGGGCCTGTTGGCACCGGCCGTCGGCTTCTTCCTCGTCGAACGGCGGATGAGCCTGGTGGGCGACGCGATCGGCCACATGGCCTTCGCCGGCGTCGCCGCGGGGATGCTGCTAGGGGTCGATCCGGTGTTGTCCGCGCTCGCCGCCGCGGTCCTCGGCGCGCTGGCGATCGAATGGCTGCGCTCGCGGGGCCGCACGGCCGGGGACCAGGCCCTGGCCCTCTTGCTCTACGTGGGGATCGCCGCCGGCGTGGTGATGGTCAACGCCGCCCGGGCCCTCAACGCCAACCTCTTCGCCTTCCTCTTCGGCTCGTTGCTCACCGTCTCGCCCCGCGATCTGGTCCTCATCGCCGGCCTCGGCAGCTTGGTGCTGGTCTCGATCCTCGTGTTCTATCGCCCCCTCCTGGCAATCGCCCTCGACGAGGAGGCGGCCCGCGTCGCGGGCATGCCGGTGGCGCGCTTCAACCTCGGTCTGGCCCTGCTGGCGGCGATCACCATCGCCACCTCGATGCGTGCCGTCGGTTTGCTGTTGATCGCGGCGCTGATGGTGCTGCCGGTGATGAGCGCCGGGTTGATCGCCTGGAGCGTGCGCTCGACGCTGCTGATCGCGATGGCGATCGGCGCTGGCAGCGTGATCGTCGGCCTCAGCCTGGCCTACGGCCTCAACCTGGCGCCGGCGGGCACTATCGTGCTGGTCGGTGCCGCGGTGTTCGCCGTCCTGCTCGCCCTGCGCGGTTGGCACCGCGGGCGAGCCTAGCTGGCTGCTAGACTCCCCGCCCACTCAGCTCGTCTCGCGAGGAGGTCGCCGATGCGTCGTTCTGTCGCCGGTCCGGCAGCCGTGCTCCTGCTCTTGCTCACCATTTCCCCGCTGGTCAGCCGTGGCGCCACGGCCGCCGAGGCCGCAGGTGGTGCGGCGGCGCCGCCGCCGGTGCGAACCACGGCGCGGACCCTGGTGCACGCCGGGACGCTGATCGACGGCCTGGCAGAGCGGCCGCTGCGACGGGCCACGGTGGTGATCGAAGCCGGCCGCGTGGTGGCGGTCGAGCCGGGGTTTCGCGCCCCGGCGGCCGACGAGCAGGTGGTCGACCTCGCGAACGCCACGGTACTGCCCGGGCTGATCGATCTGCACGTCCATCTGGGGACCGAGACCGCCCCCCAGGCCTACCTGGAGCGCTTCACCCAGAACCCGGCGGAAGTGGTGCTGCGGGCGGCCTACCACGCCCGCAAGACGCTTCTCGCCGGGTTCACCACCGTGCGCAACCTCGGCGACGACGGCACCACCACGGTGGCCCTGCGCGAGGCGATCCGCCGTGGCTGGGCGAGCGGGCCGCGCATCTTAACCGCCGGCAAGGCGATCGGCACCACCGGCGGCCACGCCGACCCGACCAACGGCTGGATGCAGGCGATCCAGGGTGATCCCGGGCCGCGAGACGGCGTCATCAACGGCGCCGCCGAGGCGGCCAAGGCGGTGCGCCAGCGGTACAAGGAGGGCGCCGACCTGATCAAGATCACCGCCACCGGGGGCGTGCTGTCGTTGGCGAGCAACGGCCAGAACGCCCAGTTCACCGAGGAGGAGGTGCGGGCGGTGGTCGCGACGGCGCGCGACTACGGCTTCACCGTGGCCGCTCACGCCCATGGTGCCGAGGGCATGAAGCGGGCGATCCGCGGCGGTGTCGACTCGATCGAACACGGCTCGTTGATGGACGACGAGGCGCTACGACTGATGGTCGAGCACGGCACCTACCTCGTCCCCACCCTCAGCGCCGGCCGGTTCGTCAGCGAACGGGCCAAGCTCGAGGGCTTTTTCCCGGAGGTCGTGCGGCCCAAGGCGGCGGCGATCGGGCCGCAGATCCAGGCGATGTTCCGGCGCGCCCTGGCGGCGGGGGTCAAGGTGGCCTTCGGCACCGACAGCGGCGTGTCGCCCCACGGCGAGAACGCCCGCGAGCTCGCCCTCATGGTCGAGGCCGGGATGGCCCCGATGCAGGCGATCCAGGCCGCCACGCGCGAGGCGGCTCGCCTGCTCGCGCGCGATGGCGAGTTCGGCACGATCGCGCCGGGCCGCTGGGCCGACCTGATCGCCGTCCACGGTGATCCGCTCGCCGACGTGCGCGAGCTCGAGGCGGTCTTCTTCGTGATGAAAGAGGGCGTGGTCTACCGGCAGCCCTGAACAGCCAGTCGCTCCCGGCTCAGGAAACGGCGGCGCTGGGCAGGAACGAGTAGCCGGCGCCGCGCTGCGTCACCAGGTAACGGGGCTGGTTCGGGGTCGGCTCGATCTTCTGGCGCAGGCGATGGATGTGCACCCTTAGGGTGTCCTCGAACACCTCGTCGAGCGGCCAGATGCGGCGCAGGAGATAGTCGGTCGAGACGGTCCGCCGGGCGCTGCGGCTGAGGATGTGCAGCAGCTTGGACTCGATCGGGGTCAGCGCGATGCGCTCGGCGGCGACCATCGCGATCTGGTTAGCGAAGTCGATCGCCAGGTAGTCGTCGACCACCGTGACCGGCGCCGCTGCGAAGGCGAAGTCGCCGATCCGGCGCAGGACGCGCTTGACCCGCGCGCACAGCTCGCGAGGGTTGAACGGCTTGCGGACGTAGTCCTCCGCCAGCTCCTCGATCGAGCGGATGACGGTCTCGTCGTCGTCGACGGCGGTCAGCAGGATGATCGGCAGGTCGCTGTAGCGTTGCACTTCGCGGCAGAGCTCGAGGCCGCTGCGCCCGGGCATCATGATGTCGACCACGGCGAGGTGGGGCAGGCCGTGGGCGGCGATCCAGTCGAGCGCTTCCTGCGTCGAGCCGGCGCTGGCGACGGCCAGCCCGTCGGTCTCCAGGGTGAGCGACACCAGCTGCCGCAGGTCGGGCTCGTCGTCCACGACCAGGATCAGAGGTTGATCGCGGCGGGCTTCCATGCGTGCTTGAGCTCCATCGATTCCGAGAATGGCCCCGAGATGCGCGTCGATCTTAGCCGAAGCGAGCTGCCGAGCACTGGCTGGCGGCCGGCGAGCGGCGAGCATCCAGAGGATGGTACGATCTCGGCTCCGCTCTTCGCAAACGATGAATATCCCTGACCACGACCAGGCGAAGCACGGCGCGCCGGCCGCGGGCCACTCGGCCTGCCTGCACGCCGTGGTGCCATGAGAGTCGATCGCCTCGACCTGCCGACGAGACCGCAGAGGGGTAGGGCGCGCGCCGTGCGCCGGACCTGGCTCATCGCCGTCCTCCTGGGCCTGAGCTTCGTTCCTAGCCTCCTGGTCCACCTGGGTATCGATCCGGCGGGCGCCGTCCCCTCGCCGCAAGCGGTGGCACGCTGGATCGACCAAAGCCCGGCCGGCGCGGTCCCGTTCCTCGCCCTGGCCCAGGGCCTCAACCTGACTCTCGTCTGGCTCGCCGTGTGGTTCGCGATCGCCCGGGCCTGCGGCCGGCGCGAACCGGACGCCTGGGTGATCGCCTCGGTGCTGCCGATCGTCGCCAGCTTCGACACCGTGCACCTCATCGAGACCTGGGGAAACCGGACGCTTGCCGGCGGTCTGGCGCCGTGGACGTTCTCGCGCCTCGCCCTCGCCGGTGGTCTGCTGGCTGCCGCCACCTTGGCCCGCTCGCGGCCTCGCCGAGCTCTGCAGTGGGGCTTGCCGGGCGGCGCCGTCGCGCTCCTGATCGTGCTCGCACTGGCGGCCTGGCAGCTCGATGGCCAGCTCGACACGGCCGGGGGCGACGGGCTGCTGGCGCGGCCCCTCGACGGCGTCGCCTTCCTCCTCTTCGCGGCCACCAGCCTGGTCGCCATCCACAGCGCCAACCAAGGCAAGCGCTCGCTGGCGAGCCTGGCGGTGTTGCTCTCCGCCCTGCCGCAGGGGCTCGCCGAGCTGGAGCTCCTGATCGCGCCCGTGGCGGAGGTCAGCGGCAGCCTTGTCCTCGTCCTCTATCTGCGCAGCCTGGGTTATCTCAGCCTGCTGGTGGGGGCCTCGCTCGAGTACTTCGAGACCCTCCGCCACGACGAGACGGCGAAGGTGAAGCTGGTCAGCACCCAGGAACACCTGACGCAGAAGACCCTCGCCTTGCAGGTCACGGGCGAGGCGCTCGAAGCGCAGCGCGCCGAGAGCCACCGCATGGAGCGGTTGCTACGCATGCTGCGCAACGCCGTCGAGACGCTGAGCGTCGGGGTGACGATCACCGACACCGAGGGGCGCATCGTCTACGTCAACCCAGCCGAGGCGAAGATCCACGGCTACCGGGTCGACGAGCTCGTCGGCGAGAGCTCCGCCATCTTCGGGCGCGGCCTCGACAGCGGTGTTCCCCCCGAGGACCTCGCGCCCGGGCAGCCCTGGGCGCGCGAGCAGCTGAACACCACGAAGAGCGGCGAGCACCTGCCAGTGCGCCTGGTCTCCAACTGGGTGGTCGACGAGGCCGAGAAGCGCGAGGGCCTAGTGACGCTGTGCGAGGACATCACCGAGCGGCGACGGACCGAAGAGGCCCTGGAGCGCCGGGAGAAGATCCTCAGCGCCGTCGGCGTGGCGGCCGAGCGCTTTCTCGCCGAGGGTGAGTGGGAGGCGGGGGTGAGCGAGGTGCTCGAGAAGCTGGGGGAGGCCACCAGTGCCGACCTCGTCTCGATGGTCAGCCTGGAGCGCCCCGGCGAGGCCGCGACCTCGGAGGGTTTCAACTACCGCTGGGTGGCCCCGTCCTATGACGATCCCGAGGCAGAGACCACCGCCTGGCGTCGCAGTGTGCGCAGCCATGTCTTCGCCCGCTGGGCCGAGATGCTCGACGGCGGCCGGACGATGAGCGGCTCGGTGAGCGAGCTGCCGCCGAACGAGCGGTCGGTGCTCGCCGAGCGCGGCATCCACTCCTTCGCGGCGGTGGCCATCGCGGTGCGCCACGAGGTGCGGGGCCTGCTCACGCTGGAGACCCGGGACGATGGGCGGCAATGGGCGGCCGTCGAGCTCGAGGCCCTGCGGGCTGCCGCGCGCACGCTGGGCGCCGCTCTCGACCGCCAGGCCAAGGAGCGCGCCCTCGCCGCCAGCCAGGAGAAGTACCGCGAGCTGCTGGAGAGCGCCAACGACCTGATCCAGAGCGTCTCGCTCGACGGTCGCTTCGAGTTTGTCAACCGGGCCTGGCGGGAGACCCTCGGCTACCGCCAGGAGGAGGTCGCCTCACTCCATCTCTGGGACGTCGTCCACCCGAGCTTCCATCGCCATTGCCGCGACATGCTCGTTCATGTGATGGGCGAGCAGGAGCTGCGCCGCACGGAGATCGTGCTGGTGACCAAGTCCGGGGCCGAGATCGCCGTCGAGGGCAACATCACCCGGCTGACCGAAGGCAACGAGACCACGGCCACCCTGGGCATCTTCCGCGACATCTCGGAGCGGCTGCGGGTCGACCGCCTGAAGAGCGAGTTCATCTCGACGGTCAGTCACGAGCTCCGCACCCCCCTGACCTCGATCATCGCGGCCCTGGGTCTGCTGCAGAGCGGCAAGCTCGCCGATCAGCCCGAGCGCTCCCGTGAGCTCCTCGCTGTGGCGCACCGCAACAGCAACCGGCTCCTGCAGCTGATCAACGACCTGCTCGATCTGCAGAAGTTGGCGGCTGGCAAGATGACGTTCGATCTCAAGTCGGTACCGTTGCTCGGGGTCATCCAGGAGGCGCTGCGCGGCATCCAGGTGGTGGCCGACAACCGGCAGGTGCTGCTGCGCTCGAGAACCGAAGGCGACGGGATGTGCGCCTTGGCAGACGAGGCGCGGCTGATCCAGGTGCTCAACAACCTGCTGTCGAACGCCATCAAGTTCTCCGCGGCCGGCGGCGAGGTCGAGGTGGGGGCCCAGCAGCGCGGCGAGCGGGTGGTGCTCTGGGTGCGCGACCAGGGCCCCGGCATCCCCCTCGAGTTCCAACACCGCCTGTTCGATCAGTTCACCCAGTTGCAGTCCTCGGGGATGCGCCACGGGAGCGGATCTGGGTTGGGTCTGTCGATCGTCAAACGGCTGGTCGAGTCGATGTCCGGGTCGGTGAGCTGCGACTCGGAGCCCGGCAAGGGTGCCACCTTCTTCATCGAGCTCCCGGCGCATCCGGCGGAAAGGCGGGACTCACCTGCGATTCCTCCCAGATCCGCGCGAACTCGCCATGGATTCGTACAAACAAGGCGAGCAGCTGCGGATCAAAGTGCTCCGGACGGGTCCGCGAATCGCCGCGAAGAATGATCTCGACGGCCTCGTCGTGGTCGTAGGCGGGCTTGTAGCGCCGCGGGCTGCGCAGCGCGTCGTAGGCGTCGGCCAGCTTGACGACGCGGCCTGAGAGGGGGATCGCCTCGCCCCGGAGGCCACGCGGGTAGCCGCTGCCGTCCCAGCTCTCATGGTGGGTGAGGGCGATCTCCTGGGCCAGCTGGATCAGCTCGGACGACGAACCATCGAGCAGCCGTGCGCCGATCTCGGCGTGTTGGTTCATCACGAGCCGTTCATCGTTGGTGAATCGCCCCGTCTTGCGCAGCACGCGATCGTCGATGCCGATCTTGCCCACGTCGTGCAGGGCCGAAGCCGCTGCCAGCCGGCTCACCAGCGGGGCCGGTAGGCTGAGTTCGCGAGCAAGGCATTCGACGTAGCGCCCGAGGCGGCCGATGTGGTCGCCCAGCTCGGGGTCGCGCAGGCTGGCCGCGGCCATCAGGCGGACGACGGTCTCGAAGTAGGCGCTCTCGAGCTCGCGGGCTCGCTGCCTTTCGCGATCGAGGGCGATCTTGAGGTCCTTGGCGAAACGCAGGAGCTGCCGGTAGGGCTGCTCGCGGTCGAGCGGGTCGCCGAGGGTGGCCAGCATCTCGAGCGGTGGGGTGTCGTCGACGGACTTCAAGTCCGCTGCTTCCTTCCTGTTCAGGCTTCCGTGAACGAATCTTGGCGGTGCCGAGCTCAGAGGGCGCTGTCGATGCAGTCCATCAGCTCCAACGGGCTGAACGGCTTGATCAAGTAGTCGTGGATCCCGAGCGCGCGCGCCTGGTCCTTCTCGATGCTCTGGTCGCGCGCTGTCAGCATGATGATCGGGATGCCCTTGGTGCGACTGTTCTCTCGCAGGCGGCGGGCCACCTCGATGCCGGTTAGACCGGGCAGGCCCCAGTCGAGGACGATCAGGTCCGGGCTCTCGGCGAGGGCGATCTCCAGGGCCTCGGTGCCCGAAGACGCTTCGAGGAGCCTACGTCCCGGCTCCTCCACGGTGATCCTCACCACCTGGCGCAGATCGAGGTCGTCCTCGACCAGCAAGATCGTCTTCTCCACCCGCAGTGCCCTCTCACGGCCATCGTAGGGCCGGTCGCTTACGAACGAGATTACGGCTCGACGATCAGCCGTTGAGGGCCAGCGGTGCCCGCGGTCCGGGCGGGGTCGCCGGGGCAGGACGGTGGAAGACCTCGCTCGCCACCGTGAAGAGCTCAGCGACATCGGTGCTGAGCCGGTCGCGCCAGAGCCAGCTCTCGCTGCCAGCAGCCGTCGCCGTGAGCTGGGAGAGCACGGCCGCCGAGGTGCAGAAGACGGCGCCGCGGACCGGCCGCCTGGAGGTGGCGCTGCTGGTCAGCAGGGCGCGCGGCGGGCGTTGCCGGGATTCGTCGCCCAGCCACAGCAGCCAGCACGGCGCCGTCTCGGCCCCGGACCAGCCGGGGGCCGGCAAGGGGGCGACGTCGAGCAGGATCTCGAGAACGGCGGAGGAGCGCAGCGGCAGGGAGCCGCGGCCGCTCGCCTGCAGGGCGGTGAGGGCCGGCGGGTCCTCCAGGACCTCGGTCGGAAACGCCGACAGCAGCTCACGGACCTTGCTCCACAGAGATGGGTCGTAGAGCCAGACGAGGTGGAGGAGGCCGCTGCCCGGGTCGGCCTTCCGGGCCGCTTGCGCCAGCGCCGTGAGGGGCGCCGGGGCAGCCTGGGGGCGCTCGCGATCCGGCGGTCCTTGTGCGGCCGGTACCAGATGACCGTTCTCCCTGAGCCAGGCCGTGACCACCTCGACCCGGCTCCGCGCGTAGGGGAGCTGCGGCAGGAGGTCGGCCAGCCGGCGATGGGCGGCGATCCTGAACTGCGCGTAGACCTCGAGGACCGGCTGGCCCTTGAGGTCCTCGGGGATGCTCTCCGGCGGCGGCCCCGGCGCCAGCTCCGCCGCGATCGGCGGGACGTTGGGGCTACGCTCTCGCTCGTCGAGCAGCCAGGAGGCCTCGAGCAGGCAGCTTTCCAACGGCACGTTGCGGCCGTCGGAGACCGGTCTCGTCGTCGGAATCGGCAGGAACTCGAAGCGGCCATGGGGCAGGCTCAAGAGCTCGATCAGGGCCTCCCTCTGCCGCAAGTGCCCGCTGGTGATGGTGGTCAGCAGGCCGCGAACCAGGGCGATCTGCCCCACCCCCTGAGGCGAGCGCACCGTGAGGACGCCGCTCTGCTCGTTGTTTCTGAGGTCTTGCAGCAGGCTGGGAAGGGGGAAGCTCGCCAGGTCACCGTCGAGGCCGTGCTGGGGCTGCTGGCGGCCGACCAGCCGCTCGATGCGGGCGACGAGCTCTTCGGGGTCGAAGGGCTTGGAGAGAAAGTCGTCGGCCCCGAGCCGGAAGGCCTGGGCCCGTTCGTTCGGTCCCGCCTGAGCGGAGAGGAAGAGGACGGGCAGGGTGCGGCCGTGTGCCAGCGAGCGCAGGCGGGTGAGCACCTCGAAGCCAGACAGCTGCGGCATGCGCAAGTCGAGAACGCAACCAGCGAAGCTGCCGCTGGCCAGCAGCTCGAGCGCCTCCTCGGGGTTGGTCGTTGCCGACACCTCGAAGCCGCCGGCTTCGAGGGCCGCGGAAGCAACGAAGAGGATCTCGAGGCTGTCGTCGACAACCAGGATGCGGGTCAGGACCGGGCTCCCCGAGAGTCAGACCGGAAGATCAAGGGACGGCTACACGACGAAACCTCATCATTGTCGCCGAGCGAGAACTTCTTAGCAACAACCCTACCTGCTCAGACTTCCTGGCGCAGGGCGTCGATCGGCCGGCTGCCGAGCGCCCGGACGCTCGCCGCCAGGCCGGCGAGGACGGAGAGGGCGACCCCCCCGACGAGCGCCACGGCGAAGGGTGCAGGCGGCAGGGGGCCGGGGATCTCCATGCCACGGTCGAGGACCATCCAGGCGAGGATGCCTGCCCCCACCGAGCCGATCGAGCCGGCGACCAGCCCGATCAGCGAATACTCGATCGAGAAGACCGAGATCACGCCCCAGCGGGTCATCCCCAGCGCCTTGAGGAGGGCGACCTCCCGGCCCCGGCGGGCCTGGGCGGCACTCACCGCACCGGCGAGGATGGCGATGCCGGCGAGCACCGTGAAGCCGCCCAGCAGGCGCACTCCCAGCCCAACCCGGTCGAGCACCTGGCTGACCTTCTCGAGGATCTGCCGGACGTCGAGCAGGGTGACGTTGGCGAAGCGGGCGGCGAGGGCGTTCTGGAACCGCTGCTGCGCCTCGCGGCTGAG
>WBZL01003341.1_pt1 | contig 14786 bp, 10 predicted proteins | sample 5204291 | NCBI WGS metagenome assembly WBZL01 (sample SAMN12344345, study PRJNA552823) | activated sludge metagenome | biome: Activated sludge suspended growth; feature: Nitrification reactor; material: Wastewater; isolation source: activated sludge from nitrification reactor of wastewater...
AGCATTATTCGATTTGGATAACACACTGATTGCAGGTGACAGTGATTTTCAGTGGGCACAATTTTTGATTGAAAAGAAAGCATTGGATCGTGAACTGCACGAAGCCAAAAATATTGAATTTTACGAACAATATAAAGCCGGAACGCTAGACATTCACGAATTCCTTAATTTTCAACTGAAACCATTGGCACGCCACCCGCGTACGCAACTGGAATCCTGGCGCAGTGAATTTATGCAAAAGAAAATAGTACCGCTGATTGCACCGGGCACGCAGCAATTAATTGAGCGTCATAAACTGGACGGCGATCTTTGCATCATCATTACTGCCACCAATAGCTTTGTTACCGCACCAATTGCGCACGCACTGGGCATTGAACATCTCATTGCCACCGAGCCCGAAGAAAAGGATGGCGAATTCACCGGCCGGGTATCCGGCACCCCATCGTTTCGCGAAGGAAAAATCGAACGGCTGGAAGAATGGCTGGATGCGCATAATTTAACCTGGCTGTCTTTTTTACGCAGCTGGTTTTATAGCGATTCACTGAATGACTTGCCGTTGCTCTGCAAAGTCACGCACCCGGTCGCGGTCGACCCCGATCCAACGCTGAAAAGTCATGCGGAAAGAAATAATTGGCCGATCATCAGCTTGCGTTGATGAAATACGAAAAATGGAAAGATGTAGTCACAATCTCCGGACAACAAGGATTAGCACTAATCAAAGGTTTTGCTGACGAAACTTTAACCGGTGAATGGAATGACTACCGTTCTTCACGGCTAAACCAGTAGTACCGGGTTATCTATAAAATCATCGACGATGAAGTTTATGTTTTCGTTGAACAAGTCTCACCGCACGATTATCGGAGGAAGAAATGAACGAATATCAATTGGCAAAGAAAATATGCGATGTGTCAGTCGGCGAATCGGTAAAAATTATCCGCGAGCTCCAAGGATTAAGTCAGAACGAACTGGCCGCCCTCACCGGCATTCCGCAATCGACCCTCTCCGCCATCGAGCATGACAAAATCAACTTAGGGATTGAGCGCGCTAAAATATTGGCAAAGGCCCTTAAATGCCATCCTGCAGTACTGGTTTTTCCCGGATGGGATGCTGCATAACATTCCTGTGCAGTGGGTGATGTTGGGCTTTCTTCGGCAGCTTAGCCTACAGTGCTTATGCAAAGTGCAAAGTAAGTTACTTCTTTTTTCTTTGTTAAATTGCTAAGAAGAAGGTGGTGTAATATCAGCAGCGCCCCTTTCCTTAAATGCATTCCTATGTATTACGTGTAATAGTATCAAATAATTGCCGACAAACTTCTTCTTCTCCTAATTTGATATAGTCTATCCCTCGAATATTTAATAGGCTAGGGCAATAATCATAAACGTCATTTTTGGTTACGTTATACCAGACCGGTAAAACTAATGCCTTATTTTCCAGTATCTCGCGTGTAAAAATCGAATCGAATTCTTTCTTTGTCCATCCTGTATTAGAAAAAAACTCTAAACTCAAAATGATCACACACTTTTTACATTCTTTTAGTCCTCTTTCTATATTAAATCTTAAATTATCACCCACTTTGAGAGAGAATTCATCATACCAAACAGGGCATAATTTTTTTCTAAGATTCAATGCAATATTCCTTGCAATACTCTTATTGTTTGAATCATGACAAATGAATGCATATGGTTTTTCTTCCATACTTAAGTTTTTTCTAAATTTTTCAGATCTAAATTGAATATTAAAATTATATCCTTTTCCTTCTTCTTTTAGTTCATTCACATTTTTATTGGTTAATTCTGTTTCGGAGTAAATGAAAACTCTACCTGAATCGTAAAAGTGTTGAGAGGAATTAAACCACTCATTGTCTCCAAAATATTGGAATTCAATTTCTACTGGCGATTCATTTTTGATTTTAAAATTACCTTGGACGGTCCTAGCATCTGGAAGTATGAATGAAGCTCCCTTGCTTAGCGGAAATTCTCTTAATCTTAATTTATTAAGTATCTCTCTAAAAAAGCTTAAATCTCTATCAGTTCGTTGAATATAAAACGCAACAAATATTGTTAGCAATCTTGTATCAAAATAGAAATTGCATTTAACTGGTTCGTTTCTTATAGAAATTTCAAAACTCAGCTTTAAGCAATCAGGGAAGTGTTGATCAAAATATTCGAATAAAGTAGCCATTCTTTCTCAATTGTTGATACAACAAGCAAAGATCTGCATCTTGACATCGCAGTAAAGGGGTCAAGCTTGATATCTCTTTGCCACAAAAAAACCGGTGCATAAACATTGGGGAGTTATCAGCACATTTTCTAATCTTCCCGCCGTAACTGCGGAAACAAAATCACATCGCGGATACTCGGGCTGTCGGTCAGCAGCATGACCAGCCGGTCGATACCGATACCTTCCCCGGCCGTGGGTGGCAGGCCGTATTCCAGCGCGCGGATATAATCGGCATCGTAATGCATCGCTTCGCTGTCGCCTGCTTCCTTCGCTTTGGCTTGTTCCAGAAAACGCGCTGCTTGATCTTCCGGGTCGTTCAGCTCCGAGAATCCATTGGCGATTTCGCGTCCGGCGATGTAGAGCTCGAAGCGGTCAGTGATGCCCGGGTTGTTGTCGTTGCGCCTCGCCAGCGGTGAAACTTCCGCCGGATAATCAACGATGAAGGTCGGTTCGAATAGCAAATGCTCGGTGGTTTCGTCGAATAGCGATAATTGCAGTCCGCCGATACCGTCGTGCGGGTTGTAATGAATGCCCAGCGCTTGCAGCCGGTTGATCAGGAAATCGCGATCCTGTAATTGCGTATCGGTGTATTCCGGATGGAATCGCTTGATCGCTTCGGTAATGGTCAGCCGCGCGAACGGTTTCGCCAAATCCATGGTTTGGCCTTGGTAGGTGACTTCGGTCGTGCCCAGCACTTTTTGCACGATTTCGGCTAGCATTTTCTCAGTGAAGTCCATCAGATAGGTAAAATCCTGATACGCCTCGTAAAATTCCACCATGGTGAATTCCGGGTTGTGTCGGGTCGAAATACCTTCATTGCGGAAATTGCGGTTGATCTCAAACACCTTTTCCATGCCACCGACCACCAGCCGTTTCAAATAAAGCTCTGGCGCGATGCGCAGATACAGCGCCATATCCAGCGCGTTATGATGCGTCACAAAAGGCCGTGCGGTGGCGCCGCCAGGAATCGGGTGCATCATCGGCGTTTCGACTTCCAGATAATCGCGCGCGACAAAAAACTCGCGCATCGCCTGGATGATTTTCGAGCGTGTGGTGAAAACCTTACGTGTGTCTTCGTTGGTGATCAGATCCAGATAGCGCTGGCGGTATTTTTGTTCCTGATCGGTCAAGCCGTGGAATTTCTCCGGCAACGGCCTCAGCGATTTGGTCAGCAATTGCAAGCCGGTTACGCGGATCGACAGCTCGCCGGTCTTGGTTTTGAATAAAACGCCTTGTGCGCCGAAAATGTCGCCTAAGTCATGATGTTTGAATGCGGCGTGTTCTGCTGCGCCGGTATGATCGTCTGAAATATACAACTGGATACGTCCGCTCATATCCTGAATCGTGGCAAAACTGGCTTTACCCATGACACGTTTGAGTACCATGCGTCCGGCTACTTTTACCGTAGCTGGTTGTTGTTCCAGTTGCTCTTTCGAGAATTCTCCGTACTGCTGATGCAATTGCGCCGCTAAGTGTTCACGCCGGAAAGTATTCGGGAACGCGTTGCCTGCTTGACGGAGTTCGGTAAGTTTGGTGCGGCGTTCTGCAATAATTTGATTTTCATCGGAACAAGTGGTCGATTGATTTTCCTGAGTCATATTGGATTTTTGGGTATAAAAATATTAACTTGTTGCTGATCAATTTTGGATGAGTAGTTATTTACTTAAATTTAATCTGCTCATTATACCTCTCATTGGCGGAACCTCAGCTAAGAGAGTATAAGAAGTACGTGATTGTTAATGTCTCTACATACTATGGAAGAAGCTTATGGTGGTGTGTTTCGCGATATCATGCAAAGAATAGCTTTTTTCGAGTATTTGCTGCAATTTTGAATAATTCTGATATCTGGACCACTATCGTATTTATTTACTACAGAAGAAACGTTATTTTCTGTCAGCTTGTTACGTTGCAATCAATATCAGATCAATAATGACGAATAATTTCTAAGCAAATACTTAGATAAAAATAAGTAGAACGCTAATTCATTTTCTAAACCACTGGCTTTATCCTGCAATGGGGAACTATGGGGTACTGAATAAAAATATGAGTTAAGAATTACCCCTAATAATAAAAAATCGAACAGGGTTAAGAGATAGAGAAAATATTCACTGTAATTCTTTGGCACCCATGCTGAAAATTACACGATTTATTTGTATTTGCTATACATTGAATGTGCCTAATTTTTAGCTTAAGTTTTTTATACTGAAGCAAACGCAAATAGGTAATCGTGACGAAACGTCGTAACATATTTCTCAAAAACATGAATACCGTATCTTTCTCTATACACACGGGCATTAAGCTTTTTTATGCAGAATAAATGGGCAAATTGTTCATTTAAGAACCGCCCGATTAATAAACTGGATATAAGTAAATTAACAATGAATATTTCGATGACAATACTGGGAATTAGGGGACAAATATGTCTATTACGGTCGATTTAAGTAGCGTGAGTGGTAGCTACACAGAAAATCAAGGTAATCTGACTCTTTTTGCTGCGGCTACCTTCCTTTCGGATGATGGTAGTCTTGTAGATCTCGTAGAAATCACACTTAATAGCGCTCTTCCGTCAGAACTTCTTTCAGTTGCCTCTTTGCCAACGGGCTACATATCCTCGTATGATTCAATGACTGGTGTACTGACCATTAGTAATGGCACGGGCGAAATATCGGATGCCAACTGGGAATCAGCGCTCCGTTCAGTGCTATATAACAATTCGTCCGATAATCCACCTGGAACCCGGGAAATAACGGTCGTCGCCTCGGATACAGTTGGACCGGAAACATCGGCCAGCACGCCTGCAAACTATACTATTGCAATAACATCTTCCAATGATGCTCCGGTAATTAGCGGTGATCTGGCTGCCGCAATTACCGAGGCTGGCAATTATGTGCTTACGGTAGCTGACCTCGAGGAAGCCGATCCGGATGACGATGGTGTGGAATTGACCTATACGATGACATCGCAAACCAATGGCACTGTTAAGCTTGACGGCTCAGCTACCTCATCGTTCACCGCTCAGGACGTGGTCGATGGTAAGGTCAGTTTTTTTCATGATAACTCCGAAACGTCGAACGCTGGTTTTGGATTTTCATTAGCCGATGGCGGTGAAGATGCTGTTCTACCGGCAACGGGCACATTTAGTTTTGCTGTGACACCAACCAACGATCCGCCAACCGGAGTGGTGACGATAGACGGGGCAGCGCAGGAAAATGCGACACTCACTGCCGTTACCGGCACCATCGCGGATAACGACGGATTGGGCGCATTTAGTTACCAATGGCTGCGCGACAATATCGCTATTTCTGGCGCAACCGGAGAAACTTACGTTTTAAGTACCGCCGACATTGGCGCGCAAATCACTGTCACAGTGAGTTACACCGACGGTCAGGGCACGTTTGAGAGCCTGAGCAGCGATCCGACCGCGGTTGTCACCAACGTCAACGATCCGCCAACCGGCGTGGTGACGATAGACGGGACAGCGCAGGAAAATGCGACACTCACTGCCGTTACCGGCACCATCGCGGATAACGACGGATTGGGCGCATTCAGTTACCAATGGTTGCGCGACAATGTGGCGATAAGCGGCGCGACAAACGACAGCTATACGCTGAGTGCAGCCGATGTTGGCGCGCAAATTACTGTCACAGTCAGTTACACCGACGGTCAGGGCACGCCTGAGAGTCTGACCAGCGATTCGACCGCGGTTGTCACCAACGTCAACGATCCGCCAACCGGAGCGGTGACGGTAGACGGAACCGCGCAAGAAAATGCGACACTCACTGCCGTTACCGGCACCATCGCGGATAACGATGGATTGGGCGCATTCAGTTACCAATGGTTGCGCGACAATGTGGCGATAAGTGGCGCGACAAACGACAGCTATACGCTGAGTGCAGCCGATGTTGGCGCGCAAATCACTGTCACGGTCAGTTACACCGACGGCCAGGGCACGCCTGAGAGCCTGACCAGCGATTCGACTGTGGCTGTGACGGGCGAGAATCAAGCACCGATTCTATTGACGCCATTAGCTGATCAAGCAGTGCAATATGACACGACTAACTGGAGTTACGATGCCGGTGCGTCTTTTAGCGATGAAGATTCTTTGATTTTTAGCGCTACGCTCGTGGGTGGCGGGGCTTTGCCTGCCTGGATTCAAATCAATGAAACGACCGGAATACTAACGGGAACACCTAATTTTAGTAATTATGGAACTTACGCGCTGGAAATAACTGCAACGGATACTCACGGACTTTTTGTTGAAGATACTCTAACGCTGGCAGTTACTGCATTTGATGCAGGTCAGTTGCTAGCTAATACCAGTGCAAATGACGTTTTTGCCGGTACAGGAGAAAACGATACCGTTACCTATGCGTATTCGACAGCCCCTATCACGGTCTCCTTAGCGCTGGCAGGCTCACAGAATACAGGGGGTGCAGGATCAGATGTGTTGAGTAACATCAATAACTTGATCGGTAGTAGTTACAATGACAGTTTGACGGGAGATTCACAGAGTAACGTATTGGATGGTGGCATTGGTGCTGATATTTTAGTGGGTGGATTGGGCAATGATAGTTATATTGTCAACCTTGCAGGCGATATCGTCACTGAAAAATTCAATGCGGGTATCGATACAGTCAAGAGTAGTGTGACCTACGCCTTACCAGGTCAAGTTGAGAATCTTACTTTAATAGGCACAGCGAATATTAATGGCAATGGCAATGCTTTAGCTAACGTGATCACTGGAAATGCAGCAAACAATACATTGAATGGCGGTGTCGGTGCAGATACTGCCATTGGTGGGCTAGGTAATGACATTTATTTTGTTGATAATACGAATGATACCGTTACCGAAAATTCGAATGAAGGCATCGATAAGATTAACAGTGGTTTTACTTATACGTTACCTGATAATGTTGAGGACCTTACGTTAACAGGTACTGCAATCATTAATGGTACAGGTAACGGTCTGGCAAATATCTTGCTAGGCAACTCTGCAGCGAATGTATTGGATGGATTAAGTGGTGCAGATACCCTAAGAGGGGGAACGGGTGACGATACTTATATTATCGATAATATAGGCGACACTATTACTGAAAATGCCAACGCGGGTATCGATACGGTTAACAGTAGCATAACCTATACCCTGAAAAGCAATATCGAGCATTTGATACTGTCGGGTACTGCAGCCATTAATGGTACCGGTAATGTTTTGGCCAACACAATCACTGGAAATGCAGCAGCGAATTTGCTCAATGGCGCTACGGGAGCGGATACGCTTATTGGTGGGTTGGGTAATGATATTTATACGATTGATAATGCGGGTGACATTATTGTTGAAAATCTCAATGAGGGCATTGATAGAGTCAATAGTAGCGTGAGTTATGTGTTATCAGATAATGTGGAAAATATTACCTTGATTGCGAGCTCGGCGATTAATGCTACCGGCAACGGAATAGCTAATACTATAGTTGGGAATTCTGCATCAAATCAGTTAATTGGAGGGGGAGGAGATGATATTCTCAATGGTGCGGCAGGTAATAATACGTTAACGGGCGGTACGGGTAAGGATTATTTTCAATTTAAAACGGTGGATCATATTACAGGTGGCCGGATTGATACAATTACCGACTATAACGTGTTCGATGACACCGTCAAGCTGGAGAATAGTATATTTACGGTGTTTTCCAGCATGATTACTCCCGATAAAATACCTGCCGATCAATTTGTAATCGGTACGCAGGCGCTGGATGGAAATGATTACATTATCTACAATAGCGCTACAGGTGCAGTGCTATATGATGCCGATGGTAATGGTGCTGGAACCGCAGTGCAATTTGCGACACTGAGTACCGGATTGGCATTGACTAACTGGGATTTTCACGCGATTTAGTTCAGGGGGGATAAGCGCCTGGGGATTAGGCAATTTCCAGGCGCTTTTATATTTATCCATGCTCAAAGTTTAATCGTTCTTGGATGACTGAATAGATAATTTGTTGCTTTTCTTGTTATTGGCGATACTTTTTTTGGTACTTTTAGTACTACTAGTGAACAACTCCACTCGATTTCTGCCTTTTCGTTTAGCTAAATAAAGTGCTTCGTCGGCTCTTTGCAAGAGCAGGTTTTCGTCCAGTGATTCCTGCTCATTACTTGTAGCTACACCCAAACTGATCGTAACAGGAATGCGCTGTTTATCCGCATTGATTGCTTGACAGGCCACCGCATTGCGGAACCGTTCCGCTGCATGTATTGCACCTTCCTGATCATAAGGTGAAACAATCGCTAGAAATTCTTCACCGCCATAGCGTCCAACGTATTCATGCGAGCGGGTAGACTTGGAGAGGCGTTCTGCAATTTCGCATAATACTGCGTCGCCAGTCAGATGCCCGCATTTATCATTGATTGCTTTGAAGTGATCAATATCAATCATGATAATCGCAATTCCAATCCCCCCTCTTTTGGCACGTAGGATTTGTTTATGTAAGATGTCAAATATCGCCGGCCGGTTAAATAAACCGGTCAACGCATCGTGTGTTACGCGTTGCTCCAATGATTTTTTTTGTGCGATAAGTTGCTTATTGAGTTTTACATTTTTGTATAGCAAAGTTTTTTCAATGATTAGAGCGAGGTGACTTGCGATCTGCAAAGACAGATCCTTGTGTAATTTTTTGTAAATATTTTTCTTGCGGCAAGAAAAGAAAATAAACCCAATCAGCTTACCCGTCGCGATTAAAGGACAGATCAAACAGGAATGAATACCTTCCTTGAAAGCTGCTTTGGCAAGATTGGAATCGGATTGCTGGTGCAGATATATACTGAGATCATCAATGATGAACATGTCATGAGTATCAAGGATTTTCCCCAAATCGTTATCTGCTATGGAAATTGAATAACCCGTTTCCAATTCGAGTTTGTTGTAATTGGCGCGTGTCCAATGTAGTTTAAGCTCGCTTTGAGTGGCATCAAGTAAAAACAAACTTATTCTGTCATAGGGCAAGTGATCCTGAAAGGATTCATAAATATGATTCAAAACATCAATTAAACGAAGATTGAAATTGTATTCAACCAATATCTTGTAAAGGGATTGGGTTTTGTCCGATTGTTTTTGCAATTGTGACGACAATTTCTTGAGAGATTTTCCCAGTTGGCCAATCTCGTCACTGCCACAGGGTATATTGGCGTTAAAGTCGCCTCGCGTTATAGCTTCAACAGCTTTACGCAAAGTCAGAATTCGATCAATTTTTTTCATGTTATCGTTTCCGATCGAAACAAGAGAATAGGTTAGTATACCGGCGAATAAAACCAGAGAGTACACTCACAATAGTGTGAGAGGATTACTCATGTTTTAATTCAAAAAGCAGTGAAGATGTTCATGAACGACGCTGATGGTTTTAAATATTTCTAAATTGATTCTCCACAACACTAAGAAATTTAGGTAATGTCAATGCTAAAATCATCCAATCGATTTTTTCGCATATCCGAACACAGGACAAAAACAATAAGATGATAGGGATTCTAGTGTTAACGCATGAAGATTTGGGGGAGCATTTAATCAGTTGTGCGAGTCACGTGGTTGGTATAAAACCGCCACAACTGGCATGTTTAAGCGTATTTACTCATGACAATCCTGACACTCTACTATCCCGCGCACGTATAGTCATTGAACAATTGGACAGTGGCGATGGTGTGCTCATACTCAGTGATATTTTGGGTGCAACGCCTTGCAACATTGCCAGTCGGCTGGTACAGCCAGGCAAAGTGGAATGCATTGCGGGCGTTAACTTGCCCATGTTGGTGCGCGTATTAACGTATCGTAATGAGCCGCTGTCCGTTGTTATTGAAAAAGGATTAAGCGGTGGCCAAGGCGGTGTGGTACAGATCAATGATTAATTCGGAATTTTGTCATGCAAACTAGAGAAGTTGAAATCGTCAATAAGCTGGGATTGCATGCGCGTGCGTCGGCAAAATTAACAAAACTGGCGAGTCAGTTCAAATGCGAGGTTTGGGCGACACGTAATAACCGCCGTGTCAATGCAAAAAGTATCATGGGCGTTATGATGCTGGCGGCCAGCAAAGGTTCGCGCATACAGATCGAAACGACTGGTGATGACGAAGTTGAAGCGATGGCGGCATTGGTTGCATTGATTGAGGACTATTTTGGCGAGGGCGAATGAGCTTTATCTTACAAGGTATTGGGGTATCTGAAGGCATTGCGATAGGGCATGCGCATTTGGTCACACCCGCTGCGCTAGAGGTCATGCATTATTTGATCCCTAAGCAGCAGGTCGATAAAGAGATTGCACGGCTGGATAGCGCATTTGCGGCAGTTCGCAAAGAGTTTGAGACATTGCATCAATCTGTAATTGATGGTCATGCACGCGCTGAGTTTAGTGCATTTCTGGATTTGCACTTGATGATTCTGGATGATCCTACGCTATCTGAAGCTGCCCGTAGCATGATTGCGCAGATGCATTGCAACGCTGAGTGGGCGCTAACGCAGCAAATGCATGAGTTGCTGGAACAGTTTGAAAAAATTGAGGATGCTTATTTACGTGAGCGTAAAGCTGATGTCGTGCAAGTGGTTGAGCGTGTTCTCAAGGCGATGTTAGGGCATCCCGGTTATTTGCCTATTACATCGAAACGTGCAGGCGACAGTATTTTGGTTGCTCATGATCTAAGTCCCGCTGATGTGATGCAATATAAGCAACATCAATTTGTTGCGTTTCTAACGGATCTGGGCAGTCAAACATCGCATACTGCCATCATTGCTCGTAGTCTTAATATTCCTTCCATTGTGGCATTGCGTCATGCACATCAGTTAATCATCGAGGATGATTGTCTGATTGTCGATGGAAATCAAGGAATTATCATTGTAAATCCGGATAAGTATGTGCTTGACGAGTATCGCTTGCGGCAAGGGCAATTAGAGCTGGAAAAAAAGAAATTAAAACGGCTTAAAAGTATTGCTGCGGTGACATTGGATGGTACACCTATCGATTTATACGCCAATATCGAATTACCGCAAGATATTGAGCAAGTGATGGAAAGTGGTGCGACTGGCATTGGCTTATTCCGTAGTGAATTCTTGTTTCTAAATCGTGACGATTTGCCTGGGGAAGAAGAACAATTCGAGGCTTATCGGACGGTTGCAGTTAAAATGCACAAACAGCCCGTGGTAATACGTACGTTTGATCTAGGTGCGGATAAGAATTTGAAAGGTAGCGCACAAGTTGCAACTAATCCGGCACTGGGCTTACGTGCAATCCGCCTCAGCCTCGCTGAACCGAAGATGTTTCATACCCAGTTGCGCGCAATTTTGCGTGCCTCCAAGTATGGCGATGTGCGCATTTTATTGCCGATGCTATCTCACGCTGCAGAAATAGATCAGACATTGCATCTTATTGACTATGCGAAACAAACATTACGCGATGACAAACTTCATTTTAATGAACAGATTAATGTGGGTGGCATGATTGAGATACCCGCGGCAGCATTAAGCCTGGATCTTTTCATGCGTAAACTCGATTTTTTGTCTATTGGCACGAATGATTTGATTCAATATACGCTGGCAGTGGACCGTATCGATGACGCGGTTGCACATTTGTATGATCCGATGCATCCCGCGATTATTTGGCTGGTTTCGCATATCATACAGAGTGCTAATCGAGCCAAAATACCCGTTTCGGTCTGTGGTGAAATGGCAGGTGACAAACAATTCACCAGGCTTCTGCTAGGATTTGGCTTACAGCAGTTTTCAATGTATCCGGCACAACTGTTAGCAGTAAAGAACCAGATATTAAAAAGCCATTTGCCGGAAATTATTCCATTGGTACAGAAGATCATCAAAGCAGATCAACGAGAAAAGATGGTTGCATTGCTGGCAAAATTGAATGACTAGTGTGTGTTTGTTTTTTGACGATATAATGATTGATAAACCATTTAGTTGTCTCTTTGGATTTCTCTTAAATACATGCAAGATTCAAAGTCAGTAGGTGTTGTAACGCCACAATACGTGCAAATTGATAAACCATTACACTTGAAAAGTGGCGCGGTGATCGATTGCTATCATTTGGTATACGAAACGTATGGACAACTCAATGCTACGCGCTCCAACGCTGTATTGATTTGTCATGCACTATCGGGAAATCACCACGTGGCTGGGGTCTATAGCGGAAAAGAGAAGAGTACTGGTTGGTGGGACAATATGGTGGGACCCGCAAAGCCGATTGATACTGATCGATTTTTTGTCATTGGTATTAATAACTTGGGTGGTTGTCATGGTTCAACTGGGCCAGCAAGCATAGACACCAAAACCGGCAAGCACTACGGCGCGAGTTTTCCTGTAGTTACCGTGGAAGATTGGGTAGAAACTCAAGCTCAGCTTGCAGAACATCTGGGCATTGAACAGTTTGCTGCGATAGTGGGTGGCAGTCTGGGTGGTATGCAGGCATTGCAGTGGACATTAGATTATCCGGAGAAAGTTCGTCATGCATTGGTAATCGCTGCGGCAGCAAATTTGACAGCGCAAAATATCGCATTTAATGATGTGGCTCGCCAGGCGATTATGACCGATCAGGATTTTTATGGAGGGAATTATTACGCCTACGATACGTTGCCAAGACGTGGGTTGCGGTTGGCACGGATGTTGGGGCATATTACTTATCTCTCCGATGATTCGATGGCGGCAAAGTTTGGCCGCAGTTTGCGTAAAGGCGAGTTATCATTCGGTTTTGATGTGGAATTTGAAATCGAATCTTATTTGCGCTATCAGGGTGACAAGTTTGCTGATTTGTTCGATGCCAATACTTATTTGTTAATGACTAAAGCGTTGGATTATTTCAATCCAGCCGCCGCTTACAATGGCGATTTGAGTGCAGCGTTTCGGGTTGCTAGGGCGAATTTCCTGGTAGTATCGTTTACGTCTGATTGGCGTTTTTCGCCGGAGCGTTCGCGTGAAATCGTCAAGGCATTGCTGCATAACAAAGTTAACGTCAGTTATGCAGAAATTGCCGCTAGTCACGGTCATGATTCTTTTTTGATGGAGAATCTGCATTACCATCAACTTGTGCGTGCATATATGGACAATATTATTGTTTAAGTTACTGAAATAATTAATTAGTTATGGATACTGCAATAATGTCATCACCCATTGAATTACGTCCCGATTTTGCGGCTATTGCCGAATGGATCAAACCTGGCACAAAAATTCTGGATCTGGGTTGTGGTGATGGCTCACTATTGCGTTATTTACGTGATACTCGCGATGTTTTCGGCTATGGTGTGGAAATTGACGACGATAATCTGCATAGCTGCTTTTGTAATGGCATTAATGTGATCCAGAATGATCTGGAAGCAGGGTTGTCCAGCTTTGAATCGGATTCGTTTGATTATGTCATTTTGTCTCAAACCCTTCAGGCCATGCGGCATACCGAGGGTATCATTGAAGAAATGCTGCGGGTTGGTAAGGAAGGTATTGTTTCATTTCCTAATTTTGGTTATTGGAAAAACCGCATGCAGGTGATTACCGGCCATATGCCTGTTTCAGAAACTTTGCCATATCATTGGTATGACACGCCAAATATTCATCTGTGTACGTTGAGTGATTTTGAAGCGCTGTGCCGTCAATGCAATGCACGCATTCTTGAGCGTAGAGTGATGAGTCCGAATAATCACCCGGTTACTTTCTTGCCAAATTTGATGGGGATGCTTGCTTTTTATCGGTTTGAGCGGCTGGTGTAGTAGTTTGTTCGGCCGATCTTTTTTCAGAGCGCTGTGTTTTCCGGATGCTGTGTAGCTGTTTGCAAGCATTCAAGCGTAGCTAATTCCATTGTAGTAAACCCAGCTTTCCGCCTCGCCTCATAATAAAAAGGTCCGCAAATCTGCCCGCTGAAATGTTGTTTGATCAATTGATGAAATGTCTGTTCGGAATCCAGTCCGCGTTGATCACAGCAGTATTTATACCAGTGTGATCCGATTCTGACATGTCCAATTTCGTCACGTAAGATGATTTCCAGGATAGCGACTGTTTTTTGATCACCCGCTTGTTGTAGCTTTTTGATAATTCCAGGTGTTACATCCAGACCCCTGGCTTCCAGCACCCGCGGTACTAGCGCCATACGCACCATCGGGTCAAAAGCGGTATGCACGGCCATGTCCCATAGTCCATTATGCGCCGGCAAATCGCCGTAATCACAGTCAAAGTCACGCAGGCGTTGGCGTAATAACTGGAAGTGATAGGCTTCCTCAATTGCGACTTGCACCCAGTCGCTGTAAAACTGCTGCGGCATATCACGAAAACGATATACTGCATCCCACGCCAAATTGATGGCATTGAATTCGATATGTGTTACCGCATGAATTAAAGCGATAAATCCGGCTTTAGTTCCCAGGCGGCGTTTAGGAACATTGCCGGGCATTACTAAAACTGGCTTGGCAGGCCGCCCCGGCTCACCGATAGGTTTTGGTTTTTTTCCGGTTAGCAACGATAGTTGGCCATTGCGCCAGGCCTCTGCAATATGCTGCGTCAAACTGAGTTTTTCTTCGATCTCACAAGTTAATAGGCAGTTCTC
>WBZL01003342.1_pt1 | contig 14785 bp, 7 predicted proteins | sample 5204291 | NCBI WGS metagenome assembly WBZL01 (sample SAMN12344345, study PRJNA552823) | activated sludge metagenome | biome: Activated sludge suspended growth; feature: Nitrification reactor; material: Wastewater; isolation source: activated sludge from nitrification reactor of wastewater treatment...
GTCGCGCCCGACAGCGAATTCGCGCAGGCGGCGCTGGGACACGCGCTTGAACGACTGGGTTGGGATGCGCGCGGCACCAAGTACGCACGCGACACCCCGGACGCCAACCTGGAGAAGATGACGGCCTACTTCCTCAAGGCGGCCGAGGCCTACACCCTTGCGCTCAACAAGAATCCCCGCCTGTTGCCGGCATGCCTGGGCCTGATGTCGATCGGCAGGCAGAGTTCGAGCGAGATCCAGTCGTTCGCGACCCAGCGGTGCCTGCAGGCGGATCCCACGTCGTACTTCGTCCTCGACGAGATGATGACCGCCGCCGAGCCGCGCTGGGGCGGGTCAGACGCCGCGATGCGCAGCGTCGCCGCCTACGCGATGACGCGCGTGGAACAGAACCCGGTCCTGAACATCCTGCAGTTCCACCATGCCTTCTACGCGATCGAGCGCATGGACGACGGCGACCAGCAGGCGATCGAGGTGCTGGAGCCTGCCGCCCTGCAGGTGCCCAACGCCGGCTTCGCGCGGCTGGTCGGCGGCGCCTACCTGCGCAAGAACGAGACCTGGAAGGCACTGGCCTACCTGTCGCAGTCGCTGCGCTTCAGCCCCGACCAGGCGCAGGAGTCGCGGTTCCGCGCCCTCGCATTGCGTGAGCTGGGCGAGACCGCCTGGGCCCGCGCCGACGCCGAACGCGCGGTCGCGCTGGCGCCTCACAATGGCCGTGCGCAGCAGCAACTCGGCCAGATCCTGCGCGAGTTGAAGCAAGCCGAGGCGTCACTGCCGCATTTCCGCAAGGCCATGGACGACGCGGCCATCCGGCAGGACGCCAGCAACGACTATTGCGGCACCCTGCTCGAGCTGAAGCGCGGACACGAGGCCGGCACCTGCCTCGACACAATGCTCGCGGAATTCCCCGATAACCCGGAAGCCTGGCGGCAGCGGCTTTATCTCGTTGGCCTGTACGCCCCGCAGTCGAAGCAGGCGCTGGAGAATTTCCTGCGCTTGCAGGATCCGCGGCGGTGGAATTACCACGCCAAGGCAGCCGAAAGGCTGCGTGGCATCCGGCAGGCGCGTTTCGGTGAAGGCGCAAGCGCACCGGACTTCGACACGCGGGTGAGGCTGGCGAAGGAACAAGAGGGGACCTTCGCGGGCTGGGACTACTACCAAAAGATCCGCGCCGCGCCGCGCGCTGGCGGCATGGCCGAGGCGATCTCGACCTGCCAGGGCAATCGCACCACGGCCGCGGTTCCTCAATTCACCCTCGTGCTGGATGTCCTGCCGGATGGGACGACGCGCAATATCGACGTCCGCCCCGCCAACGCATGGACCGCCTGCATGGCCAAGCAGGCCGGCAAGCAGATCCGCCTGCCCGCGCCGCCCGAGGTGGCCGAGGCACCCGGCTATCCGCTGCTCTTCGAGGTGAAGCTGCAGCCCTGAGGCGTGGCGATGGGACGCCGCCTGCCCGGTGGCGACTGTCTCGAGCGGCGTCATCCCCGGGGCTATGCTGGCGCACCGCCGCCGGGAGCGCCGCCGATGTGTTACTCCGCCATGGTCCTGGCCGACCTGCGCAAGCTCGAACGCAAGTTCGATGCCGCCATCGATGTCCCCGCCTACGACGCGCTGGTCGACATGCGCATGCAGGCGGGCCGCGTTCGCATCCCCAAGGCGATGGACGATGCCTTGGTCGCGCTGGATGGCCCCGCCGCCGCGAAAGTCCGTGCCTGGCGGGCGCAACAAACCGAAGACCTGCTGCGCCAGATGGCGGAGCAGGAAGCGCGCCTGCAGAAGGCGCGGGAGAAGCTCGCGGTACGCGAGACCAAGGCCGCGCTCAATGACGTGCGGGTGGCCACCAACAAGATCGCCCAGTTCAACAGCCGCCTGCAGGACCTGGCGCGCGCGGAGCCGAAGCCGCGCGACGCGCGCATCTGGCCCGGCGATTACTGCAGCGTGGCGCTGGTTGACGGCGAACGCCTGCTGCGGCCGATGCGCTACCAGTGCCGCATGCCGGGCTGGACCGCGGAGACCGAGAAGCAGTACCCCGGCACCTACAACGCCCGCCGCGAAAACCTGGAGACCAGCTGGAAGCGCCTGTTCGGCCGCCAGCACGCGCTGATGGTGGTGGAGCGCTTCTACGAAAGCGTGGACCGCGACGGCAAGGCGGTGGAACTGGAATTCTCGCCGCGCACGCAGGAGCCCATGCTGGTGCCCTGCCTGTGGTCCTACGACGAACGCGACCGGCTGTACTCATTCGCCGCCATCACCGACGACCCGGAGCCGGAAGTCGCCGCGGCCGGGCACGACCGCACCATCCTCGACCTCAAGCCCGAACACGTGGACGCATGGCTCAACCCCTGCGGCGACCTCAAGCGGATGCAGGCGATCTTCGACGACCGGCGGCATCCGTATTACGAGCATCGTGAGGTGGTGTAAGGCAGCCGTGCAGCAACCGAACCCAAAGGGAGCCTGACACCGTGAAAAGGGAAAGCCTCACACCTCAGCGACATTCAAGCGGAAATGTTCTCTGACCCCTTTTCACCCTGGTCGAGAGACTGCTTTCGGCCAAAAGCGGTCTTCGCAGCGCTACTCCCACGAGGACTAGCTTCGACCCGATGTCATCCGCCTTCTGCCCCCGTCTCTTCCGAAGCGGCCTGCTCCGCGATCACTCCAGCCTCTTGGCTACGCAGCAGAAAAGGTAGCCAGAACTGCGGAGGGAACGGCGTTCGAAAGTGCCGGCATGCCATCAGCACCAAGCCAAACAATCCATGACGGACTGCGGACGCAAACGAAAGATCGGGCACCGTCTTCTGCGCCAGTAGATCCCGATTGGCTTGGACCAATTCTGGGATGGTAGCCGGGAAGACGATGGGAGCTTCGGTGGTACCGGATTCGCGTTGCGCCGGTTCACGATAGAGATAAACATCCGTCTCTTCATCGGGATACCACAATTGTAAGCAGACGTCTTCGAATACGTCGGACTGGATGGATTGCAGGGAGTGGTACAACTCCTCGTGCCCAAAGATTGCAGACCAGTACAGTACTGTCGGAACTAGCGTGCTCAGGTGGCGGAGCTTCTGAAGTTCTGTTTCATTCAGTTGCCCGGTGTCGAATTCGACGAGGTCGTCCAGCGAATCAGACGCGATCGGAAACCCCTTGGATCGACGGAAGCCATAGACCAGCCTCCGGCCAATTTCGGAAAGCCATGCCTTTGCGGCATCTTCCTTCCCTGCCGAGTGCAGCAACAACATGGCAAGTGAAATCTCAATAGCGTGCCCATCGAAACGCGGAGAACCGGAACTCGGATTGTTCTGGATTAGCGCCACGACGGCATTGGCCACGACCCCCACATTGTTCGCCGCCGCGGGATCCTCACCTCCTAGCGTGCGTTGGAGCTGAAGCAATCCAACTTCGGCCATCAGGCCAATCTGCTCGAACACCTTGTTGGCGACCAACGAACTCTCGCTGGCATAGCTGGACATCGCATCACGGACAAAGCAGTGCGGCTGCAACTTGACGAAGTAGGCGTGGCAAATCCGGTTATGCAGATTATAGAGGTCAACATACGCCGACACGGCCGGCCGATAGTCCATCAGCTCTCGCGTTCGTATTCCTTCCCAAGCCCACAAGCAACATCGCTCCCCAGCGAGGAAGGCGTTCAACAAGTTCCCCTCCTGGTCCGCCCAATGGAACATCACCTCAAGCGCCAGTGCGGCGGTTTTGAGTTGCCGAACGAATCGTTTGCGTTCGCGGCTGGCCGAGGCAGACGCGCTGCCTTCCGGTGAGCGTGCTAACAGAAGGTCCCGAAAGAGCTCGTAAGCATGGCGAAGGTCATAGTCGCCCGTACCAATCAGTGCAATCGCACGGCGAAGATTTCCGCGTTCGGAAGGATTGATGGCGTACTCGTCCAACAAGTGCGCATCGATTAAAGCAGCTAGCGTATCGCCTGACCAGAACGCATAGGTCAACTTTTCCTCTGCGTTCCGTTCTGTGAATCCGTTGAAATCAGCCAGAACGTCCTGCTTCAGATCACCTGTAGTACAAACGACGATCTTGACCGGCAAATCTTGATGTTCAGGGCGCACAAAGCTGCGCAAATAAGAATCTTTGACCTGATCGAGAGTGGCGCGAATTGCATTCACACCGGAATCCCAATCGCGACGCCCGACGTCGCCCACCTTGAGCACGAACAAATAAAGCGTCTTGACGCCATCTTCGTCCTTGCCGACGGCGGCAACATCCACGCCATTCTGCCGTACGCCAATCTGTGGCCTGCTGATGGGGATCAGCTTCATGCGCGCCAGAAGATCGGGTAGCAATCGGTCCAGTTCCCCGGATTCCTTGAGCTGTCCTAGGAATTCTCGAATGATGAGCTTCACGTATCACCCACCTTCGCCAGCTGGAAATGGAAGCGTTCGATCGCGCAGCCGACCGAATCGATCACCTCCGCGCGTGGGAATGCCATGGAGTGGGAGAAGGAAGACAGATGCATCTTTTCTCCGATTTTTCCATCGCGCCTTGAAAATGAAGAACGACCGCCCTTCAACGGGATCTTGGTAGCGATTAGCTGCAGAATCGAGTTCTTGTTTGCTTCCTCGTACGCCTGGTTCATGGCGCGCTGACTCGCTTTTCGGTAACGCTGTCGGTGATCGTCCGGGGACTTCAATTCCTCGATATGCGGAAGTGAATTGAGCTCGTCGTAGTAGTTCTCCATACGCTGGAGCGTCGCCGTTGCGAGGCGTCCGAGGGCCGAATCGCTTTCGCTCTCGATCACTTTCTCCAAGTGCGTGCGCGTGGCCTGCGGATAGCTGTAGCCGACATGGTCCGCCAGAACCGCATGCACCAGTGGGAACGCCCTAGTCTCGGCAGAATGAGTGTCCGTCAATGACCAAGTCAAAGCGACCAATTGATCATCACGGAGGACATTTCCCAAAAGTCGACGAACGAGGTGCACGAGTTCGTCCTGGCTCATTGGGTCGAGCATCTCACGTGGGACACGCAATCCCTGAAAATTCTCGTGCCCCAACTCATCCAGAATGTCGCGAGCGGCGCGCTGCACACGCAAGTCTGCGTCCAGAAGCCACCTGATCACCAACAGATTCAATCGCTGCCCGTCGCGCCGCATTGCATCGAAGAGCTGGGGAAGCACGTGCGGGAATGACTCCTTCTCGTTGCTGTCCTCCCTGCGCGAGTGAACCCACATGTCTAGCCATTGATTTGGAACCTCGGCGGTGGCCCCATTTTTTATAAAGGACGCCAGTACATGGTCCACGCCATGACAGGAACCAGAGTCGAGGTCAGCCTTTTGCGCCAGAAGCATGACCTTTTCCGGGAACCATGCCTGCGTTCCGATCGCGTCGGAGCGATACCCAAGATGGTCGCCGACTAATCTGGTAATGAAGGGCTTATCAAGCAAGGCAACTTCATCGATCAGGTGGTGATCTTCCGGGGATTGATTTACAAGCCACAACGTCGCCAGTGCGGACGAGAAAAGCTTGGCATCGTCCGACGACGCAAGCCCCTCACGCAACGCCGCCACCGCCTGTTCGATCGCCGCCCGATCCAGTGTGGACCATTCAAGCAGACCAAGCGCCTCGAGAGCAGCGGAAGATATAGGCCTATGCTCGCTTAATCGAAGAGAGTGAATGCGATCCAATGTCCCGACCGGATCGCTGACGGCTGCCCGTACCAATGCAATTCGAAGCAGGATGGAGAGCCCTTCAGCAGGCGCGGATAGGCAGGCATTAATGACTTCGCCCGCATCCTCAGGATGCTGTGTTAGCCACTTCTCGGCCGCGTTGTACGGCACTCCATTCGCTAAATCATTCTTGGTTCGAGGATAGGCGGCGTTACAAAAGCGAAGCAAATCCTGAACGTTGATTCGTTCAAATAGTGGAAGCGCGTCGGCAAGCATGCGAACGGCCTCGAACACATCTCCGCCCTGCTCTATTGCGGTCACGGCAAGCGCGAGACCATTTGCAGTCTCTGTGTTGTGAGCCAGCGCAAGCGCGCGGCCATGAAGGTTTGTGCCGTGGCTCGAGTGCGATTCCGCCCAAACGCGATTCAGTTGCCTAAAGAGCGCACTCGGATCTGACAGCAAGGGCAGAACCATGCTGCGATAAACGTGTCGCAGCGCATGCTCGCTGATCGCATGAGCATCCAGCGACCCGATTTCCTCGTTCGCGGAGATATCTTGGCCGCATATCGCCTTCCAGGCCAACTCGCCTAACTCAATATCGTTCATGCGCCCCCCCTGAGATGGCCGCCTCTGCGACACCCAGCCTATTCGACTTATTCTGACTGAATCCAACTCAGAAATTCGACTGTGCAGCTAGTCGATCTAGCTCCGCCGCACGGAGCGAGTGGCAACAGGGGTGTGGCTAATCGGAACGACTGCTTTGGGTCGAAAGTAGACATTCCCCAGACTTAATCTCTCGAATCAATTCCAGCGAAATCCGCACTTCCGGAATCTGCCTTCACCTAACACCACTGCTGCTCACACGGCTCGCCATCGCGGTCGCCATCCATCTGCGTGTTCGGGCAATGCTGGATGAAGTAACGCGCCTCCTCGCAGGAACGCATCTGCGAGCAATGCGTGCGGCCATCGCACTGGAAGCCGCCGCCTGAGGCAGCCGGCGAAGCGCGTTCACCTTCGCGCGGCTTTATCCACGACCGATCCTCGGCCTGCGGCTGCGCGTCCGCTTCGGCGAGGCGCGCGGGCGCGGCAACGGGTTCGGCCGCTGCGTCCTGCCTGGACTTGAAGTGGTCGAAGCCGACCAGCGCGATCGCGCCGATGGCGACCAGCGCCAGCAAGTCGGTCAGTTTCATGCGTTCCCCGCGGTGGCCGTGTACGCACCATCCTGCCGATTGCGCGCCGGCGCGCACCGTTCGGATTGCACACGCGGCGCTGCGCGGTGCGCGTCCGCGTGGGCGGGCGGCTTCAGCCCGCGGCCGCGGACAAGCGCCAGCCCAGCCCGGACACCCGGCTGGCATGCCGCGACAAGGCGGCGGCGATGACCTCGGCGCCGCCGGCCACGTGCAGCGCGGCGCGCGCGCGGGTGATGCCGGTGTAGAGCAGTTCGCGGCTGAGCACGCGGGCGTCCTGGCGCGGCAGCTGCAGCCACACGGTGTCGAACTCGCTGCCCTGCGCCTTGTGCACGGTCATCGCGAAGGCGCTGTCGTGCGCCGGCAGGGCGGCGGGATGGAAGGCGCGCGCGCCGTGGCCGCCGGGTTCGGCGAACCAGGCCAGCAGCGCGCCCTCGGCGTCGGGCAGGCAGATGCCGACGTCGCCGTTGAACAGGCCGTGGCGATAGCTGTTCTCGGTGACCAGCAGCAGGCGCCCGGGGTACCACGCGGGCGGGCTGCCGATGCGGCGGCCGGAGAGCGCGGCCTCGATCCGCGCGTTGAGGCCGCGTGCGCCGTGCGGGCCTTCGCGCAGGGCGGTGAGCAGGCGCAGGCGCTGGGCCTGGCGCAGGGCGTCGGCGGGATCGACGGCGGTGGCCAGCGCGCGGAAATGCGCGAGCAGGCCGAGCGCGGGGTCCTGCAGCGGGTCGGCGTCGGCCTCGTGGCGATGCACGTTGGCGAGCTGGCCGGGGCGCAGCAGGTCGAGGGTGCGGGCAGCATCGCCGGCGCGCACTGCCTCGGCCAGCGGCGCCAGTTGCAGGCTGTCGTGCTGGCGCCAGCCGCGGCGCAGGTGGACGCGGTGGCCGTGCAGGCCTTCGCCCGCGGCACCCCACCCCAGCCCTCCCCTCCGCGCTTCGCGCGCAAGGGAGGGAGCAGGGTCGTCGGTGGACGCGGGCCTGCCGGCATCGCCCGCAAGGGCAGGGGCGGGACCGAGCAGCGACTGCAGCGCATCGGCATCGTCGGGGCGCAGGGCCTCGCCCGCGCCGGCGGCTTCGAGGATGGCGGCGAGCACGTCGCCGGCCTCCACCGAGGGCAGCTGGTCGGGATCGCCCAGCAGGATCAGTTGCGCGCCGTCGGGCACGGCCTCGGCCAGCTTGCACATCAGCGGCAGGTCGACCATCGAGGCTTCGTCCACCACCAGCAGGTCCAGCGGCAGCGGATGCCCGGCGTGGTGGCGGAAGTCGGGCGACTCCGGGATCACGCCGAGCAGGCGATGCAGGGTGCTGGCGCCGGTGGGCAGGGCGTCGAGCAGGTCGTCGTCGATGCCGAGCGCGCGCAGGCCCTGCGCGGCGTGGCGCAGGCTCTCGGCCATGCGGTCGGCGGCGCGGCCGGTGGGCGCGGCCAGCGCGATCCGCGGCGGCGCGGCACCGTCGGCGCGCGCCTGGGCGATGCGCAGCACCAGCAGGCGGGCGATGGTGGTGGTCTTGCCGGTGCCGGGGCCGCCGGTGACCAGCAGCAAGGCGCGACGCAGGGCCAGCGCGGCGGCGCGGGCTTGGGCGTCATCGTGGTGCTCACCCCTCTCCCGGCGCTGCGCGCCACCCTCTCCCTCTGGGGGAGAGGGGAACAGCGCGGCGAACAGCGGTGCGATGGCGTCGAGGCCGGTGCCTGCCATCGGGTGCGATGCGATGCGTCGCAACTGCAGCGCGAGCCGGCGTTCGTATTCGCGGTAGCGACGCAGGTAGAGCAGGCCGTGCTCCAGCACCAACGGTGCGGTGGTGGCCTGCGTTTCCGGCGTGTCCGGGGTGGCGACGAAGCGCGAGGCCGCGAGCTGCGCGATCCACGCGTCGGCCTGCGGCCAGTCGACATCGGCATCGACCAGCCGGTGCGGGTTGGCGGGATCGAAACCGGCATGGCCCTGCGCCACCGCCAGCGAGGCCAGCGCGGCCGCTGCGAGCACGTGGTCGTGGGTGTCGGGATCCAGCCGGCGCAGGCTGTGCGCCAGCGCATCGTCGAGCGAGCGCAGCGCCTTCAGGCGGTTGAGTTCGCGAAGCAGGCTCATGGCCGATCCCCGGCGTGCGCACCCGCGCCCTCACCCCAACCCTCTCCCGCCAGCGGGAGAGGGGGCGATCCGGCACCGCCGAACAGCGCGTCCAGCGCGTGGATCAACGCAGGCGCGAAGCGTTGCGCGTGCAGGCCGGCGCCGTCGTCGCGCGCGGCATCCAGCCCGCGGCAGAACAGGTAGCGGATGCCGCCGAAGTCGCGCGCGTAGTCGTAGCCGTCGCCGAGGCGGAAGCGCAGCCAGCGATGCAGGGCCAGGGTGTAGAGCAGCGCCTGCAGGTCGTATTCGCTGTGCTGCATCGCGCGCTGCAGGCTGGCGGCGTCGTACGCCGGCAGCCGGTTGGACTTGTAGTCGAGCACGTACCAGCGGCCGTCGTGGCGGTAGGTCAGGTCGATGAGGCCGGTCATCAGTCCGTCCAGCCGCTGGCGCAAGCCGAAGCCGTGGCGGTCGCGCACCACGCCGTGCGCATGCAGCAGGGCGAGCAGCGCGTCCACGCGGGTGGGCTGCAGCGAGAACTGGAATTCGATCTCGGCGCGACGCTCGCCCTCGGGCAGGTCGCACAGGCGCAGGCCTTCCGGCAGCGGCACGGTCAGGGTGTGGCCGATGAGCCGCGTGGTCAGCGCGATGCCGTCGTCCAGCACGTCCTCCGCATAACCTTCGGCGCGCAGCGCTTCGGCGATCACGCGTGCTTCGTCGGCGGGCGCGGCGTCGCCTTCGCGCCAGTCGCGCCAGGCCCCGAAATCGGCATGTTCGAACGCGGCGTGCAGGGCCACGCCGTAACGGTTGCCGGCAAAGCGCGGATCGTCGATGCGCGCCTCGCCCGCCGCGTCGTCGGGGGCATCGGGTTCGTCGTTGCCGCCGGCCACCGGCAGGGTCGCGGCGCTGGCGGTGTCGAGCCCGGCATCCGCCTTCGCCAGCTGGCTGAAGCTGTGCACCCACCAGTCGGTGGCGAGCCGGCGCAGCACCGGGCGCGCGGCCGGCACCAGCGCATCGTCCTGTACCGGCAGGCGCGGCAGCGCGGTGGGCGGCTCGCTCGCATCGAACACCACGCCGGCCTCGACCAGCGCCGCTTGCTCGCGCAGCAGCGGGTGCAGCGCGGTCTTCTCGGCGTTGTAGAAGGCGCCGCTGGCCAGCCACAGCGCATGCCGCGCGCGGGTCAGCCCGACGTACAGCAGGCGCGCCTGCTCGGCGTGTTCCGCGTGTTCCCACGCCTGCTTGGCGGCGGACCACCCGGCCTCGGGCAATGCCTCGAACTTCCAGTGCAGGCGGCGTCCCGCCTCCTTGTCATGCACGCTGCAAGACCGGCCCGGCGATGGCGTCTTGCGCCCGATCCCGACGAACGGCAGGAACACCAGCGGGTATTCCAGGCCCTTGCTCTTGTGCAGGGTCACGATCTGCACGCGGCGCGCGTCGGATTCCAGGCGCAGCAGTTGCGCCTCGTCGTTCGCGTCGGCCTGCGCGATGCGGCGCGCCAGCCAGTCGGCCAGCCCCTGCAGGCCCAGCGCCTGGCGCTGCGCGTCCTGCAACTGCTCGGCCAGCTGCAGGTAGTTGCTGACCCGGCGTTCGCCATCCAGCAGGCCGAGCAGCCGTTCGGCCTGCGCGGCGCAGAGGTCGCCGACCAGTGCCAGCGGCCCGCCGCTGCGCAGGCGGTCGCGCCAGTGCTGCGCCTGCAACTGCCAGGCGCGATGCGCGTCGCCGTCGCGGTCGAGCGCGTCGATCGCCGCGGCATCCTCGCCGACCAGCACGGTGGCCAGCGCGGCGCGCAGCCGACCATCGTCGCCGCCATGCAGCAGGGCGAGCAGCAGCACCTGCAACTCGCGCGCCTCGGCGGTGGCGAACAGGCTCTGCTTGCCCGCCGCGACCGCGGGGATGCCGGCCAGCGCCAGCGCCTGCTGCACGCGGGTGGCCTCGTGGTGGGTGCGCACCAGCACCGCGATGTCGCCCGGCTGCACCGGCTTGCCTTCGACCAGTGCGTCGCCGGTGCGGGCCTGCGACAACACGCCGTGGATGGCGGCGACGCAGGCGTCGGTGGCCAGCCGCCGCGCGTCGCCCGCGCGCCATGGCTTGCGCTTGCCCTGGTCGTCCGTGGGCGGCGCTGGCGCCTGCCACACGGTGAGCGCGGGCGCAGGCACGCCAGCGCGGAGGAAGTCGGCGTCGCTGCGGTTGCCGCCGGGCACCACCGGATGGAAGGCGATGTCGGGATCGCGCGACAGCATGTTGCCGGCATTCGCGTAGAGCGCGGCGAGCGCGGCGAGCAGCGCCGGCCGCGAACGGAAGTTCTCGCGCAGGTCGGGCGCGTGCGCGGCGGCCGCACTGGCGGCGAGGTAGGTGTGCACGTCGCCGCCGCGGAAGCCGTAGATCGCCTGCTTGGGGTCGCCGATCACGAACAGCGCCGGCGCCGGGCTGCCGCTGCCGAACACGCAGTCGAAGATCCGCCACTGGCGATCATCGGTGTCCTGGAATTCGTCGACCAGCGCGACCGCGTACTGCGCACGCAACGCACGCGCGAGCGCCTCGCCACCGGTACCGTCGAGCGCGGCGGCGACCCCGGCAATCAGGTCGTCGTAGCCCTGCACGCCGCGCTGGCGCTTGAGCCGCGCGACGCGCACGCGGCCTTCGTCGCGCAGGCGATGCAGCAAGGCGGCACGGCGGCGGGCGAGCTGGTCCTCGCGGGCTTGCACGGCTTCGAGATAGCCCGCAATGGCGTCGCCGAGCGGCGAGTCCGGCACCTGCGCGTCCTTGCCCTTGTTGGCCTTGGCGCGCATCGCCGGCGTCGTGAAGCGTTCGATCCGGGCGTCGGGCGGCTGCGCGAAGGCACCGTTTTCGCACCACTCGGCCCACCGTGCCCACAGCGCCTCGATCCAGTCGATCTTGTAGCTCTGGCCATTGAGCACCTTGGCGTCCAGCGCAAGGCGCAGGTTCGCCAGCAGGTCCGCGCCATGCGCACGAAAGGCGTCGGCCAAGGCCAGCCCCGCGGCGTGCACGCGTGGCTCCGGATCCTCTCCGTGCGGCATGTCCGGCGGCAATAGCACCGGCGCCTGCAGCAGCGCCGGCAAGTCGCGCGCGAGCTCGTCGTGGCCGTTCGGCCACAGCGCCGCCAGGTCCTCGACGGCGGTCGAATCCTGCGCATGCACGCGCCACAGGTCGGCGGCGACGTCGGCGTGCAGCTCGCGCTCGTTGGCCAACAGGTCCGGCGCATCGAAGCCCTGTCCGGCGTCGAGCGCATGCTCGCGCAGCACCCGCGCGCAGAAGCCGTGGATGGTGTGGATCGCGGCGAGGTCGATCTCCAGCGCGGCCTGGCGCAGGCGTCGCCGCAGCGCCGCCGGGTCCTCGCCGCTGGCGGCGCGATGCCGCTGCAGCAAGGCATGGGTCAGCGCGGCCTCGGCGCTGTCGTCCTCGCCCGGCGCGCTGTCCAGCAGGCGCAGGGTCAGTTGCAGGCGCTCGCGGATGCGCTTGCGCAATTCCTGGGTGGCGGCCTCGGTGTAGGTGACCGCGAGCACCTGGCCGATGCGCAGCCCGCGCTCGACCACCAGCCGCACCACCAGGGTCGCGAGGGTGAAGGTCTTGCCGGTGCCGGCGCTGGCCTCGATCCGCTGCACGCTGGCCAGCGGCAGCACGAGGTAGGGATCGGGCGCGCTCATGCGGCGTCCTCCGCCTCGTCGTCGTCGGGCAGGTCGACGTGGCCGAGCGGGATCGGCTGCGGCTGGCCGCCTTGCACCGCGCCGAACACGATGCCCGCGATCCGCGCGAAGTCGCGCAGGGCCTCGCCGTCGGCGAACGGGTCGCGGCCGCGCAGCGCCAATCGCAGCGCGTCGTCGGCGCCCTCGGCCCAGCCGCCGTCGTCGCGGCCACGCCACTGCTTCATCGCCGCGTCGATCGCACGCCCCGGGTCGTCGCGCCGTTCGAACAGCGTCCAGCCGGTGTAGGGCGCGAACGGCAACGGCCGGCGCAAGCCTTCGCGCCGCAGCGCGAGCAGGGCGCGCAGCGCATCGCGGGCGGCCTCGGGCGGCAACGGGTCGCGCAGGAATGGGCCGATGCCCGCGTCCGCGGCATCATGGAACTCGACGAAGGGCGCATCGACCTCGGCCGCGCGCAGCAGCAGCCAGTCCAGGCCGTTGCGGATCACCGAAGGCCCGTTCGGCATGCCGAAGCGCAGCCGCGCCACGCCCGGCGCGTACACCTCGTCGATGCGGCCATGCAGGCGCAGGCCGTCGAGGTCGACCTCCAGCGCCCGCGACGCCGCACTGTCCGTGCCGCGCCAGCGCGCGAACGCTGCGACGTAGGGCGCGACCTCGGCGACCAGCGCGTCCAGCGCGCGTCGCCCCGCCGGCCCGGCCGGCAACAGCCCGCGCGCGCGCAACCGCGCCTGCAATGCATCGATGCCGTCGCCGTCCAGCAGGCGCGCGAACACCGCGCGCTGCAGGCGCGATCGCTGCATCCCGCGCGAGGGCACCTGCAGCGGTTCGAGGTCGTCACCGGCGTCGTCGGCGTCGGGCAGGCGCAGCTGCAGGCGCTCGCGCAGGAAACGCGCGGCCGGCGCCAGCAGGAAGCGGCGCAAGGCATCCAGCGACAGCGAGGCCTCCTCGCCTGCCGGCGCGGCGAGTGCGTGCGCGGCATCGCTCCACGGCGCCAGCGCGCTGCGCGCGCCCGACAAGCGCCCGGCGGCCGGATGCCACTGCGCGCGGTAGCTATAGAGGCGCGCGTCCTCGCTGCCGAACGCGGCCGGCGAGAACGGCTGCAGCGGATGCTTCAATACCAACTGTTCGACGATGGGCGGTGCGTCCGGATCCGGATCGGCGTGCTGCGCGCCCGCGGCGGCCAGCAATTCCGAGACCAGCACCGAGGGCTCGCGCGCACTGCCATCGCGTGGATCGGCGCCGAGCCAGCTGACGTGGAACACGTCCTGCGCGGAGGCGAACAGCTGCAGGAACAGGAAGCGGTCGTCGTCGCGCGTCGAGCGATCGCCATGGCGCCGCTCCGGCGTGCCCTGCGCGGCGGTGAGGCGATTCAGCCCGGCGGCGGGATCGCGGCGCGGGAAGTCGCCATCGTTCATGCCGAGCAGGCAGATCGCACGGAACGGCAGCAGGCGCATCGGCACCATCCGCGCGAAGCTGACCCCGCCGGTGAGCAACGGGGCGCGGGTGTCGGCCTCGCCCAGCACCGCGGCGAAATGCGCGCGCACCACCTCGGGCGGCACCGCATCCTCGTAGCCCGCGCGCTGTGCGGCTTGCGCGAAGCCATCGACCAGGCCGCGCAGGCGGTCCAGCGCGCGCTGGCCCTGCGCGGTCGCCGGCGGCACCGGCAGCACCCGTTCGAGCATGGCCAGCAGCGCCTCGCGCCAACGCGCCGGCGGCATCGCCTCGCCGAGCACGCGTGCCTGCCGCGCCAGTTCGCGCAGCAGGCGCAGCAGGCGGTCGAGCGCGTCCAGCGCGCTGCCTTCCAGCCCGACCCACGGCGCGACCTGGCGATCGCCCGCGCCGGCGACCTCGGCCTCGTCGCCGCTGGCATGCCCCAGCAGCAGGCGATCCAGCGCGAATTGCCAGGTCCAGCCATCGTCGGCGGGCGCGCCCTGTTGCGCGCGGTGCGCGGCATCCAGCCCCCAGCGCGCGCCGGCCTCGCGCAGCCAGCCGCGCAGGCGTTCGATGTCGGCGGCCTGCAGGCCGTTGGCCTCGGCCAGCGGCGGGCTGGCCAGCAGGTCGAGGGTCTCCTCCAGCCCGAAGCGCGACAGCGGCAGCCCGAGCAGGCGCAGGAACACGTCGGCCAGCGGTTCGTCGGCGAGCGGGCTGGCATCGGCCAGCGCGTAAGGGATCGGATGGCGCTCGCCCTGCCCGCCGAACACCGCATCCAGGTACGGCACGTAGGGATCGATGTCCGGGGCCAGCACCGCGATCTAGCGCG
>WBZL01001035.1_pt2 | contig 14784 bp, 13 predicted proteins | sample 5204291 | NCBI WGS metagenome assembly WBZL01 (sample SAMN12344345, study PRJNA552823) | activated sludge metagenome | biome: Activated sludge suspended growth; feature: Nitrification reactor; material: Wastewater; isolation source: activated sludge from nitrification reactor of wastewater...
GGACGCCGGTCTGGCGCGCAACACCAGCGCTGCCGACATCAATGCCGGCGTGGGGATCGCGGACACCTTCAACCACAAGATCGCCGATCTGATCGATAAGACCGGCGCCGCGACCGACCACTGGATCACGCCCGAAGAAGTCAGAGCGATGAATGGGCTGATCCGCGGTGATGCGGCCGCGCTGCAGCAGTGGACCGACCTGCACGGCGACGATGAAAACGGCTCTGAAACGGGCTATCACCTGATCCAGAACGACGGCGCCAATACCAATTTTTTCGATCGGAACCTGGTCGATACGGTCGCGGACGGCATCTATCACATGGGCTTCGAGATCCGCGATGGCCGCTTTCTCAACGAGGACGGCGACCCGAATGCCACCGTGTTCGATGTCGCCACCTGGCTCAATTTCTTCTACGGCGAAGCGACTATCGTCATGGGCGACGGCGATGCCAACAATCTCGTTGGCGATTCACGCAGCGAGCAGATCAATGCCGGCGGCGGTGACGATACGGTCGCCGCGGGCGCCGGTAACGACCTCGTTTACGGTAGCTGGGGCAACGATACCCTGTCGGGCGAGGACGGCAACGACCTGATCTATGGCGGCAGCGGCAACGACACACTGTCGGGCGGGGTGGGCGACGACATCTTCCGCGTCACCGGCGACAAGACAGCCGGCTTCGAGGGCTACGACAGTTACGACGGCGGCGCCGGCAAGGACAGCATCGTCGCCTACGGTGAACAGGTGGAGATCGGCCTGGCCGCCTTCGCACCGGGCAACGGCGTCGAAACCATCGACGCCTCTGCCGTTGCCGGTGGTGTGCGACTGCTCGGCGACTGGAAGGACAACGTCCTCGATTTCAGCGCTGTCACCTTGCTCGGCAACGTCACCATCGATGCCGGCGGCGGCAAGGATACGGTGATCGGCACAGCCGGCAATGACATCATCGATGGCGGCGGCTGGGGCGAGCAGTCCCTGGCGGGCGGCGCCGGCAACGACGTTCTGCACGGTGGTGGCGGCAACGACGTGTTGGCGGGGGGCGACGGTGACGATGTGTTCCGTGTCACCGGCGTCAAGGGCAAGGATTTCGAGGGCTATGACAGCTACGACGGTGGCGCCGGCAGGGACAGCATCGTCGCCTACGGTGAAAGTGTGGACATCGGCATGGCCACTTTCGGGCCCACCAACGGCTTGGATATCATCGACCTTTCCGCGGTCGCCGGCCAGGCGCGCGTTCTCGGCGACTGGAACGACAATACGCTCGATTTCAGTGCCGTCACCTTTGTCGGCAAAGCGATCATCGACGGTGGCGGCGGCAAGGATACGATTATCGGCAGCGCCGGCGACGACACCATCGAGGGCGGCAGTTGGGGCGAGCAGTCGCTGTCCGGGGGCGCCGGCAACGACGTATTGCATGGTGGCAGCGGCAACGACATTCTGTCCGGCGGCGCGGGTGACGATGTCTTCCGCGTTACCGGTGCCAAGGGCGCGGAGTTCGAGGGGTACGACAGCTACGATGGCGGCACCGGCAAGGACAGTATTGTCGCTACTGGCGAAACTGTCGATATCGGCATGACCGCCTTCGGGCCGGCCAACGGCATGGATGTCATCGATCTATCGGCAGTCACCGGTCAGGCGCGCCTGCTGGGCGACTGGAACGACAACGTGCTCGACTTCAGCGCGGCGACGTTCCTGGGCAAGGCGATCATCGACGGTGGTGGCGGCAACGACACGCTGATCGGCGGTTCCGGCAGCGACAGCATTCGTGGCGACGGCGGCAACGACATCCTCAATGGCTTGACTGGCAGCGATATGCTGACCGGTGGCAGCGGGCAGGACATCTTTACCTTCGGCAACAGCTGGGGCCATGACACTGTCACCGATTTCAGGCATGGCGTCGACAAGCTGAATTTCCATGATGCCGGTGTGGCCGACATGGCGAGCCTGGGCATCGCCATGGTTGGTGCCGATACCGTGATCTCTTTCGGCGGTAATGACGTTGTCTTGCAGGCCGTGCAGATGGCCAAGCTGACCGCCAGCGACTTCGTCTTCTGACGCGATGGCCGCCGGACGGGCTCAGCGGCCCGCCCGGAGCAGTACCGAAACGGCGCCGGCGCCACCCTCGGCCGGTCGCGCCTGGCAGAAAGCCAAGACCTCCTGTCGCTGGCTGAGCCAGCCGATCACCAGCTTCTTCAGGACCGGCTCGCGCCGTGGTGACCCCAGGCCCTTGCCATGCACAATGCGTACGCAGCGGTGCTCGGCGACCATGCATTCGCGCAGGAACAGGGCCACGTGGTGGCGGGCTTCATCCCGGGTCATGCCATGCAGGTCGAGATGGGCCTGGACGACCCATCTGCCACGGCGCAGGTCGCGCAGCACATTCGGCGACATGCCTGGACGCAGCCAGGCAGCCTCGTCGCCTCCTTCCAGATGGAGATCGAGCAAGGACGGAGCGGCAATCGATTCGGTCAGTGCCGCCTGTTCGTCGCGTTGTCGCTGGCGGGGGATGGCCGGCGGCGCCGGCGGCTCGTGGTGGATACGATCGGCGGTGAGCGGTGTGGCGTCGGCCACCGCCGCCTGGAACAGGGCACGGGCGGCGCCGGCATCCTCGTCCGCCGGCCCGCCGCCGGGCATGTCAGCCGCCGAAGCTATCCAGGTACTTCTCGGCGTCGAGCGCTGCCTGGCAGCCGGTGGCGGCGGAGGTGATGGCTTGTTTGTAGACATGATCCTGTACATCGCCGGCGGCGAACACGCCGGGAATGGATGTCGCCGTGGCGTTGCCCTCGCGGCCGCCCTTGGTGACGATGTAACCGTTCTCCATGTCGAGCTGGCCGACGAAGAGGTCGGTGTTGGGCTTGTGGCCAATGGCGATGAAGACACCCATCAGTTTGATGTCCTCGGTGGTGCCAGTCTTCACGTTCTTGATGCGCATGCCGGTGACGCCGGTCTTGTCGCCCAGCACCTCGTCGAGAACTGTGTCCCACTTGATGGTGACCTTGCCGGCCTTTTCCTTCTCGAACAGGTGATCCTGCATGATCTTTTCGGCGCGGAACTTGTCGCGACGATGGACCACCGTGACATGGCTGGCGATGTTGGCCAGGTACAGGGCTTCCTCGACGGCGGTATTGCCGCCGCCGATCACCGCTACCGGCTGGTTGCGGTAGAAGAAGCCGTCGCAGGTCGCGCAGGCGGATACGCCCTTGCCCGAGAAAGCCTGCTCCGATGGCAGCCCCAGATATTGCGCGGAGGCCCCGGTAGCGATGATCAGCGCGTCACAGGTGTATTCACCGGCGTCGCCGATCAGCTTCATCGGCTTTTCGGTGAGTCGGGCCGTATGGATGTGATCGAAGATGATTTCGGTGTTGAAGCGCTCGGCGTGCTTCTGGAAGCGGGCCATCAGGTCCGGCCCCTGCACGCCGTCGGCATCGGCGGGCCAGTTGTCCACTTCCGTCGTGGTCATCAGTTGGCCACCCTGGGCCATGCCGGTAATCAGCACCGGCTTGAGGTTGGCGCGGGCGGCATAGACGGCGGCGGTATAGCCTGCAGGGCCGGAGCCGAGAATAAGCAAGGGGGCGTGGCGGGAGGCGACGGTGGTCATGGTGGCGTTTTCCTGGAGGTTCTGGTCTGTGGCGGATTATAGACGGTGGTCGTGCCCATCCCCATCGGCGCATCCTATCGGCGCAATAGACCGGAAAAACCGTCCCCGTCCCGCCGATTGGCCGACCGGCCTTGGCGACACAATCCGTACGTTTCCGTTCGAGCGTCCACCGTCATGTCCATTGCCCTGACACAGCGAAATCCGTCCCTGCCGCTGCCCGAAAAGATTGCCGCCCTGGTTCATGAGGTGCGCTGGCTGGTGGTGGCTGCGCTCGGCGTTTATCTGGCGCTGATCCTGTGGGGCTTCCATGGCGCCGACCCGGGCTGGTCGCATGCCGCCCATGCCGACACGGTCGCCAATCCGGGTGGGCGCTTTGGCGCCTGGCTGGCCGATCTGCTGCTCTACCTGTTCGGCCTGTCGGCCTGGTGGTGGGTCGGCTTCCTGGCCTTTCTGGTTGCCTGGGGCTATCGGCGGCTCAATGCGTTGTTCGGCGGCGACCGTCGTCCCCTGTTTATCGCCGCCTTTGGTTTCGTGATTGTCCTGCTCGCCAGCAGCGGCATCGAGGCCATGCGCTTCTGGAGCCTGAAGGCCGCGCTGCCCCTGGCGCCGGGGGGCATGCTCGGCGTGGAGATCGGTCGTTTCGCCGTGAAGTTTCTCGGCTTTACCGGCGGAACGCTGGCTTTGCTGACGCTCTGTCTGGCCGGGGTGACGCTATTCCTGGGCGTTTCCTGGCTTGGTGTCGCGGAGCGCACGGGTGGCCTCCTCGAGGCGGCCTGGTTTGGCGTCATCCAGTTGTGGCAACGTTGGCAGGACCGCCGTTATGGCCGCATCGTGGCCGAAAAGCGCGAGGCCTCCGTCGAGGTGGTCCGTCGTCGCAACGAGGTGACGCCGCCGGTCAAGATCGAGCCGCTCGATCTGGAGATACCGCGTGCGCCCAAGGCCGAGGCCCGCCTGGAAAAAGAGCGGCAGGCGCCGCTGTTCTTCGATGCGCCGGGCGGCGCCTTGCCGCCCCTGCATCTCCTCGACGAGCCTACCCACAAGCCCGAGGATCTGCCGGCCACCGAAACGCTGGAATTTACTTCCCGCCTCATCGAACGCAAGCTGGGCGATTTCGGTGTCGAGGTGAAAGTCATTTCCGCACACCCCGGTCCGGTGGTGACGCGCTACGAGGTCGAGCCGGCCACCGGCATCAAGGGGTCCATGGTGGTCGGCCTGGCCAAGGACTTGGCGCGCGCCTTGTCGCTGGTCAGCATCCGCGTCGTGGAAACGGTGCCCGGCAAGTCCTGCATGGCGCTCGAACTGCCCAATCCGCGCCGCCAGACCGTGCGGCTTTCCGAAATCCTCGGTTCGCGCGCCTACCACGATCTGCATTCGCCGCTGGCCATCGGCCTGGGCAAGGACATCGCCGGCGGCCCGGTGGTGGCCGATCTGGCCAAGATGCCGCATCTGCTGGTGGCGGGTACCACCGGTTCAGGCAAGTCGGTCGGCATCAACGCCATGATCCTGTCCCTGCTCTACAAGGCCGAGCCGCGCGACGTGCGCCTGATCATGGTCGATCCGAAGATGCTCGAGTTGTCGATCTACGAAGGCATCCCCCATTTGCTGGCGCCGGTCGTCACGGACATGAACAAGGCGGCCAACGCGTTGCACTGGTGCGTCGGCGAAATGGAACGCCGCTACAAGCTGCTGTCGGCCCTGGGCGTGCGCAACCTCGCCGGTTTCAACAACAAGATCCGCGATGCGGAAAAGACCGGCGCCCATGTGGCCAATCCCTTCCCGCTGGTGCCCGAATCCCCGGAGCCCTTGACGACGCTGCCGCACATCGTGGTGGTGATCGACGAACTGGCCGATCTGATGATGGTGGTCGGCAAGAAGGTTGAAGAACTGATCGCCCGTTTGGCGCAAAAGGCGCGCGCCGCCGGCATCCACCTGATTCTGGCGACGCAGCGGCCAAGCGTCGACGTCATCACCGGCCTCATCAAGGCCAACATCCCGACCCGGATCGCCTTCCAGGTTTCCAGCAAGATCGATTCCCGCACCATTCTCGAGCAGATGGGCGCCGAAGCGCTGCTCGGCCAGGGCGACATGCTGTATCTGGCGCCCGGTACCGGCTTGCCGACCCGGGTGCATGGCGCCTTCGTCGCCGACGACGAAGTGCATCGCGTCGTCGATCATCTGCGCAAAGTGGGGGCCCCCGAATACATCGCCGAAATTGTGTCGCCGCCGGTGGCGGAAGGCGGCGAGGGCGGTCTGGGCGAGGGTGGCGACGCCGAAGCCGATCCCATGTACGACCAGGCGGTGGAAGTGGTGATGAAGACGCGCCGGCCATCGATCTCGCTGGTGCAGCGGCACCTGCGCATCGGCTACAACCGTGCCGCCCGCCTCATCGAGGCAATGGAACAGGCTGGCCTGGTCTCGGCCATGAACGGCGCCGGCAACCGCGAGGTGCTGGTGCCGGATACCTCGGAATAGGCGCCGATAGCCTCGCTCCGGCAAGTCGGGGATAATCCGGCGCTATGCGTATTCTTCCGACACTGTCTTGCGGGCTGTTGTTCGCTGTGCTGCCCGCGTTATCGCCTCTTGCGGCCCGCGCTTCCGGCATCGATCAGTTCAAGACTTTTCTGGAAACGACCAGGAACGCTCGGGGCAGCTTTGCGCAAAGCGTGGCCGGCAAGTCCGGCCGCAAGCCCCAGCAGTCGACCGGTTTTTTTGCCTTCTCCCGGCCGGGCAAGTTCCGCTGGAGTTACGAGAAGCCCTATCAGCAACTGCTGGTCAGCGACGGTCACAAGCTTTGGAGCTTCGACCCCGACCTGAATCAGGTCACGGTGCGGAAGCTCGGCCAGGCGCTCGGTTCCAGCCCGGCCGGGCTGCTCGCCGGCGATACCCTCGAAGACAACTTCGTGCTCAAGGATGGCGGCACGGTCGACGGCTTCGAGTTTGTCGAGGCGACCCCCAAGGCGCCGGACGGCACCTTCGAGCGGGTCCGCATCGGCTTCAAGGAGAAGCTGCCCCGGGTGATGGAAGTGCGCGACAACTTCGGCCAGACCACGAGCCTGCTGCTCAACCAGTTTGAGGTCAATACCGCCCTGCCCGCCGACGTATTCCGCTTCACGCCGCCCAAGGGGGCGGACGTGGTGGGCGAATAGTGTCCGGTAGCGATCTGTTCGGCGGCTCGATGACCCACGCCCCGCTCGCCGAATTGTTGCGCCCCAAGACGCTCGATGAGGTGATCGGCCAGCGGCACCTGCTCGGCGCCGGCAAACCGTTGCGTCTGGCCTTCGAGTCGCGGACGCCGCATTCGATGATTCTCTGGGGGCCGCCGGGCGTCGGCAAGACCACGCTGGCGCGCCTGATGGCCGACAGCTTCGACGCCGAATTCATCGCCCTCTCGGCCGTCTTCTCGGGCGTCAAGGATATCCGTGCCGCCGTCGAACAGGCGGAACTTACCCTTGCCCAGTCGGGCCGGCGGACCCTGTTGTTCGTCGACGAGGTGCACCGCTTCAACAAGGCGCAGCAGGATGCTTTCCTGCCATTTGTCGAGCGGGGCCTGCTGACATTCATTGGTGCGACGACCGAGAATCCGTCTTTCGAGGTCAATTCGGCGCTACTTTCGCGTGCGTCGGTCTATGTCCTGAAGGGGCTTGCCGAGGATGAACTGGACCAACTGTTCGAACGGGCACGGACACGCGCGTTTCCCGAGCTGGAGTTCGACCGCGAGGCGAAGGAGCGCCTCGTCGGCCATGCGGACGGCGACGCCCGCCGCCTGTTGAATGTGCTGGAAACGTTGAAGACGGCGGCGGCCGCGGCCGGCGTGACCATGGTGGATGGCACCTTTCTCGAGTCCACGCTGGCCAGCGACCTGCGTCGCTTCGATAAGGGTGGCGACGCCTTCTACGACCAGATCTCGGCGCTGCACAAGTCGGTGCGCGGCTCCAATCCGGATGCCTCGCTCTACTGGTTCGTGCGCATGATCGATGGCGGCGCCGATCCGCGCTACCTGGGCCGGCGCATCATCCGCATGGCGTCCGAAGACATAGGACTGGCCGATCCGCGCGCGCTGCGGCTGGCCCTGGACGCCGTGGAAACGTACGAGCGGCTGGGCAGCCCGGAAGGCGAACTGGCCCTGGCCGAAGCATTGATCTACCTGGCAGTGGCGCCGAAATCGAACGCGATCTACGTCGCTTATAATTCGGCGCGCCGTTTCGTCAATCACGACAAGTCGCGAGCGGTGCCCGAGCATCTGCGCAACGCGCCGACCCGGTTGATGAAGGACTTGGGCTTTGGCGCCGAATATCGCTACGCCCACGACGAGCCGGAGGCCTACGCCGCCGGCGAGAACTACTTCCCCGAGGCGATGCCGCCGGTCGAGTGGTATCAGCCGACGCCCAGGGGGCTCGAACAAAGGATCGCCGAGAAGCTCGCGCACCTGCGCGACCTCGACCGCAAGGCCAAGAAATAGGAAATCGACATGCTCGACATTCAATTGCTGCGCACCCATCTTGCCGCTGTTGCGGAGCGTCTCGCCACGCGCGGCACGACCCTCGACACCACCGCATTCGAGGCGCTCGAGGCGGAGCGCAAGGACCTGCAAGTGCGCACCCAGGACTTGCAGGCGAAACGCAACAGCCTGTCGAAGCAGATCGGCATGTTGAAGGGCAAGGGCGAGGACGTCTCGGCCGTGATGGCCGAGGTGGCCGGCATCGGCGACGAGTTGAAGGCCAATGAAGATGCGCTGGCGGCCCTCCAGGAGCGCTACAACGCCTTCGTCGCGGTGATCCCCAACCTGCCGCACGAGAGTGTGCCGGTGGGGGGCGACGAAACGGGTAACGTCGAGGTGCTGCGCTGGGGTACGCCACGGTGCTTCGACTTTCCGGTGAAGGATCACGTCGAGATCGGCGAGCGGCTCGGCGGGCTCGATTTCGAAACGGCGGCGAGGATTTCCGGCTCACGTTTTTCGCTGATGAAGGGCGGCGTGGCGCGGTTGCACCGGGCGCTGGCGCAGTTCATGTTGGACACGCATACCGCCGAGCATGGCTATACCGAGGTCTACGTGCCCTATCTGGTCAACCCGGACAGCATGTTCGGCACCGGCCAATTGCCCAAGTTCGAGGAAGACCTGTTCCGCGTGCCGCGCTCCGATGGCAGCCGGCTATATCTGATTCCTACCGCCGAAGTCCCGGTGACCAACATCGTTCGCGACCAGATCCTGGCAGCCGAGGCGCTGCCGCTGAAATTGGTCTGTCATACGCCCTGTTTCCGCTCGGAGGCGGGCAGCGCGGGCCGCGATACGCGCGGCATGATCCGCCAGCACCAGTTCGATAAAGTGGAACTGGTGCAGATCGTCCGCCCCGACCAGTCCTGGCCGGCACTGGAGGAACTGACCGGCCAGGCCGAGGCGATACTGAAGAAACTGGACTTGCCGTACCGCAAGATGGCGCTGTGTACCGGCGACATGGGTTTTTCCGCCGCCAAGACCTACGACCTTGAAGTCTGGTTGCCGGCCCAGAACACCTACCGCGAGATTTCGTCCTGTTCCAATTTCGAGTCCTTCCAGGCGCGGCGCATGCAGGCGCGCTACCGCAACGAAAAGAACAAGCCGGAGCTGGCGCATACCCTCAATGGCTCGGCACTGGCCGTTGGCCGCACGCTGGTGGCCGTGCTGGAGAACTACCAGGACGCCGATGGCGGCGTCACTGTGCCGGCGGTGCTGCGGCCCTACATGGGCGGCCTCGACCGGCTTACTGCATAGCCAGGCCGGTCTGCAAGGGGGAGCTGCGGCTGGGTTCCAGGCGGGCGAGAATGTCGTAGTAGGTGCGGACGTTCTCGACCATTACGACGGCTTCGCCACCCCGCGCCCGGCCGGATTTAAGGCGGCTGTAGTACTCCGGCTGCTCAAGCAGGGGCAGGACTTTCTTCATGTCGTACCAGGAGGCCGCATCCCGCTTCAGGCTGGCGGCAAAATGGCGGGCGCCGTTCAGGTGGCCCATGCCGAGGTTGTACGCCGCCACCGCCAGCCACTGCCGGTCCGGGTTGCGCACGCTGGCCGGTAGCCGCTCCATCAGATCGGCCAGATATTTCGCGCCGGCGCCAATGCTCTCGGCGGCGTTCAGACGGTTGCCGACGCCCAGCTGGTCGGCGGTTTCCTCGGTCAGCATCATCATGCCGCGCACGCCGGTGTAGGAGGTGGCCAGCGGGTCCCATTTGGACTCCTGATAGGCCAACGCCGCCAGAAGCCGCCAGTCGATGCCGGTGGTCGCCTGAGCCTGCTGGAAGGCCTTCCGATAGCGTGGCAGCACGGTGCGCGTATCCGCGATGAACTGGGTCGCCCCGATCGGGTTGATGCGCTTGATGTGGCCGAAGTAACGGTCCTCCAGCCGGGCCAGCCGGCTATCCTTGCGCAGTGCGGCGATGAAGTCGTCGGCCTTTGCCCGCAAGGCGTCGTCCCCGGCGCGAAAAGCCCAGGCGTAGGCGACTTTGCCGGGTAGTTCCTGGGCCACGGCGAGGTCGGGAAAATAGTTGACCGCGACATCGAAATGAACGGAATCGGTGGCCGCCAGCTCGGCACGGTATTCGGAAACCCTGGCCAGCAATTCGATTGCGTTCTTCACCAGCGGCCGTTCGATCGCGATGGCCGGATCCGTCGTCACTCGCTTGAGCGCGGCTTCCTCGATGGTGCCGGGCAGCACCTCCACGGTATGGCCCGCCAGCGCTTCCGCGTCATCCACGGGCAGGGCGTCGGCATGCTGGGCGATCAGCGGCCGGGCCTCGCGCAGCGCCTTCGTATAGAGCAGATCCGGTTCCTGCTGGGCGGGTGCGGCGGTGACGAAATCCACCTCGTTGTCCGTCAACAGGCTCAGCAACGCGTCGGGATTCGCCGCGGCGACGATGCGCAACCGCTTCTGCTGCGCTTGGGCGAACGCAACCAGGAGATCGTACTCGAAGCCGTTCGCTGCGCCGTCCGCGGTCGCCGGCTGGTAGAAGACCGGATCGTCGAGCACGCCGACCAGCAACTCGTCGGCCTGCCTGGCTACTTTGTCCGGACCACACCCGGCCAGCGGCAACAACCCGATCAGCAAGCAAACCCAAGGCAGACGGAATCGCGTCATCGGCGCGGGGTGACCATGACATGAAACCGCCATTTTGCCACGGCGCTGGCGGTGTCCCGGCGACCGGTGCTAGAATCCGCGTCCCGGAGAGGTGGCAGAGTGGTCGAATGTACCTGACTCGAAATCAGGCGTAGGCAATAGTCTACCGTGGGTTCGAATCCCACCCTCTCCGCCAGGAATCAACGGAAAACCCGCATTGCCATTGGCTTTGCGGGTTTTTTGTTTCAGGCTAACCAAAGATGGTGCGCCCGAGATCATGAACCCCGATCTGGGCCGCCCCGTTCATCCGCGCGGCTTTCATCGGCTTGCTCCAGCAGCACGGCATTCAGGCCAACATGGACGGCAACGCCTTCAGTCGCGACAAGGCCTTCGTTGAGTGGCCGGGGAAGTCGGTCCAGAAGTATCAGACCCCATCGATCCAGCGTTGTTATGGGCAGGGGCACCACGCCGTTGGGCCGAACACGACCGAAAGACCGCCGCGCGGCAACCCGGTGCGTGGCAATCGACTAGATGTCCACGACTTCCAGTGAAATCGCCGGCGGTATTTCGAGCGCCTTCTTGACCGGGCAGGCACTGGCGTTGCGGAGCAGGCCGGCAATGTGGTCTCGCGGGAAGGTCGCCGGCACTTTGACTCGGAGCCGGACGTCGGTGAGGACGTGCTGGGTGTTGAACACCGGGTCGAGTTCGACGGCGATGCCGTCGTGGGACAGATTCCACTTGCGACAATAGCGCTGGGCGAAATAGGCTGTGCACGCGGCGATGCCGGCGAGAAAGATGTCATAGGGCGCGGGCGCCTGGCCTTCGCCGAAAGGCGCCGGCTGGTCGCAGTCGATGGAGAACTTGTCGCCAATCCTGGTCTTGATCTTCGCGCCGTCAAGCACATTCGAAACAATCATTGCCTGATCCCTTCTATAAATCAGCCAAGCCCAATATATCGCCGAAGGCGTTGCCTGCGGTGGCTCTCGTTCGCTCTCGTTCGCTGTCCGCAGGACGTTCACTGCGCGTCGGCCAAGCGGCCCGGGACGCGCTGGCTATGGGCGCATCGGCTGGCGCGGCTGCTTGCCTGGCACACGAGCGAGAATTCGCTGTGTCGCTCCGTCGTAAAACAGGATTTCGTCCAGCGTGCCGATCAGGTAGCGCTTCTTCAGGGTGAAGTCGACCGGATTGCTGAAGGTTGCCTTCCAGAACGTGGTGCTGTCGGAGAGGCAGTGCTGGGTCAGACGGCCGCGCAGGGCCATGCGCAGGTCGCCGTTGGCGAGTCGTTCGGCTTCGCTCGCGGTGACCGACACGTCGGCGGCAAAGCCGGCATCGTCGTCCGCCATGCGCGGATAGAAGTCGTAGAGGTTATCGAAAGCGAAGAAGTAGTCGTACCGCCAGCGGACCCGCATGTCTTGCGGTTCGCCGATCTTGTCTTCAAATCGGTAGCCCGGTCGCTCCTCGATGACCGACTTGACGGGCAGGAACTTGAAGCGATAGTAGTCTTCGTCGTTGGCAATGGCCTCGGGGTGCCAGTTCCAGCCTTCGGTAAGCTGGTTGAAGGCCATCCGGTACAGCATGCGCAGGCGGCCGCTGGCCGGATCGAACACGGCTTCCACATTGCCTCCGGGCACGAGGTCGACCGGCAGCAGCAGCGTATCGCCCGCTGTACAGCGGGTGTTCTCGGGGAGGGCGGCACGGCGAACGAACTCGGCGGCGGGGTCCGCCAGGGTGGCCAGCGTGGCAGTGGGTGCCGACCAGCCAGAATTCGCGACAAACAGCGCCGCGATTGCCAGTGCCGGTCTCGAGATTGAAATCATGAACGCTCTCTCTGTAGCGCTACCGCGGTAGCGCGGCCTGAATAGCTGCGGATCATCGATGATCGGGTCGGGCTCGGGCAATGATCGGGATCAAGCCACGGTCGTCTTTCTGTATTAGGCTTCGCATGTGGGCGGCAGGCGCTTCCGCTTGCTATCGGGTAGCTGAAAGGGAGAATGACGATGATGGGCCGACAAGTGTTCCGGTCGGTGGTGGCGACGCTGGCGGTGGTGGCATTTGCCGTGGTGGGGATGGGTGGCGAATCGGTGGCGGCACCCAAGAGTGGGGAGTCTTCCCAGCCCAGGGAGCATCGCGTCGCGTTGGTTATCGGCAATGCCAAGTACCCGAGCAATGCGCTGCGCAATCCGGTTAACGATGCGCGCGCCATGGCGCGGACCTTGCGGGGGCTGGGCTTCGATGTCATCGAGCGGACCGATGTCAGTCAGAAGGATTTCAACCGGTCGATCACCCAGTTTCGCAGCAAGATCGGACCGGACAGCGTTGCTTTGTTCTATTACGCCGGACACGGTATGCAGGTGCGCGGCAACAACTACCTGATCCCCGTTGACGCGCAGATTAGTACCGAGGCCACGGTCGGCAGCGAAGCGGTGAATATGGACACCGTGCTCCAGCAGCTGACCGAGGCGGGCAGCCGGGTCAATCTGGTGATTCTCGACGCGTGCCGCAACAATCCCTACGAGCGGCGTTTTCGTGGCGGCAGCGGCGGTCTGGCCAGCATGGACGCGCCGAAGGGGACGCTCATCGCCTATGCCACGGCGCCGGGAAAGGTGGCAATGGATGGCGAAGGCGCCAATGGGCTGTATACGTCCGAACTGCTCAAGGCGATACGCCAGCCGGGCTGGCAGGTCGAGGAGGTATTCAAGGAGGTGCGCAATCAGGTTAACAAGGGCAGCGGCGATTCGCAGACACCCTGGGAGAGCTCCTCGCTGACCGGCCGGTTCTATTTCTCCGCGCCGGTCGAGACAAAAGCCCCCGTCGTGACGCCGGCGGCACCTGCCGCGCCGGCGGCTTCGCCGGACGACCTGGCCAGCGACATCGAGGCTTGGCGCGGTGCCCAGCGGCTGGATACCGACGAAGCCTATCGCGCCTATCTACAGCAGTATCCGCAAGGGCGGTTTGCCGGGTTGGCGAAGGCCGCGCTTTCCAAACTCAGGCAACAGCAGCAGGAGAAGGCTGCGCAAGCGGCAGCCGCCAAGGCGAAGCCGGAGTCTGCGCCGCCGGCCAAGGCGGCACAGTCCGAAGCCAAGACCCCGCCCAAGGAAGCGGCCAAACCATCGGATCGGCTTGCGATGGCCAAGCCGACGGCTGCGACACCAATTGCGCCACCGCCCGCGTCCGCCGCACCAGCCGCACCGGGCGCACCGGCCACGCCATCCGTCGCGCACGATCCGGCTTCGTATCGGCCAACCAGTCGGCCGACCTGCAGAGCCCGTGATGACTTGGCGAGTTTCTTCAAGGACGAGGCGCTTGGCGTCAAACTCAGCAGCAGCCTGCAGTTCAACAAGGTTCTGATGCGGGACAAGATCCAAGCGAAGGTGAGCGGCGGGGTGGCGACGCTGACGGGCACCGTGTCGAGCGATGAGCATGCCATGCTGGCCGGCCGGCTCGCGGCCGAAGCCAACGGGATTAGTTGCGTGAACAACCTGTTGCAGGTCGGTGTCGCCGAGCGCGAGACGACGACCAATCCGTTTGGCGGCCGGTGACGGCAGCCCCCCGGAGAGCCTGGCTCGGAGCTGTTGATTTACTGGTTTGTATTCCGCCTCTTGACAGGGTTAATTACCCGACTAAAATGGTCGGCAATAACACCCCAACCCTGACAGAGAGGAAATAGACCATGATCAATATCAACGGAAGAGAAATCGAAACCGACGCCGAGGGCTATCTGGCGAATCTGGAAGACTGGTCCGAGGAAGTGGCCGAGTACCTATCGAAGCAGGACGACTTGGAACTGACCGACCGGCACTGGCAGTTGGTCAACTGGATCCGAAATTATTACCAGGAATACGGTACGGCACCCAACCTGCGGGTGATGACAAAGAACATTGGTGGCGACTTGGGCGATGAATGGTCGGATAAGAAGTTTCTGTTCGACCTGTTTCCCTATGGCCCGGCCAAGCAGGCGGCGCGCTACGCCGGCATGCCCAAGCCGACCGGTTGCGTCTGAGAGCGATGCCGGTTCGGGCCGACGGCCGTATCCGGCCTGTTCGGCCCCGGCTCGACGTCTTTCTTCAGCCGTTACGGATTGCCGTAGGCGTTGTTGCGTGGCG
>WBZL01003343.1_pt1 | contig 14781 bp, 13 predicted proteins | sample 5204291 | NCBI WGS metagenome assembly WBZL01 (sample SAMN12344345, study PRJNA552823) | activated sludge metagenome | biome: Activated sludge suspended growth; feature: Nitrification reactor; material: Wastewater; isolation source: activated sludge from nitrification reactor of wastewater...
GTGTCGCTTCGCGAGCCTTCGCCGGGCTCATCGACCTGGCCGTGCAGGTGGGCATCCTGTTCGTCGGGCTGATGCTGCTCGGACTGGCCGGCCTGCTCGGCTCGTCGATGAACACGGCGGGGGCGGTGATGGTGGCCGCGGTGATGATGGGCTACCCGGTGCTGCAGGAGACGCTGTGGCGCGGCCGCACCATCGGCAAGCGGGCGATGGGCCTGCGGGCGATCACGGTGGAGGGTGCCCCCATCAGCCTGCGTCATGCGCTGCTGCGCATGATGGGTGGCCTGGTCGACCGGTACCTGCCACCGATCGGGGTGACGGGCGTGCTCTTCGTGCTCGGCACCTCGCGGCACCAGCGCGTGGGCGACCTGCTCGCGGGCACGATCGTCATCCGCGATCCGGTGCGGTACGGCCTGCCGCCCGCGGTGTGGTTCCCCGTGCCACCCGGCATGGAGTCGTTCGCGGCGACGATCGACCCCACGGCGATGACCGACGCCCAGTACACGGTGATCCGCTCGTTCCTGCTGCACAACCGCGAGTTGACGCCCGACGCCCGCTACTCGCTGGCGCTCGACCTCGCGTCACGGATCGCGACGGTGTTGCGCCACGATGCCTCACGGGTGCACCCCGAGAGCTATCTGTTGTGCGTGATCAGCCGCTACCAGCGGGCCAACTTCGGCCGCCACTGACCTCGGCCACCCGGAGCGGCTCAGCCGGCGATGCCGCCACCGAGCACGTAGGCGTCGGTGGCGTCGTAGAACACCACGCTCTGGCCGGGGGCCACCCTGCGCTGGGCCGTGTGCCAGTTCACCCTCGACGCCGCGCCGCCCGCCGTGCCGCTCGCCGACGGCTCGATGGTGGCCGCCGCGGTGGCGCCGTGGGCGCTGCACTGCACGCGCACATCGCCCTGCACGGGCCCCGCCGCCCACACGATGTCGTGCACGCTCATTGCATCGGTGTGCAGCAGATCCTCGCTGCCGACGGTGATGGTGGAGGTGGTGTGGTCGATGCCCACCACGTACTGCTTGGGTCCACCGCCGGGCAGGCCTAGGCCTCGGCGCTGGCCGAGCGTCACCATCTCCAGCGCCTCCACCTCGCCCACCGCGGCGCCGTCGGCGGCATCCACCACGCGGGCGCGGCGGAACGGGATGCGACTCCCGAGGAATGCCTCGCGGCCGCCCTCGTGGGTGATGAAACAGACGTCCTGGCTGTCGGGCTTCGCCGCGGTGCGCAGGCCCAGTGCTGCTGCCCGGGAGCGTACCTCGGCCTTGGTGAGGCCGCCGATGGGGAACAGGGTGCGGGCGAGGTCGCGCTGGCCGAGCATGTGCACGACATAGCTCTGATCCTTGGCGGTGTCGCGGCCGCGGCCCACGTAGCGATGGCCGTCGTGCTCGACGATGGTGGCGTGGTGGCCGGTGGCGACGGCGTCGAAGCCCAGCAGATCGGCACGCTCGCTGAGCCGGTGGAACTTGAGGTGGCGGTTGCACTCGATACACGGGTTCGGGGTGAGCCCGACCCGGTGGGCCTCCACGTAAGGGGCCACCACGTGCTGCTCGAAATCGTCGGTGAAGTTGAACACGAGATGGTCGATGTCCAACTGCTGGGCGACGCGGCGCGCATCGTCGACATCGGCGATCGAGCAGCAGCCGGTGTCGCTCTCGCCGCCCCACAGGCGCATGGTGATGCCCACCACCTCGTGCCCGGCGTTCAACAACTCGGCCGCGGCGACGGAGGAATCAACGCCCCCACTGAGCGCCACGAGCACCTTCACCGCTGCCTCCGCAGGCGTCGGTCGGCATCGACGTCAGCGGCGCTGCCGCGCTCGACATCGGCCTCGCTGCTGGTGCTGCCGAGCGTGAGGCGCAGCGCGCCTGCGGCGAGCGCGCGGGGCACACCCATCGCCGCGAGCACGTGCGACGGCTCCATCGCCCCGGCGGCGCAGGCCGAGGCCGCGCTCGCGCACACGCCTGCCTCGTCGAGCAGGAACAGGAGCGCCTCGTTCTCGATGCCCTCGATGCACAGGTGCGCCGAGCCCGCCACCTTGGCCTCGCGGGGCACCGTCTCGTGCACCCCGTCGAGGGCGGCGGTGATGCCGTCGACGAGCGCGTCGCGAAGGGCGGCCAGCCGCGGCAGTTGCTGAGAGCGCTCGAGGTGGGTGAGGCGCAGCGCCTCGGCGAGGGCCACGATGCCGGCGACATTGTGAGTGCCGCTGCGCCGCTCGCGCTCCTGCCCGCCACCGATGAGCAGCGGCTCGAAGGCCACCCCGTCGCGGGCGAACAGCACGCCGACGCCCTTCGGCCCGCCGAACTTGTGGGCCGAGAGCGCGAGGAAGTCGACGTGGGAGGTGATCTCGCGCAGGTCGAGCCAGGCGGGGGCCTGCACCGCGTCGGTGTGCAGCACCGCATCGGGCGCGTGGGCGCGAACGACGGTGGCGATGGAAGCGATGTCGTGAATCGTGCCCACCTCGTTGTTCACCGTCATCACGCTGACGACCGCGGAACGGCCGGTACGGGTGAGTTCGTCGAGCGCTGCGGCGAGCGAGTCGAGATCCACCGACCCGGTGGCGGTGGTGCCCACCACCAAGCCCTTGGCGCGGTGCACGCATTCGAGCACCGCGTGGTGCTCGGCAGCGGGGCACACGGCGACGGCGCCGGGGCGCACGGCCAAGGTGCCGTGGATCGCGGTGTTGTCCGCCTCGGTGCCACTGCCGGTGAACACCACCTCGCCCGGCGCGCAACCGAGCACCTCGGCCACCACCTCGCGGGCGTCGTCGACGGCGCGGCGCGACTCGCGGGCGAAGCGATGCGACCCCGACGGATTGGCGAAATGGCCGGAGAGGAAGGGCAGCATGGCCGCGACCGCCTCGGCCCGCATCGGCGTGGTGGCCGCGTGGTCGAGGTAGACGAGGTCGGACATGCCCCCAGGCTACGGACCCTGCCCGGGTGAGAGCGCCCGCCCGACGGCGCCGGTCAGGAGACGGGCAGTTTCGCCGCGCCGAGTGCGCTCAGCGCGCGACCCGGCCGCGAGGGGGCGACGAGGAAGGCCGCGGCGTGGATCGCTCGGCCCTTGGGCTGGGCGCGGGTGACGGCGAACAGGGGGGTGACCATTTCGCCGACGGTGATCTCGATGGCGTGACCGGCGGCGGGGCCGGTGAGGTCGGCCGCCTGTGTGTCGGCCAGGGCCAGCCCGCAGCGGCGGACGTTCGCCTTGGGCACCATCAGCGTCTCGGCGAGCACGACATGGTCGTGCACCACCACCCCCGCGGGCACCACCACCAGCCAGCGGCGGGCGAAGCGGTGCAGGCGCGCCAGCAGCGGCCACGCCACCCCCGCGGCCAGCGCCGCCAACAGGCCACCCGGCACCCACATGCGCCCACCGAGCAGCAGCACACCGGTGATTCCGGCGCCGGCCCACACCAGCCACGACACGGTGACGGGCAGCAGGAATGCGGCCGGCAGGCGCAGGGGGAAGCGGTGCTCGTCGCCGTAGGCCGCGCCCTGCACCATGGCCTCACCGGCCTCGGCGGAGAAGGCGACCGCGACGCTGACCAGTCCGAGCGCGAGCGCGGACACTGCGAGCGCGGCGTCGGCCCCGGCTGCGAGTGCCGCGCCGGCGGCGGCGGCACCAAGCGGTGCGACCATGCGCACCGCGGTGAGGCCGAGCGCGCCCGGCACGATCAGGGCCACCACCGAGACGGCCACCACGAGCCACCAGGCGATGGTGGCGGGCAGGCCTGCTCCGTCGGCGCGCCCTTCGGCTGCCGAGGAGACGGCCGATCCCACCAGCACGGCGGTGGCGATGGTGGCGAGGCGCAAGACCCAGAGCGAGGTGCGCGGCGAGGGGGCGGCGTTCACGGGCACCGCAACAGATTTGTCGAACGGGGCAGCACCAGGCCAACGTATCTGCGACGGGCATGTTCCACCTCCTCCATCGGCCGCCTCGTGGCCGGTGCGGGTGCCGTGCGACGATGGTCCCGTGCATGCGTCCGCACCCCCGAGCGCGACGGAAGGAGGTTCCCGATGACAACGACCATTCCCCACGGCATCGCCGGTGGTGTCACCACCGGCATCGGCGGCCTTCCCCACCGTGATGCGGTCGAGGCGGCCGACTTCGTGCTCGGCCACATGGGCATCCCGGCCATCCCCACCCTGCCCCGGCGTTCGGCCGCCGAGAGCTATGTCGCCAAGGCGATGGTGGGCATGCAGGGCATCACCGTCGGCCAGTACGGCAGCCTCGCCGTCGACGCCCACCGGGTGGAGGCGCGCGCGTCGGTGGTCACCGACCTCGACGACGATGCGTTCGTCGGGTTCCGCACCTTCCTCGATCGCGCCGCTGCCGCTCACGCTGCGGGCACGTTCAACGGGCCGGTCAAGTGGCAGTTCGTCGGGCCGGTCACGCTCGGGATGTCGCTGGTGAGAGCGGGAGTGCCGGTGAGCGAAGCGTTCGAGGCCGCGGTGCGCTGCATCCGCGAGCGGCTCGAGCACCTGATGGCTGCCGTCGCTGCGGCCCTGCCCGGCAGCACCCAGGTGGTGTTCATCGAGGAACCCTCGTTCGCCGAGATCATGCAACCGGGCTTCCCGATCGCCCCCGACACCGCGATCGACCTGGTGTCCGGCGCGCTCGCCGCGGTGGAGACCGCCGCGATCTCGGGCCTGCACGTGTGCGGTCTGGGCGACATCGCCTCGCAGCTCGCGGCCGGCCCGGCGATCCTGTCGCTGCCGGTGCGGCCCGAGGTGGTCGAGTCCGCCGGCTATGTCGTGCGCTTCCTCGAACAGGGTGGGGTGATCGCGTGGGGCGTGGTGCCCACCGCCGGGCCGATCACCACCTCCGTCGAGCGGCCGTGGAGGCAATTGTCCGCACTGTGGTGCGAACTGGTGCAGCGCGGCGCCGATCCGGCGCTGCTGCGCCAACAGGCGATCATCACCCCCGAGTGCGGGCTGGCGGCCCATTCGCAGGCCGTGGCCGAGCGGGTGCATCGCATCGCCGCCGAGGTGGGCGCCCGCGTTCGCGACCAGGCCGTGGCCTCCCGGTGGGTCCTCGGGGCCTGACCGCGCAGGGTCTAGTGTTCGACCCCATGAGCGACTTCGGAAGTGACCCGCAACTGCCCCCGCCCCCGGTTGCACCGGGTGCCCCGCCGCCCCCGCCCGCATACGCCCCGCCCCCCGGCTACGCCGGCTATCCGGTGGCGATGCAGAAGCCGCCGCGCCCGGCAGTGCCCGTGGCCGGCTACCTGTGCCTCGCGGCCGGTGCGCTGTTGATCCTCGGCTCGGTGCTGAACTGGTTCAGCTTCGACGGTGTGGACTACAACGGCTTCTCCACGGTGGAGGGCTCGTCGAAGGACGGCCCTGCGTTCGCCTTCTTCGCCGTGCTCGCGATCGGCGCCGGAATCACCTTCCTCGCCGCCCGGCGCGTACTCGCGCTGGCGATCGTCGTGCTCGTGTTCGAGGTGTTCGCGATGTTCGCCGCGTTCGCCGATATCTCCGATGTGAGCGATCTGGAGGATCTCTCCGGGGCGTTCGGCTACGAGTTCTCCACAGGGCCAGGCCTGTACATCGTGTTGATCGGCTCACTGCTCGGCATCGCCGGCAACATCGTCGCCATTTCCAAGCGCCGTCGCTGAGGTTGGTGTGGCCCCCATCGACATCCGCCGGCTGAACGGCTGGGCCGTGGCCGCCGGGGTGGGAGCCCTGGTGGCGCTGGTCGGCGCGTTCCTTCCGCTGATGTCGGTGGGGGGCCGCACGTACTCGGGCTCCGACATCCCCGTGGGCAACGCCGTCGCGTGGTCGGTGGGGCAGCACAACACGATCACCCTGCTGCTCGAGCGGCGCGACCTGGCCGTGTTGGTGACGATCATGGTGCTCCTGCTCGCTGCCCTGTGCGCGATCGGGCGCTTCACCCGTTGGGCGGCCGGCTTGGGCGTGATGTGCAGCGCGGGCGTGTTCCACCTGTTGGTGTCGATGGTGCAGCGCGCCGAGGCGCTCAGCGTGCCCTCCAGTCTTGGCGTCCAGTACTCGCTCGGCACCGTGTTCTGCCTGGCCGGGCCGTTGTTGTCGTTGGTGGGTTTCGTGGCGGTGCTCGCTCGACGCCACTGAGAACGGCGACACTGAAGCCCATGAACCCTGGTCAGACCTCGCCGGCCGAGCGGATCCACCAACTCAGGCGCGAGATCGCCCACCACAACGAGCGCTACTACGCGTTCGACGCGCCCGAGATCAGCGATGCCGACTACGACGCACTCATCCGCGAGTTGGCGCGACTGGAGGCCGAACATCCGGAGCTGGCCAGCGACGACTCGCCGTCGCGACAGGTGGGTGCCGGCAGCCTCTCCACGTCGTTCGGCGAGGTGGTGCACCGCGTCCCCATGACCAGCCTCGACAACGCGATGGACGTTGCCGAACTCGAGGCGTGGGGCGAGCGGATCACCAAGGGCCTCGCCGGTGAGGCCGCCCGGTTCGTGTGCGAGCCCAAGATCGACGGCCTGGCGATGAGCCTGCGCTACGAGGGCGGCCGCTTCGTGCAAGCTGCCACCCGCGGCGACGGGCGGGTGGGCGAGGACGTGACGCTCAACGTGGCCACGATCGCCGGGGTGCCCCACCAGTTGCCACCCGGCGCCCCGGAGGTGCTAGAGGTGCGCGGCGAGGTGTACCTGCCGCTCGCCGCGTTCGAGCGGCTGAAGGCGGCCAAGGAGCGCGAGAACCTCGAACGGGTGGCCGCGGGCCGCAAGCCCGAGCCGGTGCCGGTGAACCCGCGCAACGCCGGTGCGGGCAGCTTGCGCCAGAAGGACCCCACGATCACCGCCGCGCGCGGCCTGGCCCTGTGGACGTACCAGTTGGGCGAGGTGGTGGGCGGCCCCGAGTTCACCTCCCACCATCAGACGCTGGAATACCTCGGGGGCCTCGGCTTCCCGGTGAACCCGCTCATCCGTGTCGTCGACTCGTTGGAGGAGGTGATGGCCTTCTGCCGCGAGCGGCAGGAGCAGCGCCACGCGCTCGACTACGAGATCGACGGGGTGGTGGTGAAGGTCGATTCGCTGGCCCAGCGCGAGGTGCTGGGCTTCACCTCCCGCTCCCCGCGGTGGGCGATCGCGTTCAAGTTCCCGCCCGAGGAGCGCACCACGATCCTCAAGGCGATCGAGGTCTCGGTCGGCCGCACCGGCCGCACCACTCCCTACGCAGTGCTCGAGCCGGTGTTCGTCGGCGGCTCCACCGTGCAGATGGCCACCTTGCACAACCAGGATCAGGTGGCCGCCAAGGATGTGCGCCCCGGCGACACGGTGGTGGTGCGCAAGGCCGGCGACGTGATTCCCGAAGTGGTGGGGCCGGTGCTGTCGCTGCGCCCCGAAGGGCTGGCGCCGTGGGAGTTCCCCACACTGTGCCCGTGCCCGTTGAAGACCGAACTGGTGCGCCCCGAGGGCGAGGCCGACACCCGCTGCGTCGAGCCGGCCTGCCCGTTCCAGCGCGACCAGCGGATCATCTACTTCGCCTCGCGCGGGGCGATGGACATCGAGGGTCTCGGTGAGAGCACGGTGTTCCAGCTCAGCGACGCCGGCCTCGTCGGCGATCCGGGCGACATCTACTCGCTCACCCGCGAGCAGTTGCTGACGCTGGACAAGTGGGGCGACACCAAGGCCGACAACCTGCTCGCCGCGATCGAGGGTTCGAAGTCGCGTCCGTTGCCCAAGGTGCTCACCGCGCTCGGCTGCAAGGGCCTCGGCCCGTCGGCCAGCGAGGCCCTGGCCCGCGCGTTCGGCACCCTCGATGCGATCATGCAGGCCTCGGAGGCCGATCTCGCCACCACCGACGGTGTGGGCCCCACGATCGCCGGCGCGATCGTGCGCTGGTTCGGCGTGCCGGCCAACCGCGAGTTCGTGGAGAAGTTGCGCGCCGCGGGCGTGGAGTTCGGGCGTGTCGAGGTGAGCCGCCTGCCCCAGAACCTGGTGGGCAAGGCGATCGTGGTGACGGGCACCCTGCCCGGCTACACCCGCGAGGGGGCCGAGGCGGCCATCAAGGACCGCGGCGGCAAGAGCCCCGGCAGTGTGAGCGCGAAGACCTACGCCGTGGTGGTGGGGGCCGATCCGGGCGCGAGCAAGCTCACCAAGGCGCAGGAGTTGGGCATCCCGATCCTCGATGCCGACGGTTTCGAGGCACTGCTCGCCACGGGCGAACTGCCCACCGCGTGACGCGGGCGGTCAGAAGACCTCGAAGCTCCACTCGAAGGTCTGCGCGTAGCCGCGGCCGTCGATGATCTTCCAGTAGATCACCTGCACGACATGGTCGCCGGGGGTGAACTTGGGGATGCTGGAACCCTCCGAAGGGTTGAACGTGAGCGTGGCATTGCCCGGTTCGTACACGGTCGTGGGCGGCAACTCGATCTGCTGGCCGGGCTTGGCCTGGCCGCGCAGGGCATCGAGGTCGACCGTTTCCAGTTCGAGGCCGTCGATCACCAGCACCCCGGTGTAGCCGGCGAGCAGGTCGACGAACACTTCGGTTTGGGCGGGCACCTGGGTGGCATTGCGCACCGGGTCGACACTCTGCACCGCCGAGGGCAACTTGTAGCCCTCCTCGCCGGTGACGGCCATGTCGAGCGCGAGGAACATGCCCACGATGCAGACGGCGATGATGGCCGACGCGACGACGAGCGACAGTTGGGGGCGCCGGAAGCGGAGAGGCACGGCGACCATTCTCGCCGGTCGCGAGTGGCTTTCGCACCGTCGCGCGGCGGTTTGGGTGCTCCCAAGGGCTAGGTTCAAGGGTCGCCATGGTGGACAACAAGCCGCAGAACCAGGGCCGGATCGTCGCCGGCCGCTATCGCCTCGGGGCCCGCCTCGGCAGTGGGGTGGAAGCTGCCGCGTTCGAGGCCTTCGACGAGCAGCTGCAGCGGATGGTGGTGCTGAAGGTGGTGCACCCCGAACTGGGTGATGCCCCGCAGGTGCGCCGCCAATTCCGTGCCACGATGGCCAACGCCGCGGGCATCGACCACCCCAACGTGGCCCCGATCCTCGACTTCGGCAGCGATCGCTGGGGGCAGCGCGAGGTGCTCTACTTCGTCACCGAGCACTACAGCGGCGGCAGCCTGCGCGACCTGCTCGACCGCGGGCGCCTGCTCGCACCCTCCCAGGCGCTGGTGGTGGGGCTCGACGCGTGCAAGGGCCTCGACGCGATCCATCGCCACGGCCTGGTGCACTCCGACATCCGCCCGGCCACACTCGTGTTCGGCGACGATCGCCGCCTGCGCGTGGTCGACGCCGGCCTCTACCAGGCCTTGCACGGCGCCACCGATGTGTCGGCGGCCGGCCCCGATCGCCTTCGTTACAGCTCACCCGAGCAGGCTCAGGGCCTGCCCGCGGATGCGCGCAGCGATGTGTACTCGCTGTGCCTCACGCTCATCGAGTCGCTGTCGGGCAGCGTGCCGTTCGAGGCCGATTCGGCCGTGGCCACCCTCGCCAACCGGGTCGACAAGCTGATGCCGGTGTCGGCCGACCTCGGGCCCCTGGCCGCGGTGCTCGAGCGCGCCGGGCGGCCCAACGCTGCCGATCGCTTCACTGCCGCGGAGTTCGGGCGGGCACTGGTCCAGGCGGCCGAGAAGCTGCCCCGCCCCGCGCCGATCCCGATCGTCGGCGGTGGGGCGCCGGGCGCGTCGTCCGCCGGCAACGGCGACGATTCGGCCACGATCGTTCGCCCGCGGGCGGCTGCCACCATCCAGATCGGCACCACCCCCACCAGCGCCGCAACGGCCCCCACCCAGGCCGTGCAGCCGGTGCAGGTCGACCTCGACGACGAGTACGACGACCGTCCGAAGGGCAGCAAGAAGAAGCTGATCGTCGCGGTGCTGGCGGTGTTCGCCGTGGCCGCAGCCGCGCTGGCGTACTTCATGCTGAAGCCGGAGATGATCACGGTGCCCGACCTCGCCACGCTGGAAGAAGCTGTGGCGCTCAACCAGGTGAGCGGCGACTTCGACACGGTCGTGCAGCGTGAACCCAGCGAAGAGGTCGCGGCCGGCATCGTCATCCGCACCGATCCGCCCGCCGGCACCAGCCTGGAGAAGGGCAAGCTGCTCACCATCGTGGTCAGCAGCGGGCCACCGCCCAGCATCCTGCTGGAACTGAAGGGGTTGACGCTGGAGATCGCCCGCGAACAGCTCGAAGCGATCGGGTTGACGTTGGAAGAGGCCGAGCCCCAGTTCTCCGACGAGTACCCCGCTGGTCAGGTGATGGCGTGGACGGTCACCGACGCACCCACCTTGTCGGCCGGCGACAGTGTCACCAAGGGCACCGTCATCACCGTCACCGTCTCCAAGGGGCCGGCCCCGCGCATCGTGCCCGACCTGATCGGCAAGACGTACGAGGAAGCCACGATCATCCTGGAGGACATGGGCCTCGTCATCGCCAAGGGCGACGACGTCTTCGACCCTGTGGTGCCCGTCGGGATGATCGCCGTGTCTGTGCCGGCCAAGGACTCCACGGTGACGATCGGCGACACGATCACGGTCAATTTGTCCAAGGGCGTCGACATGGTGGCCCTGCCGGCAGTGGCGGGCGACTACAACACGATCATCGCCACGTTGCAGACGGCAGGGTTCACGATCGGCCGGGTCAACGGCAATGTCTCGTTGGGTTTCCTGTCGTACAGCGTCAACGGGGTGCCGGCGGTGCCCGGTCAGACCTTCCCCCGCGGCACGGCCGTGGAGTTGTTCTTCAAGCCGAAGTGACCGACTTCGCCAGCCAGGTGACCGCTCGGTAACGTTCGGGCACCACGGCGAACATGGAGGTTCACGTCATGGGTTCACTCGACGGACGCGTCGCGATCATCACCGGTGCCGGGCGTGGCATCGGGCGCGAGCACGCACTGCTGTTCGCCGCCGAGGGCGCCAAGATCGTGGTCAACGACCTCGGTGGCGCGAACGATGGGACGGGCACCGACCTCACCCCCGCGCAGCAGGTGGTGGAGGAGATCCGGGCGATGGGTGGCGAGGCCGTCGTCAACGGCGACAACGTGGCCGATTGGCAGGGCGCCCAGAGGATGGTGAACCAGGCGATCGAGACGTTCGGTGATCTCGACATCCTGGTGAACAACGCCGGCATCCTGCGCGACCGTGTGATCGTCAACATGACCGAGGAGGAGTGGGACGCGGTGATCGCGGTGCACCTCAAGGGTCACTTCGCCCCCACGCGATGGGCTGCGGCCTACTGGCGCGAGCAGCACAAGGCGGGCATCACCAAGCCGCGCAACCTGGTGCACACCTCCAGCACCTCCGGTCTGTTCTCCAATCCGGGGCAGGCCAACTACGGCGCCGCCAAGACGGGCATCGCCACGTTCAGCCAAATCGCCGCCAAGGAACTGGTGCGGTACAACGTGAAGAGCAACACGATCGCGCCGGCGGCCCGCACCCGACTGACGATGGCGTTGTCGGGGATCGAGCACATCATGCAGCCCAAGGAGGGTGGGTTCGATCCGTGGGACCCGGCGAACATCTCGCCCCTCGTGGCCTATCTCGCCACCGCGGACTGTGCCTTCAACGGGGAGACGTTCCTGGTGTCGGGCGGCAACGTCACGATGATCGAGAGCTGGGCTCGCGGGCCGCACGTGGATCGCGACTCCAAGTGGACGGTCGACGAGCTGGCGCAGGCGCTGGCCCCGCTCGCGCGGTGATCAGAGCGTCGTGAGCGAGCCCGTCCACGACCGCAACGACCGCACCGTCGCGGTCGACTCGGCCGGTGTGGACGAGATCGGGGTGATCCCGTGGCCGACGCTGCTGCGCCGGCGGTTGGCCCACAAGGCCGGCATCGACCACCGCTGGGCGGTGCTGTGGGTCGTGCTGAGCGGGCTGTTCACCACCGGCTTCACCATCACCCTCTTGGTGGTGTCGCTCGAGCGCATCGCGGGCGAGATCCACACCACGCCCACCGTGCTCACGTGGGCCATCACCGGGCCGATGCTCGCGTTCGGTGTGGTCGGGCCGGCGTTCGGCAAAGCCGGCGACCTGTGGGGCCACAAGCGCATCTTCGTCGGCGGCCTGCTGTTCGCGTCGCTGTTCTCGTTGCTCTCCGCGCTGGCGTGGAACGCGGGCACGCTCATCCTGTTCCGCACAGCGGCGGCAACCGCAGGGTCGGCATGCGGGCCGTCGGCGATGGCCTACATCAACCGCATGTTCGATGCCGGGGAGCGGGTGAAGCCGCTCGGCTACTGGAGCTTCGTCACCGCCGGGTCGCCGGTGATCGGTGTCGTGCTGTGCGGTCCACTCGTCGATCATGTCGGTTGGCGGGCGATCTTCGCGGTGCAGACGCCGATGTGCTTCGTCGGGTTCCTGCTGGCCGCGTGGCTGCTGCCCCAGACCGATCGACGCAGCGACGTGAAGTTCGACCTGTGGGGTTCGTTGACGCTCGGCATCGGCGCCTGCCTCCTGCTCGCGGGGATCAGCCAGGGGCGTTCCTGGGGGTGGAGCAGCACCGCGACCATCGGCTGTTTCGTCGGTTCAGCGGTGCTCGTGGTGGCGTTCGTGCTCATCGAGCAGAGGGCAGTGGCGCCGCTGGTGGTGCTGCGCTGGTTCGGCACGCGCAACTTCGCCTGGCCGGTGCTCAGCCAGATGATGGCGAACTTCGCCTACATGGGCGGCTTCTTCCTCATCCCGCAGGTGCTCGGCCGGCGTGGATTGGGGTTGTCGACCACCACGATCGGCAACCTGGTGATCCCGCGACCGCTCACGTTCTCGCTGCTCGCGCCGCTGGCCGCGATCGTGACGATCAAGGTCGGTGAGCGTGTGGCCGGAATGGCCGGAGCGGTGGCGCTCGTGGTGTCGATGGTGATGTGGTCCACCGTCGGGGTCGGCGCCGGGTATCCGTTCATCATCGCGGCCACGGCGATGTCGGGTGTCGGCCTGGGCATCTCCTCCCCGGCGCTCACCTCGCTGATGGCCGGCTCGGTCGACCCGGCCGACCTGGGCGTGGCGGGAGCGATGCAGCAGCTGATGACCCAGTTGGGGGCCGTGCTCGGCTCGGCCGTGCTCGCCACCGCCAGCGCCGCGGCCACCACCGACGACATGGGCTCGTTCCACACGGCGTTCCTCATCGCCGCCGTGGTCGCCGCAGGCGGAGGCGTGTGCGCCTCCTTCGTGCGCAGCACGCCGCGCCATTCGGGGTAGGCGGGCGCGTCCGAAAGAGGTGAACCGACACAAGGGGTGGAGGGCGAGGGTCGGATCGGGGAGGCCACCGTCAACGGCGGGCCCAGTGCAGGCAGCGGTAGCGGGTGGCGCGGCTCATGCTGTCCGGCAGCACCGCGAAGGTGGCCGGTGCCGTCTTCACCACCTTGCCGATCTTCACCTGGTGCGCCAGGAGGTCGGCGATCACGCGGGTCGGCCCCTTCGTCAGCCAACAGGCTGGTCAGGCGGTGAGGTCGTTGATCTCGCCGGCGATGCGCTTGGCCACTTCGTCGTTGGGCATCTGGGTCTGCAGGGCCATGAGCTTCATCATGTCGCCCTGCACCTTGATGCGGCCGCCCATGAACGCCTGCATCGCACCCGCCTGGTCCTGCTCGACGAAGATCTTGCGGGCGGTGTCGTAGTCGGTGGTGATGGTGAGATCGGGGTTGTCGAGCAGGCCGAGCTCCATGTGCACGATGCCCGACGACGTGTCGAGCTGGACGCTGAGCGGCTCCGAACCGAACGGGGTCTCGGTGACGACGCCGTTGAGGCGGATGATCGTGGACACCTTGGCCGCCTCGTCGGCGTACTTGGCGCGGACCGCCTTCGCGGCTTCGATCCACTCGGGTGACAAGAACGCGTACGACATGGGCACAAGCTACCGCTGGCCGACGCCGTGGGGCGGGGCGTGGCGGTACGCGAGGCGCACCGCCAGGGCCTGGCGGATCTGGGGCCCGGCATCCTCGTGGAACTCGTCGCGGTAGGTGGCGTCGGTGCCGAGCACGACCGTGAAGTACATGCCGGTGAACGCGCCGAGGAAGACGCTGACGCGCAGGAGTGGCTCGGTGAGCGCCAACTCGCGCCCGTCGAGGTGCAGCCGCCACAGCACGTGCACCTCGTCGACCCCGGTCCAGGCGGAGGTGTGCTGCTCGGTCATGGTCAGCAGGCCGAAGACGGTGAAGAACAAGGCAATGGCGACTGCCACCATCGTGATGAGGATCGCCTGGCTGAAGACGCTCACCAGCCCGACGTTCACCCGCTGGCGAGCAGAGAGGGGGATCTCCATCGGGTCGCCCTCCTCGGGCAGGTCGAGCCCTGCCGCCGGGGTGTCGTCCACGAGTCGGCCGACCTCGCCCCAGTCGTCGAAGCGGTTCACCACGCGCACGAGTTCGGGAACCCGCGAGAGCACGAACGCGCTGCCGAGCACGAAGAACAGGGCGACGGTGAGCGCATACGCGGCGCCGCCGAGCGTGCCGGCCACCTGCCACACCTCGGCATTGATGAACAGGAACACGGTGAACAGCAACAGCAGTGGGAGCGCACGGGTGAGCATGCGCCCCACGGACCCGACCCGGTGGAAGGTCTGTGACCCGGCCCAACCGATGAGCGGGATGACGCCGTAGCTGGTGACCAGGTAGATCACGAGCAGCACCGAGCCGCCCTCGGCGGCGGTGAGCAGGGCGTCGCCGTACTGCCCGAACACGAGCGAGGGGATCGTCGGGCCCACCACGAAGGCCACCAATTCGGCCACCCCGAGGTCGGTGGGGCGCGACAGGGGTGGGCGATGGCGGAACACGTTGGCGGCCATCCAGGTGGCGAGCAGCACCGCGAGCACCACGGCAGCGGCGCCGAGGTTGCGGCCGAGCGACC
>WBZL01003344.1_pt1 | contig 14780 bp, 15 predicted proteins | sample 5204291 | NCBI WGS metagenome assembly WBZL01 (sample SAMN12344345, study PRJNA552823) | activated sludge metagenome | biome: Activated sludge suspended growth; feature: Nitrification reactor; material: Wastewater; isolation source: activated sludge from nitrification reactor of wastewater...
ATCGGCTGGATCAGATCTCCAGAAGCGTTTCCGAGTCCACTGGGTTGACACAGTCTCAGGTTGCTCGCATTGCGCTTGGCGTTACAGGTCAGCCCTGGCGCTGGTGGAAGCTCTCCTCCTTGCAGATGCGCACCATGGCGCGGGCGTAGGGACCGTAGCTGGTACGGCACAGCATCACCTGGTTCATGATGGCGGCGCCGTCCACCAGCCAGCCGATGGCGCCGATGTCGGCCCAAGTAAGCGTGGGGTAGTTGAAGATGCTGCTGTACTTGGCCTTACCGCTCAGCAGATCGTCGATGGTCTGTTCCCGGCTCACACCCATCGTCTCCACTGCACTGTACAGGTATAGACCATGGCCGGCCTCATCCTGCACCTTGGCCAACAGGATGGCCTTGCGCTTCAGGCTCGGTGCGCGGGTGATCCAGTTACCCTCAGGAAGCATGCCCACCACTTCGCTGTGCGCATGCTGACTGATCTGGCGGATCAGGTTCTTGCGATAGGCATCGGGCATCCAGTCCTTCGGTTCGATCTTCTGTTCGGCGTCGATCTTCGCTTGGAAGATGTCTGCGCGCCAGTGCGTGGCATACGCCTTCCCACATCCGGTTGGTGAACGCAGCGACCACGACCCAATCATCGGCTGCCTGGAATGCCTGATACGGCACCGACAACTGCGACGACGCGCCGCGCCGCACCGGTGCGCGGCCGGTGGAAAAGTAGGAAGTGATCTGATTGGCCAGCATCGCCAACTGGCCTTCCATCAGCGAGGTGTCGACGCGTTGGCCGTGCCCGGTGCGCTGGCGCGCCTGCAGCGCCATCAGAATGCCGATGACGCCGTACAGGCCGGCCCCGATGTCGGCCACCGACATGCCGGCCTTCACCGGGCCGCGCCCTTCTTCGCCGGTGATGCTCATGTTGCCGGCGAACGCCTGCATGAAGATGTCGTTGGCGCGCTCCTCGGCGAGCGGACCGCTCGGCCCGAAGCCGCTGATGCTGCAATAGATCAGGCGCGGATTGCGGGCAGCCAGCTTGTCGTAGCTGATGCCGATGCGCTCCAGCGCGCCATGGCGGAAGTTGTCGATCAGCACGTCGGCTTCGGCGGCCAGCGCCTGCAGCACGGCCAGACCGTCGGGGTGTTTCAGATCCAGCGCCAGGCTGCGCTTGTTGCGGTTGGCGGCGACGAAGTAGTGCGACACCTGCTGCGGAAAATAGGGCGGCCAGTGGCGGCTTTCGTCGCCGGAGCCGACTGGTTCAATTTTGACGACGTCGGCGCCGTAGTCGGCCAGGGTCATCGCGCAGAACGGCCCCGACATGGCGACGCCGAGCTCGAGAACCTTCAAGCCGTGCAGCGCAGGAAACCCGGATTGAACCTGCATGGAGTGCTCCTGTTCGGCGGCCTGCTGCCCGTGCGTTCGAATGACGACAGGGCTTGACTTTGTTGGCCAGATATTCTCAAATATGAGAATCAAATCTCCATATAGAGAAAGTGTAGCGGCGCCATTGCGGGTTGGCAATAGCGCCAGCGAGCTGCTGTGCCGACTGGGAACGCATATGGACAACAATCTGCCGGCGCTGGAACGCGCGCTGGATACGTTGGAATTGCTCGGTGCCTATCCAGGCGGCCTGAGCGCTGCCGACATCGGTGAACACACCGGCATCCCGCGCGCTACGCTGTATCGCATCCTGCGTCTGCTGCGGCAGCGCGAGTTTCTGGCCGGCGCGCCCGAGGCTGCGACGCGGCTGGTGCTTGGGCCGGCGCTGGCCCGGTTGGCGGCGCTGGCGCCCGGTGAGCGCGAACTGCGCGCCCGTGTGCAGCCGCACGTCGATGCGCTGTGCGCGCAACTGGGCGAAACCGTGAAGTTCGTCGTGCGCGAGGGGTTTGAAGCCGTCACCATCGCGGTTGCGCATCCGCCGGGCGATCTGTGCATCGCATCGCGCGTCGGCGCGCGTCGGCCGCTGCACGTCGGCGCCGCGCAGCGGCTGATCCTGGCGCATGCGCCGGACGAGGTTCAACAGGCGTTGTTTGCCGGTGGCCTGCCGAGCAGGGCCTCGCGCACCATCACCAGCATCCGCACCTTGCGCGAAGACCTGGCCTTGGCGCGCCGGCGCGGCTGGGCAAGCGGCCACAGCGAGGGCGCCGAAGGCGTGGGCGCCGGTGCGGCGGTCGTCACCGACGGTGCCGGCCAGGTGCCGGGCGTGCTGGTGACGGTGTTCATTCACGGCGGCAAATCGTCGGAGCAGCGGCGCGAGATCATGCAGCGCACGATCGAGGCGGCGGGCCGCTTGTCTGCCGCCCTGGGCTCGCGCCAGGCAGGCTGAGCCGGGCTTGAGCGGTACCGCCTAAGGCACTCGCGCGTCGGCCGCTCGGCGAAAAGCCCCGGCCACCCGCCACTACGCCACACCGACACCAGCCCTTGCATCCCTGTGGCTGCGTGCGAACTTCTTGACGCCACTAGGCGCGCTGCAATCGCGGGTTGCCGCTGTGGCCGCTTCACGACTCCCCATCGGGAGAACGGGCTTCGCGCACCCGGCACCTCGCAAGAGCTCCGGCTCTAACGCATCCAACTCATCGGGTTACGACCCGATAGACAAATCAATACTCAGCAGTTAAAGTCTGTTCACATTGCGATAATCTGTATCAACATTTGATACGACGATGGAAAAGACAGTAGTTAAAGCTTTGCGACTACTCGAAGCGCTATCGCGCTCGGCGGAGCCGAGAGGCGTGACGGACATCGCGGCCGAGCTTGGTCTCACCAAGGCCAACGCGCACCGGCTGTTGCGCACATTGCTGGCAGAGGGCCACGTCAGGCAGTACCCCGATGCCACTTACGGCCTCACCTTGAAGATGTGGCGGCTTGGTGCTCGACGTGTGGAGTCATTCGAAGTGCTCGATGCAGCTCGACCCGTCGTTCGAGAGCTTGCGAGGGCGAGCGGCGAATCCGTGCAACTGGGCGTGCCTGAAGGCACGGCCGTGGTCTGCATTGACAAAGCAGATGGAACGCGCTTGCTGCCGGGAACCACGATACTCGGCGCTCGCGTACCTGCTCACGCGATGGCCAGCTGCAAGGCGCTGCTGGCCTACGACGACGACATGTCGTCCCAGCTGCAGTTCCCGTTGAAGCAGTACACCGCCTCGACCATCTGCGACGAGCAAGGGCTGCGCGATGAGCTCCAGCAGATCAGGAACTCAGGCATCTCGATCAGCCGAGGCGAATGGCTCGAAGACGTCTGGGGCATTGCCGCGCCGGTCTTCGGCGCCACCGGCAAGCCAATCGCCGCCATCTGTCTGTGGGGCGCGAAGGCGCGCCTTTCATCGTCGGTATCAGAAGAGTTCGTTGCGCAAGTCAAGCTGGCGGCACGCAAGATCTCCGCGAGCGAGCGCGATGATGCACATCTTTGAAGGCGTGAAGGTGTTGGCTATCGCACGCCAGATCGCTGCGCCCTTTGCCGTGTATCAATTGGCCATGCACGGCGCCGACGTGATCAGCGTCGAGAATCCGAATGAGCCCGACAGCATGCGCTTCGTTGGCGGCGCCAATCAACTCGGGGCGACGATCGGGCTCAGCACGGCCAGGTTTTCGATTCACTTTCACGCTACGATCATGTCCATCAAAGGAAAAGCCTGCATCGTCGGCGCTTTCGAGCACCCGACTCGCAAGGCGCCGAATCATTCCGTTGCCCAGCTGCATGTGGAATGCGCGCTGGGCGCGCTGGCCGATGCCGGCTTGTCGCCGCGCGACGTCGATGCCTACTACTGCGCCGGCGACGCGCCCGGACTGGGGCCGCTGTCCATCCTGGACTACATGGGCTTCAAGGTCCGCCACTACGACACCACGGAGGCAGGCGGCGCCTCGTACCTGCTCCATGTGTCTCACGCGGCGCAGGCGATCGCCGCCGGCAAGTGCAACGTGGCGCTGATCACGCTGGCCGGCCGGCCCAGGACCGATCCGGTCAACGGCCGGCCGCGAGACTTCGGCGCCTTGTCGCCGGATGTCGCCTTCGAGCAACCCTACGGGATGTCGATTCCCGCCGGCTATGCGCTGGCTGCCCGGCGCCACATGCACTTGTACGGCACCACCAGCGAGCAGCTAGCCTGGATCAAGGTGGCCGCCTCGACGCATGCGCAGTACAACGAGCACGCGATGCTGCGTGAGGTCGTCACGGTCGAGCAGGTGCTTGCATCGCCCTTGGTCGCCGATCCGTTGCGCCGGCTCGATTGCTGCGTCGTCACCGATGGCGGCGGCGCATTGATCGTTGCCCGGCCCGAGATCGCCCGCTCCTTGAAGCGGCCGGAGGTGCGCGTGCTCGGCGCCGGCGAGGCGGTGCGCGGTACGCAAGGCGGTACGACCGACATTCTCGTCACCGGCGCCGCCAGTTCCGGCGCTGCGGCGTTCGCGGAAGCTGGCGTGACGCCGGCAGATATCCGGTACGCATCGATCTACGACAGCTTCACGATCACCGTGCTGTTGCAGCTGGAGGACCTGGGCTTCTGCAAGCGCGGCGAAGGCGGTCGCTTCGTTGCCGACGGAAACCTCATCTCCGGTCGTGGCAGCCTGCCCTTCAATACCGACGGCGGCGGCTTGTGCAACAACCATCCGTCGAACCGGGGCGGCATGACCAAGACGATCGAAGCGGTCAGGCAGTTGCGGGGTGAGGCCCATCCGGCCGTGCAGGTTCCGGATTGCGGACTGGCTCTGGTTCAGGGCACTGGCGGCAATCTCGGCAACCGCCACGGCAGCGCGACCCTGATTCTGGAAAGAGGCTGATCATCATGTCGACTAGTTCGATCGAACGCTCCACGGCATCCTGGCCGGAACCGAAGACGAATCCCGAAAATGCCGCATTCTTCGAAGCAGTGGCCGAGGGCGTGCTTCTGATCGGCCGCTGCGAAGCCTGCGGTCAGGCGCACTACTATCCTCGGCGACACTGCCCGCACTGCCTGGCGCCGGGGGCGCAGTGGCAGCCGGCGGCCGGTACCGGAAGCATCTATTCGTACACGATCGTCGCGTCGTCGCCGGACAAACCGCGCAAGGTCGTCGCCCTCGTCGAGCTCGACGAGGGCGTTCAGGTATTGACCAATATCGTCGATTCCGATGAGCAAGCACTGCGCGTTGGTGCGCGTGTGGCTCTCGTCATTGGCCGGGCGGGGACGCTGAAGGTGCCGCTGTTCCGGATCCTGACCGGAACCAGTGCATCGGATGGTCAGTGACCGGAGCGCCCATGGACGTCAACGCAGTAAGCCAATGGCGGGCAACGGTACGGCATTCCTATGCCTTTCGTGATGCGGCGCTCTATGCGCTGGCGATCGGCGCGGTGCGGGATCCGCTCGATCGGCGGCAGCTCAGAACGGTGTACGAGGCCGATCCGGTCATCGTTCCGACGATCATTGCGATCCTGGCCTCGCCCGGCTTCTGGGCCAAGGACAGGCCCGAACTGGGCATCGACTATCAACGCCTCGTGCATGGCGAACAGCGCTTGCAACTGATGCGGCCGCTTTCGCCGCAGGCCACCGTCGTCGGGCATTCCACGGTCGTGTCGATCGATGACAAGGGTGCAGGCAAGGGCGCGGTCGTCACGGTCGAGAAACTGATCGAGGACGAGACCGGCGCGCCGATCGGAACCGCTCGCCAGATTCTGTTCTGCCGGGGCGATGGCGGCTCGGGCCAATGGAAGGCGGCGGCAGGCGCTACGCTGCCCGCGCTCGAACCGGCGCCTTCGCGTGCGCCGGATCATCTCATCGCGAAGCATGTTCCCGCCGATGCGGCGCTGCTGTATCGCTTGTGCGGCGATCTCAACCCGCTGCACATCGATCCCGAGGTGGCGGCGCGGGCCGGGTTCGAGCGGCCCATCCTGCATGGCCTGGCCACTTATGGAATGGCGGCAGTCGCGGTGATGCAGGCGCTGGGCATCGACGATCCGAGCCGGCTGCGCGGCTTCGACGCACGATTCTCCGCGCCGGTCCTGCCCGGCGACACGCTCGAATTCAAGATCTGGGCGACACCGGAAGGCGCGCAGTTCGAATGCATCTGCCCCGCCAGAGAAGTACGAGTGCTGAGCCACGGCATGGCTCGGCTTGCTCAAGAATGAGTCAATGAATCGATGAGGAATGAATCAATGAGCGACAAGGTGCTGGACGGAAAGGTTGCCATCGTTACAGGGGCGGGCGGCGGCATCGGCAGAGCGGTCGCGATCGAGCTGGCGCGAGAGGGCGCCGCCGTGATCGTCAACGACGTCGGCGCGTCGCTGTCGGGCGAAGGCGCCGATTCGCAGCCGGCGCATCAGGTGTGCGCGGAGATCGCCGCGGCCGGCGGCACGGCGCTGGCCAATACCGATTCGGTGGCTTCGCCCGATAGCGCCAAGCGCTTGATCACCCAGGCAATGGATCAGTTCGGTCGCCTCGACTGCCTGGTCAACAACGCCGGCATCCTGCGCGACCGCTTCTTCCACAAGATGTCCGAAGACGAGTGGGACGCCGTGCTGAAGGTGCATCTGTACGGCTCTTTCTATTGCAGCCGCGCCGCGGCGGAAATCTTCAAGACCCAGGAGTCGGGATCGTTCGTCCATATGACGTCGACCTCTGCGCTGGTGGGCAATCGAGCCCAGGCCAACTACTCGGCGGCCAAGATGGGCATCGTGGGCCTGTCGCGCTCGATCGCCATCGACATGCATCGGTCCGGCGTGCGCTCGAACTGCATCGCGCCCTTCGCCTGGGGCCGGATGGTGGCGTCGATCCCGATCCAGAGCGAACAGCAGCGTGCCGCAGCGGAACGGAAGCAGGCGCTGATGACGCCCGCCAAGGTCGCACCGCTGGTCGCCTACCTGGCCTCTGATCTCTCCAGGGACGTCACTGGGCAGATTTTCGCGGTACGCGGCAACGAGGTGATGCTGATGAGCCAGCCGAGAACCCTGCGCAGCGTCCATCAGTCCGACGGCTGGACGGCACAGAGCATCGCGGAGCACGCGATGAAGGCGTTCCGTCGCGATCTGTATCCGCTGGACGAGACCGCTGACGTCTTCAATTGGGAACCGATCTGATGGCGTTGGTCGAGTGCGAGAAGTCGGGCCCCGTCGCCGTACTAACCTTGAATGCCCCGGAGGCACGCAACGCCTTCGTGAGTCCAGACCTGCGCGCCGAGTTCATTGCCGCCTGCGATGCCGTCAACCAGGATCGTGCCGTTCGTGTTGCCATCCTGACCGGTGCAGGCAGCGCGTTCTCGGCGGGAGGTGACCTCAAGTCCATGCATCGGCGCGTCAATGAAGGGCTGAAGCTGCCCCACGAGATCGAGCGCGATTTCGTCCATGGCATACACAAGGTGACGCGTGCGTTGTACCAGCTTGAAGTGCCGCTCATCGCCGCGATCAACGGCCCGGCGGTCGGGGTGGGACTGGATTTGGTGTGCCTATGCGATATGCGGATCGCATCGGAGCGAGCGAAGTTTGCCTTCAGCTTCGTTCGCTTGGGTTTGATTCCCGGGGATGGCGGTGCCTGGCTGCTGCCCCGTGCGGTCGGCCGGGCGGTGGCCCGGGAGTTGGCATTCACCGGCGAGATGTTCGACGCCGAGCATGCCCAGCGCATCGGTCTCGTATCCAGGGTCGTGCCGCACGAAACATTGATGGAACAGGCGCTGACATTGGCTTCCCGGGTCAGCGCGAACGCTGGCAGCACGCTGCGTCTGACCAAACGCCTGATGCGTCAGGCTGAGGACACGACGCTCGAACAGGCGCTAGAAGCTGCGGCCTCGGGCCAAGCGCTAGCGCAATACACGGTTGCCCATCGAACGGCAGTGATCGCGGCCGCTGGCAAGCAGACGCCTTCGTTCGGTGAGCTGGACTAATGCGTTCCGTCTTTGGGGCGACACGCGTAGATCATTTTTCCTTGAACCTCCATGGGAGTTCGAACCATGAATCTGATCTCTAGAGTGCTTTTGGGTCTCGCTGCTGTTTTCGTCGTCGGGGCTGCCCTGGCCCAGGGCAAGTTCCCCGATCGCCCCTTGACGATTGTCGTGCCCTTCACGCCGGGTAGTGGCACCGATACGGCGGCTCGCTACTACGCGGAACCGCTGTCAAAACTACTGGGCCAGCCGGTCATCGTGGAGAATCGGCCGGGCGCCAATGGCAAGGTGGGCATCATGGCCGTGTTGAGCAAGCCCGCCGACGGGTACACGCTGTTCATGGCCAGTAACTCGCCTATTACCGTCAATCCTCTGATCACCAAGGATCTGGGCTACGACCCGTTCAAGGATCTGCGGCCCATCTCCGGCCTGAGCCGCGGGATGAGCGTTTATCTGGTTCCCAAGCAATCCAAATACCAGACATTGAACGAGCTGCTCGAAGACAGTAAGCGCTCTGGCCGGGCCATCAACATGGCGACCTACTCGGCGGGCCAGATCCTCGCCAACGCCTGGTTGGCGGAGTTGTCCGGCGCGAAGATCCAGAACGTGTCCTACAAGGGCCAGGCTCCGATCATGACCGATCTGGTCGCCGGCCGGCTCGATGCGGCACTGCTCGACATCAGCGGTTCGATTCCGTTCATGAAAGAGGGCACGGTGCGCGCGCTGGCGGTGACCTCGCAGAAGCGGCACTTCCAGTTCCCGGATCTGACGACGGTCGGCGAATGCTGCTTCCGCGAATTCGTCTATGACACCTGGCTGTCGGTCTATGTCGCGGGCGCGACGCCCGACCCCCTCGTCAAGCGGCTCGAAGAAGCGATGCAGCAGATCCTCGATACCGACTATGCGCGCTCTTATCAATCGAAGTATGGCGCTGGTGCGCTGACGCCGCTGACCGCCGTGCAGCAAGGTGACTACCAGCGTAGCCAATACGAGACGCTCAAGGGTATTGCTACGCGGGTCGGCATCGTCCCGAAGTGAATCCGCAACGCACCGTCGCAGTCCACAGCGCACCGAAGCAGGGAGTAGTCATGATCGATTGGGAGTTGGCCGATGAGGTCAAGATGTGCACCGAAACCGCCTGGCGGTTCGCACGCGAGAAGATCTTGCCGGCCATGCGTGATTGGGAGACGGTGCGCCGCATCGAACGCGCTGCGCACGAAGCCTACGCCGCTATCGGGCTCGATGCGGTCGATCTACCCATCGAGGACGGCGGCGCTGCGCTGGGCGTGCTTGGCAAGGTCGCGGTTCTCGAACGTCTCGCGGTGGCGGATCCCGCGGCTGCGATTGCCCTGGATGCACACGCAGTGGCGTACAAGGCGGTTGCAGATTTCGCCAACCAGGCTGCGATCGAGCGGATCCTGGGGCCGTCCACGGCCAAGCTCCGGCCAGACGCAGGCATCTCCGTCTGCGTCGACCTCGATCAATCCCTGTTTCGGCAGGCGAATCGCATCACCGGACTGCTGCCCTGGGTGCCGGGCGGTGGTGGCGCGAGAAGGCTCCTGATCGTCGGCAACGGTGAGTTGCTGGTCCTCGATGCTCCGTTCGATCATGAGTTGGTCCGGGGCAGCGGCCTGGTCGCCACATCGGCAGCATCGATCACCTTGAAGGAGCACGCCATTTCGGAGCGCTTCGCTTCGAGCGACGGTTGCGAGCGCTTCCTCGCCTATCTGCGACTCTACGTCGCATCGCTGATGATCGGACAGATGTCAGCGGCGGTCGATGCGGCCAGGGCATTCTGCATGGACCGGGTGGCTTTCGGGCGGCCCGTTGCGCACCACCAGGCCGTTGCCTTCATTCTTGTGGACATGCACATGGCAGTTGAATCGTGCCGCTGCTTGATGTGGGAGGCAGCCTGGCGCGCCGATAGTGGATTGCCGTGGCATTCGCAGGCCGCCAACTGCTTCGTGGAAGCCGCTGACGCTGCCGATTTCGTAGGGCCATACGCCTTGCAACTGCATGGCGCCGCAGGTTTCATGCGCGACTTCCCGGTAGAGAAGTACATGCGCGACCTGAAGACCTTGTCGTTGATGGCGGGCGGCGTCGACCACGCGCGCGCAGCAGGTGTCCCGGGCAACGATTCGTCGCCAGATACCGATTATTCCCATTCCTTCCTGGCAGTGTCGTCGATGGACGATGAGTCGCCGAAACAGGTAGGCACGACGGAACGAGCGTCATGAGACTTGTCATCGAAGGATCCGTCCTGAAGGAATTGCGCAAGACGCGCGAACTCGGGCGAAGCCATTTCCGTCCGGCAGGCATTGCTGCAGACCGCGCTGGGGCGCCGATCCCCACTGATTCGCCTTTTTTCGTCGAGATGCTCTCGATGGGATATGGCGCGACGCACTGGCGCGAAGGCGGCGCAGCTCGCCAACCAAGAAGTGCGGTAGACCATCTGCTGGTGGCCGAGGAATTTGCCTATTGGGATCGAGGAATCAGCATCGCGATGCCGGGGCCCGGCCTTGGCGAGCGGCCGATCCTGTCGATGGGAACGTCGGACCAAAAGCGGCGGTTCCTGAAGCGGTTCATCGCGCCGCAGCGGCCAATGTGGGGTGCCTTCGCGATGACCGAACCCTCGGGTGGGTCCGACGTCTCGGCGATCCGCACGCGGGCGGTCAAGACAGCCGGCGGCTGGATTCTCAACGGTGCCAAAGCCTTCTCAGGCAATGCACAGCGAGCCGAGTGGACGGTGATCTGGGCCACCGTCGATCCCGGCAGCGGGCGCCGCGGCCATCGCGCGTTCGTCGTCGAGAAGGGCACAGCCGGGATGGAGGGGTTCAAGACGGAGGCCAAGATGGGGCTTCGCTCCTACGAATCCATCACTTTCTTCCTTAAGGATTGCTTCGTGCCCGACGAAAATCTCCTGGGCGGCGAGGGCTACTACGAAAGCACGGCGGGGTTCAAGGGGGCAATGACAACCTTCAACGCTGGGCGGCCGGCGGTGGGAGCAATGGCGGTCGGTATGGGGCGCGCGATGCTCGATGAGGCGCTGGCCTATGCCAAAGCCGAACGCTTGCTGGGCAACACGCGGATCCTGGACCGCTTTGAACGAATGCAGCGCAAGCTCAAGTCGGCCTTGCTGGTGGCCTTGCGGGCTGCCTGGATGGCAGACCAGCGAATACCCAACATCGCAGAGGCGTCGATGGCCAAGGCGCTAGGCCCGGCAGCGGCTCTCGAAGCGGGGCAGTTGGCTATGGAAATCATTGGCATGGTGGGCGCGGCCGGCGACACAGTGATCGAGAAGATCTTTCGCGACATCAAGGCGATGGACATCGTCGAAGGAACCGGGCAGATCCAGCGCGTCGTCATCGCTCGCAAGCTTGTCGAGCTTCCTAGATAGGTTAATCGTATGGATAAGAACCAAACCATGGCGGATCAATGGTCCGCTCCACGGCGTCAGGATCCTGGATCTGACCGGCGTCGTATTCGGACCGATCGCCACGCAAGCGCTTGCCGACATGGGCGCCGACGTGGTCAAGATCGAAGGCCTGACCGGCGATCGGATGCGAGCCAACGGCGTCTCCGTGCATCGCGGCATGAGCTCGATTTACCTGGCGCTGAATCGCAACAAACGATCGCTGGCGATCGACCTGAAGAAGCCGGCCGGCCAGCAGTTGCTGAAGCGGCTGATCCCGTCCTTCGACGTCTTCGTGCACAACATGCGCGTGCCTGCCATCGAGCGGCTGGGACTCGGCTACGAACAGGTGCGCGCGCTGCACCCCAACGTCATCTATTGCGCAGCCACCGGCTTCGGACAGTCCGGCCCAGACAACGAGCGCCCGGCGTTCGACGACATCATTCAGGCGGCGAGCGGGCTTACCTGGCTCAACAGCGCCGGTGGCAAGGAGCCAGACTACGTGCCGTCGTTGATCGCGGACAAGACCGCCGGCCTGGTGCTGGCCAATGCCATGCTCGGTGCGCTGCTGTGCCGGGAGCGAACCGGTATCGGACAGTATGTCGAGGTGCCGATGTTCGAGACGCTGGTGTCCTTCGTGCTTGCCGAGCACCTTGGCGGCCTGACCTTCGTCGGAGGCGACAAACCCGCAGGGTACCAGCGAATCCTGGCCGGCGGCCGGCGGCCAGCGCGGACCGCCGACGGCTTCGTGGCCATGCTTCCCTATACGGAAAAGCACTGGAAGGCGTTCTTCGCTTTCGTGGGCCGTGAGGATCTTGCCGCCAAGTACAACATGGCGGATAGGCATGAGCGCAATGCCCGCATCGCAGAGCTATACGCGGACATGCATTCCATGACTCCGCTGCGCACTACTGCCGAGTGGGTCGAACGCTGTCGTGAACTGGACATTCCGTGCACGCCGATCAACTCGGTCGCAGATCTCCTGGAGCACGAGCACGTGAAAGCCGTCGGCTTGTTCGAACAGCGCACGCACCCCACCGAAGGCACCATCCGGTCCGTCCGGCCGACGGCGAATTTCTCGGAAACGCCACTGCGCATACGCCGCGATGCGCCTGCGTTGGGGGCTGACTCCAGTGCGCTGCTGCGCGAGGCCGGGCTCGAGGACGAAGAAGTCGCGGAACTGATCGCGCAGGACGTGGTCCGGCAGGGCTGAGCGGGGACAAGCGATGACCGTCAGAAGCCAACAGGATTTCGCTACCGGCATCATGTTCATCGTCACCGGTGCCGCATTCTCGATTGGAGCAACACGCTACTCTATCGGCGACGCGCTCGACATGGGGTCCGGCTACTTCCCGCTGTATCTCGGCATCATGCTGGCCGGGATAGGAATCGTCGTCATGGCGCTGGCGGTGACGGTGAACCGTCATGAAGAGCAATCCATCGGTGAGATCGCATGGCGTCCTCTGCTGCATGTCATCGGCGCCAACGTGCTGTTCGGAATCTTGTTGGGCGGTCTCCCCTGGTTGGGGCTGCCTGCCAGTGGCCTGGTCATCGCCCTGTACGCGCTGGTCATCGTTGCCGGCCGAGCGGTGACGCAGAACTCATTCCGCGGACTTTTCGTGCTCGCTACCGGGCTGGCAATCGGCACATATCTGGTATTCGTGAAGGGTTTGAAACTCCAGCTCGGCCTTTGGCCCTCCTGGATTTGAGCGAGGTTACCGATGGAAGAACTCCTGTCCAACCTGGCGGTGGGCTTCGCGACGGCGGCAACGGCGCAGAACCTGCTCTACGCACTCCTGGGGTGTCTGCTCGGTACCTTGATCGGCGTGCTACCCGGCATCGGGCCGCTGGCAACGATCGCGATGCTGTTGCCCACCACCTATGCCCTGCCTCCGGTGTCAGCGCTGATCATGCTGGCCGGAATCTACTATGGCGCGCAGTACGGCGGCTCCACTACGGCGATTCTGATCAATCTTCCGGGGGAATCTTCTTCCGTCGTCACGGTCATCGACGGCCATCAGATGGCGCGCCGGGGGCGGGCGGGACCGGCACTGGCCGCGGCGGCACTGGGCTCGCTGTTCGCGGGCTGCGTCGGCACTTTGATCATCGCCGCATTCGCCAAGCCGCTGACCCAAGTAGCCTTCTCATTCGGTCCGGCCGAGTATTTTTCGTTGATGGTGCTTGGAATGATCTGCGCCGTCGTGCTTGCGCACGGCTCGGTCATCAAGGCCATCGGCATGACGGTGCTGGGTTTGTTGCTCGGTCTGGTGGGCACCGACGTCAACTCCGGCGATGTGCGGTTCAGCTTTGGCGTCGCCGAGCTGACGGACGGTATCGGCTTCATCGCCGTTGCCATGGGCGTCTTCGGCTACGCGGAGATCATCTCCAATCTGTCCAAGCCTGAGGAAAAGCGGGTAGCCATCGTTGCAAGCCTGCGGGGGCTGATGCCTTCGGCTACCGAATTCAAGCAAATGGTGCCAGCCGTGCTGCGCGGCACCTCGCTGGGTTCGGCACTTGGCATCTTGCCCGGCGGTGGCGCGATGCTCTCCTCTTATGCTGCCTATGCACTGGAGAAACGCGTACCGGCGCGCTCTGACGAGGTGCCCTTCGGGAAGGGGAACATCCGCGGCGTAGCGGGGCCCGAGGCGGCCAACAATGCCGGCGCCCAAACCTCGTTTATCCCGCTGCTGACCTTGGGAATCCCGTCGAATGCAGTCATGGCACTGATGGTCGGTGCCATGATGATCCATAACATCCAACCCGGCCCGCAGGTCATGGCCAGCAATCCGTCGCTGTTCTGGGGATTGATCGTATCAATGTGGATCGGCAACGTAATGCTGGTGATTCTCAATCTACCGATGATCGGCGTGTGGATCCGTCTACTGACCGCCCGCTATCGCCTGCTGTTTCCGGGAATCGTGCTGTTCTGTGCACTGGGCGTTTATTCCACCAACAACAGCACCTGGGATATCTGGATGGTGGGGATTTTCGGCGTGCTGGGCTACGTGTTCGCCAAACTCAAATGCGAACCCGCTCCACTGATGCTCGGCTTCGTTCTCGGGCCGATGATGGAAGAGAATCTACGACGTGCTCTGCTGCTGGCGCGCGGCGAGTGGACCGTGTTCCTGAGCAGCCCGATCTCGGCCGGTTTGCTGCTGTGCGCGGTGCTGGCTTTGGCGGTAATGTCGTCGTCGGCGATTCGCCGAAAACGGGAAGATGCGTTCGTGGAGGAGTAAGCTCAGCCGGCCCTGCGCCCTGGCGGGCGCTGCCTACGGCACCAGCACATCAGCCGCGCACGGCCGCCCCGCCTCGTCCACCGTCTGCAAGCGCACCGTGAACCCCCACAAACGGTGCAGGTGACGCAACACGCGCGGCGTTTCGTTGCCGAGCGGCCGGCCGCGGTGACGCATGTGGCGCACGGTCAGGCTGCGGTCGCTGCGCATAGGAATTTCAAACGGTCTGTGGAAAGCCTGGAAAGCCCGACTCAGCCCTGGGTGGGCAGCCGATGCCTGCCTGGATGGCTTGGAACTGGCGCC
>WBZL01003345.1_pt1 | contig 14773 bp, 12 predicted proteins | sample 5204291 | NCBI WGS metagenome assembly WBZL01 (sample SAMN12344345, study PRJNA552823) | activated sludge metagenome | biome: Activated sludge suspended growth; feature: Nitrification reactor; material: Wastewater; isolation source: activated sludge from nitrification reactor of wastewater...
CACCTGGTGTGAGGAATACCTGCTCACCTTCAACGACAAGGCCGTGCTGCAAAAGTGGAAACAGGTCTCCCACTTCCACGGCAGCGAGCTCATGCCGACAGAATGCATTCCGGGGATAGAGCAATAGAAGTAGTGGGCAACATCCCGTCTCGCCTTTCTGCCCAGTAGCCGATGATACGGAACTACCGCCTGCATGGTCCTGCCCGCAGTTTGTACAAGAATGTGCCAACCCGGAGACACGTCAAGATAAAAACATCACCTTTTATGGACATCTTCGAGCTCAAGACGACCTCCGCGCATGGTACGACGCTTGCTGAGTATCAACCATAGATACTCGGAGGTCTTATCGTGAAAACACACATTGCCGCAATTCTCGCACTAAGTTTTCTATCTGGCATCTGGATCTCTTTCGACTCTGTCTCACCCGCAGAAGCCCAGAACTGGCTTTCCCGCAGAAAGCGCCAAGTGCAAACACAACCGCCCCCCACCCCTCCAGCGAGCCAGACTGCGACCTCCCGTGACTACTCGGTGCTCAAGATCGCCCCTCCGCCAGCAGCGGGTCTTTATATCGGGCAGTATGAATGGGTGCAGAACGACATCGCTTCGTTTGAATGGGCCAGCGGCCGGAAAACTGCGCTCTGGTCGAGGCACCGCGGCACCTGGGCGAACGGGTACGATGCGGCCGGGCAGCCGCATTTCGATGTCGCGGCCGCGAATCTTGCCTGGCAGGAAGGAAAGGTAATTGTCGTTCAGGCATACAACATCCATCCGGCACCGGGTGAATCCGAGGCGCCGGATGGGTTCACTGTCGACAAGCTTCTCAGCGGCGTCTACGACGCAGAGCTTCGAAGATTTGCCGGCGAGCTTCGTCAGTACGGCAAACCGACATTTTTTATCTCTGGGCGCGAACCCAATGGAATCGGAGCAGATTATTTCGGGGGCTTCGGTCCGGCAGGAGACAAGTCGCTGCAATGGGCGATCGAAAACAAGCGCGGTTTTGCGGAGTTCAACCCATCCTCCCTGCCGTATAGTTCACTCTATAGCGATATCGGTACGCCGCAAATCTGCGACGGGGTTGAACGTCTCAAGGCAGCACAACGCTACTACTACGACTTTTTTGTTCGCCGCGAAGGTCTCAAGTTTCTCACATTCGACTCTATGGGATGGTCTGTGAACCAACTAAACCAGATCGACTATGACGTCGCGGATCTGCCGGCCACGGTCGACAAGGCGTACGCAAAGCAACTGCTTCAGAGCTGCCACTCCTTCGCCAACTTTTACCCCGGAGACCAATACGTTGACTGGGTGAGTCTCGATTTTTATATGATCGATTATTACGCAAAGGACTGGCCCGGGCTCACCCAGGACTACGTGGTCCCCGTTGAGAATCACTTTGCCGCACTGGACGCTGTCCTGCAAGAGGTGAAGACGGTCGCGCCGTCCAAACCAGTGTTCTTTATGGAGTTAGGATTTCCCGACGGCACTCAGCAGAATTCGAGTTGGGCGGCCCAGAAAATCGCGGCGGCCCTTCCACGTATCGTTTCCGGCTATCCGCAAATTCATGGTTTTGCGTTGTGGTCGGCGCATCCCTCATGGATGGTCCCCGGGGTCTTCCCCTACGACTGCTTAATTCGCCCTGGAACGCAGCAGGCAACGGCGCTGAAAAATGCCGTCACGAATAATCCTTCGTCGTTCCTCTCCTGCGTCTACCTCTCGGATGGAAAATTACATCCGAATTGTGTGAACTAGCGAAGCCGGGACAGCAGGTTCTGGCTACGTGGACATGAGAGGAGGCATGCAGAGTCAGAAGACGACTTCACGGATACTCCGCCTATTGGCTTGAAACCAAGAGACGGTTTGCCGGATCCCGTCGACAAACGCCACCGACGCCTCGAAGCCGAACAGGCGTTTGGCTCTACTCACCTCAAGGCACCGTCGCGGCTGTCCATTTGGCTTTGAGGCATCCCATACAATTCGGCCGGAAAACCCCACTGCCTCGGCGATCAGCTCAGCAAGCGTCTGAATCGTGATCTCATGCCCCGTGCCGACATTGACCGGCTCACTGCCGTTGTAGTGTTCGGCGGCAAGCACAATCGCGCGCGCCGCGTCATCCACATGCAGAAAATCGCGTGAGGGTGACCCATCTCCCCATAGGACGACCCGATCATCCCCCCGCTCCTTCGCTTCCACACATTTTCTGATTAAGGCGGGAATGACATGCGACGTCTCCATGTCAAAATTGTCCCCGGGACCATAGAGGTTCACCGGAAACAGGACGACGGCGTTGAAGCCATACTGTTGCCGGTACGCCTGGGCCTGGACCAGCATCATTTTCTTGGCTAGGCCATATGGTGCGTTGGTTTCCTCCGGATAACCGGCCCACAGATCCTCTTCGCGAAACGGCACGGGCGTATGTTTCGGATCGGAGCAAATCGTACTGACGGCCAACCTCGATCAACTGCGTGCCCATCATGAGATTGTCGTAAAAGAACCGGCCGGCATGGGTTTGATTCGCTCCGATCCCACCCACCCTAGCCGCGAGGTGCAGAACCAAATCCGGTGTCGTGTCTGCATACATTCGCCGGACAGCCCCGATATCAACCAGGTCATAGTCTCGACTTCTCGGGACGAGAATGGTACGACACCCCTGCCGCCGAAGCTGAGCCACAACCACCGAGCCCAGGAAACCTGTTCCACCAGTCACGACGACTCGTTTGTCACGCCAATAAGACATCCTTATCGGGCTCCCCTCGTACCATTGAGAATTGCCCGCTCGGCGTGAAGATCGGCCTCGACCATCATTCTAATCAATTCACCGAAAGACACTTTGGGTTCCCAGCCCAACACCCGCTTGGCCTTCGACGCATCCCCGATCAGCAGGTCCACTTCGGTGGGTCGATAGTAGCGTGGATCGATTTTCACATACTGCTTCCAGTCTAAATCGAGATACCTAAAGGTCTGCTCCAGAAATTCGCGTACCGTATGCGTTTCACCCGTGGCAATCACGTAGTCGTCCGGTTGCTCGGCTTGCAGCATCATCCACATCGCCGTGACGTAATCGCCGGCGAATCCCCAGTCTCGCTTGGCATCGAGATTTCCAAGGAATAACTCGTGCTGAACGCCCAATTTGATACGAGCGGCAGCGCGAGTGATTTTCCGGGTGACAAAAGTCTCTCCCCGTCGAGGCGACTCATGATTAAACAAAATGCCGCTACAGGCAAACAGATTGTAGGCCTCGCGATAGTTGACCGTAATCCAATGGGCATAGACCTTGGCTGCCCCATACGGACTACGTGGATAAAAGGGTGTGCTCTCCCGTTGGGGAATTTCCTGCACCATGCCGAACATTTCACTCGACGAGGCCTGATAAAACTTCGGGTGAATGCCTGATTCACGAATCGCTTCCAATAGGCGAACCGTCCCCAATGCTGTGACCTCCGCGGTATATTCGGGGACATCGAAGCTCACGCGCACATGGCTCTGCGCACCCAAGTTGTAAATCTCATCCGGTTGAATCGTGCGTAGAATTTTATTCAGTGAACTGGCGTCGTTCAGATCTCCGTAGACCAGACGTAACCTCGGTTCAGCGACGTGCGGATCCTGATAGATCGCGTCGATCCTGGCGGTATTGAAGGAACTGGAGCGCCGGATGATGCCATGCACTTCATATCCCTTCGACAACAACAGCTCTGCGAGATACGATCCATCCTGTCCGCTGATGCCGGTAATCAATGCCTTTTTCACGGTGTTGCCTCACTCCGTTGTTACAACCTGAATACTCCGACTGACTGCGCTGACGGCACAAACACAGACAGCCAGACGATCAGCGCTGCCTGCAACCCCAGTCGTCTCCCTATCCTCGTCCCACGCCTTGTAGGATCTGTCGCTCACACCACGCATAGGTCTGCTCAAGTCCCTCTTGAATACTCGTCTTGGGCGACCAATCAAGGAGGGTGCGCGCCCTCGTCCAATCTGCCGCCCGATCGACATCGCCTTCCGGCTTGCTTGTATCGAACCGAATATCGATCTGCTTACCGGAAATCGCACAGACCCGCTCCGCAATTTCCTTGATGGACGTGCTGTAATCGGGTCCGATTTGGATGACGCCTCGATTCATGCCTTTTGTGGCAACGGACACCAGCGCATCCACAATATCGCTCACGAAGACGAATGCCCGACGCTGTTTTCCCGAACCCCACACCACAAATTCTTCATCCGGGTATCGAATGGCTTTGCGAATGAGAGAAGGAATGACCTGCGATTTTTCAGGCGACATCTCGCAGTGCGGGCCATATACGTTGTGGAAACGGAGAATACCGATGTCGAGCAACTTCTCCTTTCTGGCCAAATCGCAGCCCATTTCACCCATCAGTTTGCTCCACCCGTAGGAGGATTCCGGTGAGGCGGGATAGACATCGTCTTCTTTGAAGGGCGGCGGATTCAATTTACTCTGACGTTCAGCGGGATAACTGCAGGCAGTCCCGACATACACGTAGGACGAGGCATGATTCGCAATGGCCGCCCGTAACATATTGGAGTCAATGATCAGGTTGGTGTTAAACAACGAAAATTGGTTGCCGAACACATAGTTGATGCCGGCGACCACATCGGCCAGGTGATAGACCACATCCTGCCCTTCCGTCGCTCGTTCGCAGTTCCGGTAATCTGCAAGATCCAGTTCAAGGAACCGGTGCTCCAGATCAATCACCGGCACACCGTCCTCGGCGAGCAGGTTCGATTTCTTGCCCCGCCAGAGATTGTCCGCGACCGTCACCTGGGCGCCCTCGGCAGCAAGACGGGCCACGAGATGAGACCCGATTTGTCCGGCCCCTCCGGTGATAAGTACGCGTTTGTTTTTCCAATACATGGTGTTCCCCTTTCCCGCGACAATAAGTTCTCCGTCTCACATGAGGCCCTAATGTGTCCCCTTCAGATGATCCGCGACGCGCAGGGCCATGGCGACGATCGTCAAGGTCGGATTCGCGTGACTGGACGTAGGAAACACCGAACTACTGGCAACGAATAGATTGGCTATGCCATGTACTCGACCTTGTTCGTCGACCACCCCCAGTGAAGGATCGGCCGACATCCGTGTAGTTCCGATGTGATGTCCGAGTACGGCCTTCACGTCCCCCATCAATTGCGACACATCGTCGCCAAGATATGTCAGGTAGCCGCAATCCTGCCTGCGAAGTTCTTCATCGAGAAGCTTGTGCGCACGCTGCACGCTCGCTCGATCCTGCTCGGTCACCTGAAAGTTGAGCCGCAACCGCGGCATGCCCAATTCATCCTGCACGTCGTCCAGCGTCACACGATTGTCACGATGAGGAATTTGCTCGCTCTGAAAATACAGGTAATACGTATTCGACCGTGACCGCATGAGCAGAGAGGGAATACGCCGCCTCTGAAGGAGTCGTTTCCGCCCGAATTTGGGTAACACCGACAGAGCCTGAGGTGACCCCATCAGGATGTTCTTCAGATGCCGCCAGTACAGCGCATACTTACCTGTCCCCAGCTCCTCCTGCTGTCTTCCACCCAACAGCCGTTTCAGCAGAAAGGTGGCCGACAGCACCGCATTACCGTGGCCAGGGTCACCGAGCAGCGGCCGATCCAATAACATGTAGAGATTCAACAGCTCATGACGCCGCTGAGCGGCCTCGGAAAAGCCGATCCGTCGACGGCAGAAGACACCCTGTGGATCCGCTTCATATCCGAACATCACCTCTTGCCCAGCCGTAAGCGTGATGCTCGCAATCACCCCGTGAATGTGCGACATATACCCGCGCCCCAGCCAATCCGAATGGTTCCCGATGCCATCCCGATATACGCGTCGAGAAGCCAGCAACAGACGCGTGGTTTCCAACCCGCCCCCGGCGAGCACGATGGTTCGTGCGCGGACCTGAAAACGCCGGCCTGCGAACGTTGCCACTTGGACGGACTCGATGCGGGTGCCGTCCGACGAAGCCTGCAATTCGACCACCGGTGCGTGAAGCATGACGCGCACCTGTTCCGCTCCAGCGAGATCCGCTCGATACGCTTTGCCGAATTGCGTCGGCGGGCTCCACCGCTCAATGCCTGAGGTGCAGACCACCCCGTCTTCAAAGTTCGGCAACATCGAAGGATGTGCACCGGGAAGCGCCGTGGCTACTTGATAATCGTACTCCCCGCACTCACAGTAGGCATGCGCGCGACGATAGTAGTCGTGCATGTCTTTCTGCGGAAACGGCCAGCCGCTGTGCGGCACCCATTCACGTCGATCAAAGTCGAGAGAATCAAAAGGAATACACCGCCCGCCCCACAGCGAGGTGGTGCCTCCCAGTTGGCGATACCGAGCCTGATCCAGAGGAACGTGGCGGATCGAATCGTTGAGAGCTCCTTGATACAGCGACTGGCTCTCGCCGGCCCGCGTCTTCCCACCGGCTTCGAGCAGGATGATCCGCTGTCCGGTTGCCCGGAGTTCCATAGCTAGGGTGATACCGGCGGCCCCAGCACCCACGATGCAGATGTCGGCCGACAACGTGTGCCCCTCGGAGACTGTGTTCGCGTCAAGCAACATGCACACACCTTAGCGCTTCATCGATCCCAGCGAGATTCTCGTGCAAATGTGTCCGACAGCCCATACCCGCCAACATCACACCGATCTCCGGACGTTCAACGATCGGCCGGAATGCATCGGGGACGGACCGGCCGGCCAAGGCATCATGAGAGAAAATTTCACGCGCGATGACTCCAACGCCCAGCGCACCTGCGCGTTCCAAGATCGGCAGCGCCGCGTCAACGCGCGTGCAGTCGAGTGGAACCTGCACGCAGGCGACACCGGATTGTCCGATCCATGAGTCGGCATCCTCCAATGAACGGCAGGAGACTCCAACGTGACGCAGCGTACCCTCTGCCTTCAAACGCAAGAGCAATTCAAACACCCCATCGCGCTGCGGAAGGTCAGTCGGAGGATTGTGCAAGAGGAAGAGATCGAGACGATCCACGCCCAGGCGCTGCACACTCCCCTCTATCCGGCGACGCAGATAGTCGGGATTGAAACACTGACGCTCCTGACGGCGTCGCGTGCCTGTCGTCACCTCACGTGCGGTCGAGCACCGTCGCAGCAGCAGATTCAGTACCGGCTTGGCCATGCGGACAAGGCTCTCCACCGAGCCGACCGTTAAACCTGCCTTAGTGCAGAGAATCATTCCGTCGCCATGGTCCCGATGGACACGCCCAAGCAGTCGCTCGCTATCGCCTTGTCCATACACGTCTGCCGTATCAAAAAATGTAATACCCGAATCCCTTGCCGCACGAAGCGTCGCCTCGACTTCGCCACGTGAATGACGGGTCGCCAGGGAGGCGATCATGGAGCACCCGAAGCCCAGCAGGGAGGGTGTCAGATCTGTATTACCGAGCCTGCGATACTGCACAATCAGCTCCCGTCCTGAGGACATCCGCATAACAACTCTCAGTCAGACCGGCAATGGTCTCCCAGGAAATCTCGCTTGCCGCGGCACGGACGTTCACACACATCCGTGCATACAGCGCCTCATCCCGAAGCAGTCGCACCATCGCCTTTGCCAGCATCTCGGCGTCTTTGGGAGGCACGAGCAGTCCCGTAGATTCATCGATCACGACTTCATCAAAACCTCCCACCCGCGTGGCAATCACCGGTTTTCCGAAACCGAACGCCGAGGCCAGAACCCCGCTGTTCCATCCATTCTCATAGGGAAGGACAAGGAACTTGGCGGCGGTGAAGTACCCTGCCATTTGGCTAAAACTGACATACTCCGGCACCAGCCGTACTCGCTCCTGCATCCCCAATTCCTCCAGTTGATGCTGCAAGGGCGCGATATCCATCAGCGGCTTTCCGACGATCACGATCATTGCATTCGGGACCTCTCGAAGCACATCCGGTGCGGCAGCGAGCAGGGTATGGATGCCTTTTCTCGGCTCGATCAAACCGAAGCAGAGCACGACTTGGGCTCCGTCTGGAAGGTTCGGTGACTCCCGCGAGACATGCGTCCGCACAAACGCCGTCAAGTCGGCGATGGGAAGCACGGTGATCCGTTCACGGGACACACCGAAGTGCTCGACCACCAGCGGCTCATTCTGTTTGGCGTTCAGGAACACGTGCCGCATTCTTCCATAGAGAAAGCGAAACGCCTTGATGTGATAGGGCCGGAGCGAATTGGGCAGCACATCCTGGGGGGTATAGACGAACGAGGCGCTTCCCAAGAGCCGCAACATCGCCCACAACAGGATATAGAGAGCCGGATGTTGAGCCCCCTGCAGGTGAATAATCTGGGGGCGGAACGTCAGACAATGCCAAAGCAATTTCGCAAGCCTGCCGGGTCTTGGCCGGTATCGATCAAACACCTCGAGCGCCTGGTAGCTTCGTGGATAATCCGACAGTTCGAAGCCTAGTCCGGTCGCAAGGGTCACTTGATGCCCACGGTCTGCCAGAGCATTGGCCAAATTATGGGTATATTGCACGGTGCCGGCCCTGGGAGCCGGTGCGATGAACAGGATACGCAATCCATCGTTCGCTGTGCCCATTTGTGACTGTCGCTTTCTGTTGTACATGGTAACTCGCACCGATCGTTCCACGACGCCCGGTCAGAACGTCGCGATCAAGCGTAGGTTCACTGTGTTAGCAAGACGGTTTGCAGAGGTCCCCAAAATGTCTTCTCGCTGGTCGAACATGTCATACCCCAATCGTGTCACCAGCCAGGACGCCGGGCTGTACGAAATGCCGACATTCCACTTCAGTGTATGCACGGTCAGATCGTCCGATCTGGTGCTTGTCAAAATCCACGTCAAGCCGGCATCGAACAGAAAGTCATTCGCAAGGCGAATCTTGGTCGAAGCGCGGATAAAATCTCCGACGAGCGGTTGACTCAATCCTCCGGACGGAGGAAATACGTCCCGCATATAACTGATTTCGTACAAGGCATCGCCGATCGATTTTTTGATGGAGGCCTGTGCAAGCACCTCGACTGTGGAGGGTTTGGGTTCCACGCGAACCGCACCGATCGTTCCACTCACGACCAACGTTTCCGAGAGATCGAGTTCCTGCGCGACCAGCGCGGAATGTGACTGAAAATCTCGCCCCTGCTGGAAATCGAAGAAGCGAAACCGGTATTTCACCGTGGTACGACTCCACTGCGTTTCCCGTACTCTTGCCCCGACCTCCCCTTCGTGAGTCATACTGTTAATGGCACCCGGAGCATCGGTGGACCACAGAAAATTGGCATAGTTGGTCAACAGATCAACCGACGGGGTCAGTCGATGACGCACCATCAATGCAGCGAGGTTGATCGACGTTCGCCCGAATGCACCCATCACGCCCGGTGTCATTTGCTCAGTCGGATCCTGAAACGATTCGAACCGCTCAAACATCGTCAACGTGGTCCGATCGGTTACATTCCACAGTCCTAACAGCTCTCCATTCTGCCGCGAAACGGCACGATTTTGGTTCGTGTTCTTCGCATAGACGCGCGACTCGATGGAATATTCCGCCGTCAGCTGGCCATCCCGCCCTGATGTGGTGTACCCCAATCCCGGTGCAATTTTGGTAATGTAGTCCGTCCCGCGGTTCTGTGCGGTGAAGAACACGTTGTCCGTATACTGCTCCGTCACGGTCAGACGTGGGGTGAACCCCTCCCGGCGTGTCGGGACCCCCAGCAGTAACTTTTCCGAGACCGGCATGCGCTCATACCCCATCTGATTCTGCCAAGACGGCAGCTCGCCGAACTCTCGTTTCGGCCGAACAAACTCCCCGTTGTCCGGTTCCTGAGCCGATACGATCGGCTGAGCCAGCCATGGCCATGCGGCCATGGCTACCATCCCAGCCATCGATAGCCGCAACCAGCGGCAGGCCGCCCCGGCGAGTCTTCTCCCGCGCTTCAAGTCGATGCCCTGCCTGTCCCCGAGCCCCACGGTTGCGAGCCGGGGCTGCATGCTCTGTGACACGTGACGTCGCTTTCGTTCCGGCATCATGAGTGTGGTCATTGCCGCTACGGAACGATCACCGTGTCCCCAGGTCGAAGCATCACGTTCTGGTTGCTGTCTTCACCCTGAACGAATTTGCTGTAGTTGAACGGGATCCGTTGTTCTCCGCTGCGCCCGGGATTGACGATAAAAATCTTATTCCGGGAGGCAAACGTGGTGAGGCCGCGAGCCATCGCCAACGCTTGGATGACGGTCACCGGTCCCTTCAAATCGAATACCCCAGGCTGCATGACTTCACCCAGGACAAAGATGCGAAAACTATGCGTCGCCTCCAGGATCACCGTGACCTGCGGATCCTGGATATGCTGCTTAAGCTGCTTGTTAATGCGTTCCTCGATCTCGCCCAACGTAAGCCCCTTCGCCTCGATCTCGCCGATCAACGGATAGTTGATCTTTCCGTCAGGACGAACGGTGACGATGGTCGACAGTTCTTTGTGCTTCCAGATGAAGACATTCAGGACGTCGCCCGCACCTAAACGGAACGGGCCGGTCCAGTTCACATCCGCCGTCGGCGCCGCCAGCGGTTCGACCTCGGATGCCTGCGCACTTCCGGCCACACACCACGCCATCAAGAAAACTACCCAGATCATGTGAAGCATTCGTTGCATGACTTGCCCTCCGTAACATGAATCTTAATCGGTCTTGCTCACTAACATCGGCACGGTTCGCATCAGCCCGGTCGCCATAACGGCGGCCCGGCACACCAGCAGAAAAGGTGCAGCCAATCGCAACCCGGGGTCCTCTCGCGGAAGCTGCCACAGAAACGGAAGGGCCGTGGCGGCAAACAGCCCGCCGGCCAGTCCGGCGACATAGAGGGCAGACGGCGCAAGCGGGACCAACACCAGTGCGCCAGCACCCAACACCACGGACCCGATCTGCAATTTCAGCGTTTGCGGAGTGTAGGAATCACGAATCGCTTTGCCTGGAAACCGCTTATACACCATCACCCGCCAGTAGGCCCGACTGTGTTTCTTGCGGAGATATTGTTTCAAGGTCGAAGGATGTTGATGATAAATAACCGCCGCCGGATTGAACTTAATCTTGTACCCGGCCGTGGCAACCCGGTACGACAGATCGGTATCTTCGTTGTCTGCAACGGGGAAACTCGTATCGAACCCGCCGATCGAACGAAACACCTCACGACGAAAGCCCGCGGAGTAGGAAAAGACCACATCGACATATTCCGCCGCAGCCAGCTGACGATACCGGGCCTCAAACTCCGCCTGCGCAAACCTGGCGACCAGGCTCCGTTGCTTCGTCTTGTAGGCGCCCTTCACGGCGGCAATAGCCGGTGAGTCGAACGGCGCTACCATTTCTTTGATCCAATCGACATGCGGCACACAATCGGCATCGGTAAACAGGAGAAATTCTCCCTGCGCCGCCTCTGCTCCGAGGTTGCGCGCCGCTGCCGGGCCTCGATGAGCCTGGCGCAGCACGCGCACCTTCGGCTCAGAACTGCCCCACCCTTTGACATAGCGTTCGATATACTCAGGTGTCCCATCCGTCGATTCGTCATCCACAAGAATGAGTTCGACTTCGCCGGCCGGGAATGACTGCCGCGCAAAGGCGTCCAACCCGTCATGAATTGTCTTCGTGGCGTTATAGGCCGGAATAACGACCGTGACTCGTATGCTCATGGTGTTCTCGCCTCCAACGCTGCGCATTTAGGCTGCCCCACGATCATTCGTCCGCCATGCTGGCTGACGACTGCGTACCGGTCGCAACGATGCCGCGATCCCATTGCTTGTGTCATTTTGTGCCATGGACCCGAGGGCCATGGCCATCGGCAAGGTCAACCAAATTTCGCGAACCATCGGTGTGATCATGAGAAAGATCATTTGCCCAGCGAGCATACTGCCAACTAGCACGGCATACGGCCTGACCTCGGGATGATTGAGTCCCTGCTTAATGCTCACGAACGCCCACACCCATAGGCCTATGAATGAAAATAGGGAAAACACCCCGAGCTCGCTGGCGACCTCCAGGAACATATTGTGAATGACGGCAGGGTGATAGTAGTGATCGGCCCAGGCGGGCAAATACTTGACGTAGTGATTAATGGCCTGTCCGAAGCCCACCCCAAACCACGGGTTGGCCAAAAACAGATTCCAACCGCCGACGATTGATTCACGCCGGAATGCGAAGCTCCCGCTTCCCTCGTTCAGATCGGCTTTTCCGAATAGGCTCTGATTCTCGACGGTCTGGACTCCGACCTGAAACCATTCCGAGACAACCTGGTAACTAAGTCCACCCGCCAGCATCAGCACGAGAAGAAGCACCGTCACCTTTCGGATAAGTTTCGATTGAAACCACAGGGCGACCAAGATCAGCAAGGCGAACCCTATGACCGAGCTTCTCGCAAAGGTGTAAAACCAGGCATACCCCATCAGGCAGAGCGCTACTCCCAGCGAGACCTTGATCCAGAGATGCTTCTCGGTAAATAGGAGGAAGGTCGCGCACGGCATCGCCATCAGAAAAAAACTTGCGAGAAAGATCGGATGCGCAGTGGTCCCCTCCGCGCGGACCTTGCCCTCGGAAATGGACATAAACGCCCCGTCGACACCTCCCTCGCCCGGGAGCCCGATGTTACGTCGCCAATCGCCAGGCATGACGAAGCCGTAGTGGACCTGGGCCGCAGTAATGAGTGCCTCCCCCACGCCAGTGATAGTGATGACCCAAAGAAGCCGTCGCATATCCTCAGGGGATCGATTAAACGTGAGCGTGAGATAGAAGAGCGCCCCATATACAGGAATTTTTGCTGCCTCTCCGGGTAAACCACGTAGTCCTTCAGCAAGCATCAAGGAGACTACCGACATCAGGAAGAACACTCCGGCCAGATACCCCGCAGGCCAGCGCAGTAGCGCCGGCCAAGGCCCTCGGCGAATCAACGCATTCACCGTGACCAATCCTATGGCCAGGGGAGTGATCAGTTTCGTGACCGTTACTCCTCCGAGCAAATCGACTTGCACAGGAATGGTGCTCACAAGGATGTAGTACGGAAAGACTGCCGACGCGGTCATGCTGAGAAAGGCACTACCGGCAATCACAAGGGCCAAGGCTTTTGCCGAGAGCGCCAGCACGGAGGCACCGAGGCTTCCGCCTATCAATGCCGGAATGATGTAGGAGGCCCCTGCTCGTTTCATGACTTTCTTGCATCCGTAGCGACCGACGGCGCGGCCATCGAGGCAGATCGGCTAAACCCCAAGGCAAACCAAAGAGTCCCAATGATCATCACCGACTGCACAAGGCGTGAAATCAGCGTCGTCCAAGCAGCTCCGAGGGAACCGGATTGTGGGATCAACCACAAGGCGGCCACTACCCAAACCGCTAATGCCACAATTCCCGACAACGTGTGCAGGTGCGGTCGATTCATCGTATAAAGCACCAAATACAGAGGATGTGTGACCAACGTGGCCAACGTGCCGACAAACAAGATTCGAAACACCTCAACCGTCCCCTCGTAGGCAGGACCAAATATTCCGACGACCAACGTCCTGGAGAACAGCATTAAAGGAAGCAGCAGGGCGGCAATGAGCATGTACACCGGAAACGAGCGCTGCACGTATGATCGGCACTGTTCAAGACCGTTCAGCTGGCTGACCTTTGGCAACAGCGTGGTCAACAGGCTGACCGTAAGAAAATCGACTCCCATCAGGAGTGAGGAACCCGCCCCATAGAGACCGGCTTCGCGGGCGTCTCGAAAATACCCCAGGACTGGCACGCCAAGGTTGACTTGCAGGATGAAACACAGACTGGCTATGGCGGGCCACTTACTGAAACGAAAGAGTTCCCGCAATAACGAACTACTGAGAGACAATTGGGCCAAATGGCTACGCAGCATCCAGAGACCGAACAGAGCGCACAGAAAATAGACCAACACATGGGCTCCGATGATTCCGCCTAAGGTGAGCGAGCCACCGACAAACAATACCGGAAGACTGATCACTCTCAACACGTTCACCAACGCAACCATGACCCCGTACGTCCGAAACTCCTCTCGCGCCTGCCACACCGAGAGATTGAAACTCCACAGGGCCGCGCCGAATGACCCTATGAGGCCCAACGTCACGGGCAATACATGAGACTGGTTGCCAAACATCACTCGGGAATACCCCGTTCCCACGATCACTCCAATCACCACAATCGGAAGACCGAGCAGTATCCGTAGCGCGAGTGCGTTGGTCAGCACCTCTGCGGCCTTGGGCGGATCCGTCGCTCGATACATCGAATAGAACTTGACGACTCCTGGACTCAGCCCGTCCCCGAGTACATCATTGCCAAAAATAAGAATCACGATGAACAAAGAAAACAACCCGAAATCCTCCGGGCCCATCACACGCGCGACGACCAGGCTCATGACGAACCCGAGACATGCCCCGGTCATTTTCCCGGCAAATACCAGAGCAGCTTGCTGCGACAACGCTTTCATTCCCACACGAAGCACTGGCATCTCCTCTTACACCACCCCTCGGACCATCATGACCGCTCCCCAGCGTCGCACGTCCACATCAACAGGCGTTCCACATCAAGCCGATCCCTGCCTCTTTGCCCCGCTCAGGATCGCTCCTCCAGGCTACAGCGGACCCCATGCTCCGACGCCGAGGATAAATCAGCCAGCCAGTGACGAATGCAGTCTTCCAGGCCATGGGCAATGGCCCTCGGCTGATAGGGCACGAATTCCTGAAGCAGCGTCGTATCGGCTTGCCAGTGTTTGGGATCACCGGGCAACTCCCTGTTCAACGTCTTCAGCGCCTGGGTGCTGCCCACACACCGCATG
>WBZL01003346.1_pt1 | contig 14771 bp, 9 predicted proteins | sample 5204291 | NCBI WGS metagenome assembly WBZL01 (sample SAMN12344345, study PRJNA552823) | activated sludge metagenome | biome: Activated sludge suspended growth; feature: Nitrification reactor; material: Wastewater; isolation source: activated sludge from nitrification reactor of wastewater treatment...
ATCACCGAAATCAGTTCCCCTTAGGAAAGCGCCAACCCAGAAGTTCAACTTCTCAGAAGAAGTTGAACTTCTTTCATACCACCCCACGATGACTCCAATCGCCAGGATTGGAGCCACCGCCTGGCTAGACTGGAAACCACTGACTCACCCCTTTATCATCGCTCCCTCATAGCTCTTCTGTAAAAAATCATAAAACTCTTGCAGCGTACCAAAGCCAATCCGCTGCCCCGTGTGTGGGTCTTCCAGACTAAGCGTCGGCGGGGCTTCGTCCTTGCCCGGTGTCCATATTCGCAGCATATAAACGTGGTATTGGTTCATCCATTTTTTCATTTTAAATCCTCCTCTCGACGACAATGCGATTTTTGGTCATAATGAGTAAGCGACCTGCATCATCATCGGCACCCCCAAAACGGCCGTTTTTTTCACAGAAGCCCACTGGTTCCCATGCTCTGCGTGGTTACGAGCCAGAATCAGGTGCATCAGGAAAATCTGCTCCCATCAGCAGGAAAGGTTTGCCATCGCTTAAACGTCTTGTATGGGGGCTTTTAATTTTCTGTGGAAAGCATAGCGCGTTAACGCTAATTTAACGCTAATTGATTAAGGAAGAAGGGATGGAACAAGAACTGCGGATACGCTTGTTAGGGGGATGCCAAATCAACCTGGACGATGAACCAGAAGACGGACTCCTTGCCAAACAGGAAGCACTGCTGGCCTATTTGGCCGTGTCGCGGCAGGAACATGCACGAACGGCCGTTGCTGCCCTGCTCTGGGGCGGCAAAAGCGACAGCGATGCCCTGCGGAATTTGCGCGTCAACCTGGCAACCCTTTCGCCCCGGTTAAAGAAGTTCCTGGACGTTGGGCGGCAAACGGTGGGGCTGGATGTAAACGGCCGTTACTGGCTTGATGTTGAAGCATTTGAAACCTGCCTCGCTCGCAGCCGCCAGCCCAACGGCCGGCTCAACCACGCCCTCCTGCGCGAAGCCATACAGTTGTATCGCGGCGACTTCATGGCCGAATTTGACCCCGGCGATGCCGAAGAGTTTGAAGAATGGCTGGCCGCCCAGCGTCTGCGGCTACAGGCTCAATACATCCAGGCCCTCGATGCCCTCATTGAACATGCCATTGACCAGGAAGTTTACGACGAAGGTATTGACTACGCGCAGAAATTACTCGCTATTGAGCCGTGGCGTGAGGAAACCCACCAGCAGTTGATGTGGCTGCTGGCGCTGGACGGGCAGTTTAGCGCGGCCCTGGCGCAGTATGAGGCGTGCTGCGACATGCTGGCCGAGGTGTTTGGCAAGCAGCCAACGGCCGAAACCGCCAGGCTCTATGACGACATTGTGCAAATGCGCGACCAGCAGGGGCGTGGCTCCACCCGCCCGCTGCCCCCCCTGCCCGAACCCACCGCGCCGCAAATTCCCTTCCAGGCTCCCCGCCCGCCCGACAACTTTTTGGGGCGCGAGATGGAAATTGACCAGCTTTGGCAGCGGATGAGCGGGAAGGGAAACGGCCGTTTCCCCACCCACCGTTTTCTCATCAGCGGCATGGGCGGCGTGGGCAAAAGCTCACTGGCGCAGCAGCTTGCCCAGACGCTGCGCGGCGAATTTCCCGACGGCGTGCTGTGGGCCAACGCCGCCAGCGGCGACCCCATGCAAATTGCCGAGCAGTGGGCCGCCGCCTATGGCTACGACTTTAGCGGCGTGGCCGACCTGGACAACCGGGCGGCTGCTTTGCGGCAACTTCTGGCAGAGAAAAAGGCACTGCTGATTTTTGACGATTTGGTGGAAGCGGCGCGAATCCGGCCGCTGCTGCCCACCGCAGGGGAGTGCATCACCCTCATCACCACGCGCAACGCCCATTTGGCCGCCGCCCTGGATGCCCAGCCTGTGCCGCTGCGGGAGCTGACCCCCCACAATGGGCTGAAGCTGCTGACGCGGCTGATTGGGCAGGAGCGGGTAGAGGCGGAGTCGGGGGAAGCAACGGCCGTTTGTGACCACCTGCAAAACCTCCCCCTCGCCCTCACTATCGCTGGCCGTTATCTGGCGCTGCGCCCCCGCCGCAAGCTGGCCGACTTTGCCGAGCGGGTGCGTGACCAGGAGCAGCGGCTGCAAACGCTACAGTTGGAAGATTTGGCGGTGCGGGTGTCGTTTCTCATCAGTTGGCAGGCGCTGGACGACACGCAAAAGGAGATGTTTCGCTGGCTGGGGGTGTTTAACGGCCGTTCCTTCACCGCCGCCGCCGTCGCCGCCGTCGCCCAGCTACAGCCCTACCCCACCCAGGATCGCCTCTACGCCCTCGTCATGCTCTCGCTGCTGCACGAAGAAGGAGACAACCGCTACCGCCAGCACCCCCTCCTCGCCGACTTCGCCCGCGAACAGCTTGGCGACGACCCCGACGCTGCGGCGCGGATGGTGAGCTACTTTTTACACTATGCCGATGAGCATCAAAACAGCCATCTTTCGCTGGGAACCGAGTGGGAGAATTTGCTGGCAAGCGTGCGGGAGGCGTATGGGCAGTCGTTGTGGCGGGAGTTGATTCATTTAACGGCCGTTTTGCGCCCCACCTGGTTTGCCAGAGGTGGCTACACGACAGCGCGGGAAGCATTCGCCTGGGCTGCCGAAGGTGCCAAATGGCTGGAAGAGGAGCCGCTTCTGGCTTCAATCCTGCACGATTGGGGGCAAGCATGTCTGGAGCAGGGGGCGTATGATGAGGCCAGGACGCATTTAGACGCGGCAGCGCATATTTGGCTGGAGCAAAAAGAGGAGCTTAAGGGGGCGGCAACCAACTTCTTGCTGGCACGCATTGCCCTGTACTTGGGCAACTTTGCCGAGGCCGACGGTCTGCTGGCTTCGTGTCGGCAAATTCAGGAAACACATGGGGATGAAACGGCCGTTGCTGAGACTATCTACTACCTTGCCCGTTCAGCTTACGATCAAGGCTTGTATGCCAAAGCAGAAATAGTGGGTCAACAAGCACTTCAGCTTCAACAAACATTAGGCATGGGGAATGCTCGTATCCGCACGCTGAGGCTTTTAGCCACTATCGCCTTACAAATGAAGCTTGACCTTAATCAGGCCGAAAATTATTGTCGCACTGCCTTGAGTCTAAGTCGGGATTTAGGTGAAAAAGGGGAAATAGCTCTCGTTCTTGATCTACTTTCTGACATTACTGCTCAACACCACAAGCTGGAACAAGCAGAAGCATTTGCCCAAGAAAGTTTGGCTTTGCTCATTGAAATGGGAGATCGGCGGTCACAGGCCATGTTGCTACATCAATTGAGCCGTATCTACAGCCTCGCAGAAAAAAATCAGCAAGCACTTGCTCACAGCTTACAAAGCTTGGCGATTTGCCTTGATTTAGGCGACCAGCTTGGGTCGGCTCTTGTTTTGGATTATGTTGGCGGATATACGGCAAAATTAGGCCAACGACTTCAAGCGTGTGAGTATTGGCAAAAAGGGCTGCAAATAGCCACAGCCCTACAACACAAACCGCTTGTTAATCGCTTTGAAGAAAATCTAAAAGAATGCAATAAAAATAAAGTAGAGACGTAACAGTTACGTCTCTACTTTTCTGTTTATCCGCGCCATATACCATCAGGGCCACCGGTGTTCCAGCCGTCGGTGGAGAGAACGGCCGTCCACACCTCAGGCGGCAATGCGATCCGTTCGTCACCAGGCACACGCGCCCCTTCCCCAAACGCCTTGTCCTTGATCTGGTCAACCCAGGTGCTGGTGCGGCCTAACGGCCGTTTCTCACCCAGCGTCGGCATCGCAGCCAAAACCCCTGGGCCACCCCCATTCACCTGCCCAACCTTGTTCAACGCCATCAAACCCTCCGCCACCCCCACCATCCCATCCTGCACATCCAGTTCATAAAGATGCACTTTAGGGTCAGCCACATCGGCATAGCGATCCGTCAGCATCGCCACCATGTCGGCAAAATTGGCATACAGCTCGTGAGCCAAGTCGCCGCGACCCGCCACAAACCAGGGGTCAACTCCATCTGGCATCTGCTTCATGATCTGGGCAATGGCATAGGTCAAATAGGTGCGGGCTTCGGCCACGGAAACGGCCGTTTCCCCCTCCAGCGGCACAAACGATTCGGGCAAACCCCGAATTTCCAACGCCTCCTGCCACATCGCTTCCAAAACGGCCGTTAACGCTGCAAAATCATGCCCGTCCTCCGTCATCTGCCGCAGCACCTCGTGATAAATAAAGGGGCGCAAAAAAGAGACGGGATGATCCCCATCATCGGTCACAAACTCTGCCACCGCCTTGCCCAGCAGCAAATCCTGAAACGACAAAGCCAACGCCGGCCCCGCAACCATCGCCCCGTACACATCGGCAAAAATCTCTTCCAGCCACCGCCGCCGCCAGGCCGGTTGCTTCGGAATCCGCTGCTCCAATACGTGGCGCAATTCAGGCCCGTGACGATAAATATGGTGGCCGACCTCGTGCGGAATCGCCAGCAAATCCCGGTCGCTGTTGAGGCTGCTGTAGGGAATGGCAACAAAGGCAACCGGCGCATAGGGAACCACCCGAATGGCGGGGGATTTGTGGAAATAGGTAATAACGGCCGTTTTGCCCACCAGCCCCGCCTGAACCGCCGGCTCCAACGCCAACTGCGCCAACTGATCCGCCTGATTCAGCCGATCATTCACCCCCACCTCTTCCCCATCCACCTGCACCCGGCGGCTGCTCAAACGCTGCCGCACAATTTGCTCAAGCAACGCCACATCATGCCCAACCTGATCCAGCGTCGTCCGAAACACATACTCCTGCGGAAAATCAGCCGACGGCATCAAATCAAACGCCCCATCCTCCCCAAACCCTTCCCGGAAGAACGCTATCTGCGCCTCTGCAAACGCCTGCAGCGACTGCACCACCGCCAGCAGCGTCTTCGCCCGTGGCACACCCCAGTCAGCCGGATCCTCCAACTGCACCAGCAAATCGTCAATCACACTACCCAACGTCTCCCACCGAGCTTCCCACACAGACAAATCACTCTGATACGACATCGTTTACTCCTTCATCGAACCAAGTAACAGGAATTAAATAACTTGCCCATTTAGAAGTTCAACTTCTCAGAAGAAGTTGAACTTCTACCATAATTTACTTAATCCGCGTTCCCAAAGACAAAATACACCCAATTCCAATACTTAAATAGTACTATATCACCGCTAATCAAACGTTAACTGTTCGTGCGGATACAGTGAATTTGTCGTAAATGGGACATTTGGGTAGGGATTTATGCCAATTTTCCTGTCAATTGTAAGGAAAACGGCAAGGAACAGGGGGTAAAATGCAAAAGAGGCGTGAATTTGGTCAAACTCACGCAATTTTCATTTGCCAAAAATTTGGTTTGTGTTAAACTATCAATGGCTCCCCCCCCAGAGATGTTCCCTTAAGCGCCCGCTTAAGGGACATCTCACTTTTTATTTATAGCCCCGGTGACAGTAATCAGAAACCAGTAAACAGTAAATCAGTGATCCGTAACGGATCGACGGCTTATCTGTCCAAATCTCCTCTGCCTCTGCGCCCTTTGCGGTTCAAATTCTAATTATTGGGAAAAACGACTACATCTTGCATCGCCGCCCAACGGCCGATATCGCGCCCCTCAATCGCCGCCGCCATCAAATCGGGGAACAGGTCGGGGGTGCAGGCAAAGCAGGGAATGCCCAGGTCAAGCAGGTTGTGCGCCACGTCCCGGCTAAAGCTGGGCGCGCCGCTGTCTTCCAACGCCAACAGCACAATCACAGTCACACCCGATGCCACCAAATCGGCGGCGTGAGTCAGCATCTGCTCTTTGTTCCCCCCTTCGTACAAATCGCTAATTAGCACCAAAATCGTGTCCTGCGGCCGCGTTACCAGCCCCTGGCAGTAGGCCAGGGCGCGGCCAATGTGGGTGCCGCCGCTGAGTTGGGGGCCAAAGAGAATTTCTACGGGGTCGTGGAGTTGGTCGCTGAGGTCGGCAACGGAGGTGGAGAAGGTGATGAGTTTGGTGGTAACGGCCGTTAATGAAGCCAATACCGCCCCCAGCACGCTCGCATACACCACCGAATTCCCCATCGAACCGCTCTGGTCAATGCACAGAATGATGTCTTTCAGCGACGTGCGTTTATTGCCATACCCCACCAGCTTCTCCGGGATCACCGAGCGATACTGCGGCTGATAATGCTTCAAATTTTTCTGCACCGTCTTCCCCCAGTTAATCTCCTTAAACCGGGGCCGCCGCTTGCGGCTGGCGCGGTTGATGCTCCCCTCCACCGCCTGCCGCAGCTTGTTGGCAAGCCGCTGCTGTAGCTCCTCCACCACCTTTCGCACCACCTCCCGCGCCGTTTCCCGCGTCCGCTGCGGCATCAGCCGCTTAAACGACAGCAGCGTTGCCACCAACTGCACATCCGGCTCAATCTGCTGCAACAGCTCCGGCTCCAGCAGCAGCTTCTTCAGCTTTAGCCTGTCTATAGCATCCTGCTGCATCACCCGCACCACCGAGGCCGGAAAATAGGTGCGAATGTCGCCCAGCCAGCGGTTGATGTCGGGAATGGCATCGGCCATGCTGCCCTCTTTGTCGTTGTTGTAAAGCTGCTGCAACGCCTGGTCAACCTTCTGGTCTTGCTGCTGCAACGAGCCACCTTCTTCCTGGTTTTGCTCGCCCGCCCCGAGAATAAGCCGCCAGCGGCGGGTGCGCTCGCCTTCGTGGGGAGATGGGGAATTGGAGATTGGGGATTGGGGATTCATGGTTGAGATTTTGTTTTTTGACAGGATTGACAGGATTGACAGGATTTTAGTAGGGAATCCTGAAAAATCCCGTTAATCCTGTCAAATATCTGATGCTTGTAATCCAAGCAACTGCGCCATGAGCGGCAAAATTATATCCGCACGCTGCTGGTCAAAGTTGGGTTGTTCGGCGGCAGCGGCAGCGCGGCGGTCGCCTTGTCTGGCGCGTTGGGTTAGCTGCTGCCGTTCCGCTTCGGAAAAGGTGGCGAAGGTGCGGCGCAGCAGGGGAAGCTGCGCCATAAAGTTTTCTTCGTGCAGCAGCTGCACCCAGTCGTCCAGAATGTGCCACAGTTCGTCGTCGTGGATGAGGATGAGGCCGCTGTCTTTGAGGAAGCCTTCGATCCACATGGCGGCTTGAACCAGGGCGGGTGGATTGCCGGTGGCTCCTTGTTGGGGATGGGAAACAACGGCCGTTTGTGTCACCGAAAGCATCAACCGCAGCCGCCGCATCACCTCCTCCCGCGACCACTGCCGGTCATCCAGCAGCAACCGACACGCCCGCCCCGTCAGCAGCCCGTGCATCACCAAATTGTCTGCCAGTTGCGCCAGCACCCCATACCACGCCGTCAAATGCTGTTCCTGCTGCATCGTTTTTAGCAAGCTGTGGGTTCGCACCAAATGGGCATACATCTCCGCCGCCGCCTCATCGTTGAGCGACATGCAACTGCTGGGCAGCCCAATGCAAATCCGCGCCACCAGCCCATCCACCACATGCTGCACCACCTCCCGGTTGATTTGGCGCACGTTGCCATAGCGCAGCACCCGCACCAGCGGCGGCAGTGCCTCCATCATGTGCGCCACGTCGCTGCTCATCGCCGACACCTGCTCCAGCCGTGCCATCAGCGGCACAATCACCTCTGGCAAATCGGCCAGCAGCACCAAATTGAGCAGGTCGGTCAACTCCGCCAGCCTCGTCGCCTTGCTTGCCCGTTCGCTCGCCAACTGCGTGGCCGCTTCCAGCACCGTCGTCCCCCACATGCTGGCCTCAATCAGCAGCACGGCAAACTCCGGCTTCCACTGCATCCGCCACAGCTCCAAATACGTCCCCTGCGAATCCTTCACCGGTTCGCTTTGCCCCCAGGGAACGCCCAAAAGCTTGAGCCGGTGCAGCAGTTGACTGCGCTCCAGGTGCAGCGGCTTCCGCAAATCCAGCGACAGGGTGCTGACATCGGGTTCCGGGTAAAGCCGCAGCCGTCTTTGCAGCCGGTAGAGGTCGCGCTGCAACGGAACCATTGGCGTTGATGGTGGCACGCTGCCCATGCGCTCCCCCACAATCAGCTTGTCGTGGATGAGCGTCAGCGGCTCGGTGTCGCCAAAGCACATGATCGTTTGCGTCGCTTCGTTAAACTCCTGCAGGCCGGGGATGGGTCGCTGGCGAATGGCGGCCAACGCCTCGGCCAGCCGCACCGCTTCGATGACGTGGGCGGCGGAAGCGTCTAAATCCTGTTGGCGCAGCAGCTCGGCCACCCGCGTCAGCCAGTAGATGCCGATGTCGGTAGCAGAACGGCCGTTTTCCCCCATCTCCCACAAATGATGATACCAGCCCGGCGACCGAATCCCCGCCCCATAACCAGAACGGGTCGCTAAACGGCCGTAACTCCACGGCACCCACGTCGCCGCCACCTTCACCCGCTTCATCCCCTTCAGCAGTGCCTTGTCGGCCTTCGCCGAGACTTCCTCCGCCAGTGCCGGGGCGTGCCACGCTCCGCATACCACCGCAATCCGCTGGAACCCTTCCTTCCGCGCCTGGCGAATGGTGCGGCGCATGTAGGCTTCGCGTCGCGCCTCCATTAAATCCTTGTCGGTGGGGGTTGTCCCCATCGCCAGCATGTCGGCCTCGTTCCGCAGCACCGACATCACGCGGAAAATAGCGGCAAACACCTCTTCGTCGTGCCCGTGCCGCTGTTCAATGACCTGATTCCACCAGCTTTCGTAATCGCTGTAGCCGGAGGCGTCGGCCAGGGTTTGCAATGCTTGCTGGCTGCGGGAAACGGCCGTTTTTTCCTCTTCTTCTCCCGTCTCCACTGGCACCTGCACTGCCTGCTCATCCAGCAGCGCAAACTGCCGCGCCTGGGGCAAATCCATAAACCGCGCCGGAATGCCGTGGCGCACCGCATAGCGCAACGCCTGCCACTCCGGCGAAAACAGCGCCAGCGGAATATAGCTCGCCCGGCGCGGCTTGTCGGGGCGGTACACCAGCAACGCCACCGGCGGCTCCATCTCTTCCTCCACCAGCAGCGGGATAATCTCATCTGCGTCCGGCGGCCCCTCCACCAGCACAATATCTGGCGCTAACGCCGTCAACGCCTGCACCAAACTCCGCGCCGAACCGGGGCCGTGGTGGCGAATGCCAAAAATGGTAAGATCGTTGTTTTCTGTAGAAGACAAGGGATTAGAGATTGGAGATTGGAGATTGGAGATTGGAGGTGTCGGAAACCTCAATCTCTAATCTCTAATCTCCAATTAACCAAGATCACGACACGCCCGATACAAATCCTGCCACGCTTCCCGTTCGCGCACCACCGTTTCCAAATATTCCTGCCAAATCACCTTGTCCTGCACCGGGTCCTTGATCACCGCACCGATGAGACTGGCGGCCAGGTCATGGGCGCGGACGGTGCCGTCGCCGAAGTGGGCGGCCAACGCCAGCCCGCTGTTTAGCACCGAAATCGCCTCGGCGGTGCTGAGGGTGCTGGTGGGGGATTTGATTTTGGCCTTTTTGTCCTGCGTCATCCCGCTGCGAAGCTCGCGGAAAATGGTGACAACGCGCTGAATTTCGACGAGGGCGGGCAGTTCGGCCGGCAGTGCCAACGCCTGCCCCAGCTCCGCCACCCGCTGCTGCACAATCTGCACCTCCTCCTCGGCGGTGGCGGGCAGCGGCAGCACGACGGTGTTAAAGCGGCGGCGCAGGGCACTCGATAGCTCATTCACCCCCCGGTCGCGGTCATTGGCGGTGGCGATGACGTTGAACCCCTTGCTGGCCTGCACTTCCTGATTGAGTTCGGGGATGGGAAGCAGCTTTTCCGACAGCACCGTAATCAGCGAATCCTGCACGTCGGCGGGGACGCGGGTTAGCTCTTCGACGCGGGCCAGCTTGCCCGTTTTCATGGCCAGCATGATGGGGCTGGGGACGAGGGCGGCGGCGGTGGGGCCGTTGGCAAGCAGGCTGGCGTAATTCCAGCCGTAGCGCATCGCTTCCTCGCTGGTTCCGGCCGTTCCCTGCACCAACAGCGTGGAATCGCCGCTAATGGCCGCTGCCAAATGTTCGGCCAGCCACGTTTTGCCGGTGCCAGGAACCCCCAGCAGCAGCAGGGCGCGGTCGGTGGTGAGGGTGGCGATGGCGATTTCGATTAAACGGCCGTTACCAATATATTTCGGCATAATGGCAAAACCGTTGTCGAGCGTACCGCCCAAAAGGTAGGTAGAAACGGCCCAGGGCGAAAGCCGCCAGTTGGCGGGGCGGGGGTGGTCATCAATCTGCTGCAATTCGTGCAGCTCGTGGGCATACTGCTGTTCGGCGTGAAGGCGTAAAATCTCTGTCATTGCGTTTGTTTTTTGACAGGATTAACAGGATTTACAGGATTTTTCGGCCTGAAACTGTCGCTGATCCTGACAAAAGGGTAAATCATTCAACCACTAATAACCGATTACCGATAACTGTTCACCGATTACCGATCACCTGCAACATATTGCGGCGAAATTGAACGATGTCTAAAAACTCCTGAATGCGTATTTCCCAGACGCGGCTTTTGGCATTGGGTTTAAAAGTAGCATCGGCTTCTTCCAGCAGGTCGGGCGGGAAGGCGTAGGCAAACTGGCGCACCGCTTCGCGGAATTTCCAGTCAACCAGAGAGCCACTGCCGGTATCGCTAATGTCCTGCGCCAAGCGTGCCAACACGGCGCGAGCCAACACGGCGCTCCACGGGCTGGTCAATTTTTTGAGAGCCAGCACCACCGGATGCTCCCGCTGCACCCCTTTGATGCCGGGCTGGGTTGTCAACAAATGCAGCATATACGCTTCCTGGCGGTCGGGCGGCAAAACGGGGAGCATATCAAGGCTTTGGGTGGTGGCAATGTCCAGGTCGCTGCCAAAGAGCAGGGCTTCGCACCAGGCGGCATTTTGCTGGCGGCGGGCGGCAATACCCCAGCCGCGTATGAACGGGTGCTGGTTGGGGCTGTTAACGGCCGTTTCCACCAACTCCCCCGCCGACAAGCCAAACCGCTCCTGCCAAAACGACAGGGGAACCCCACTCAGCAACTGCGCCGTGCGCCAATTTTGCGTACTCATCCCCTGCGCCGATGCGCGAGGCAGCACCCCATCCCGCTGCATCGCCCCATCCACATGCTCCAGCAGCTCCAGCAGCAGCACCCGGCGGCCATCCTGTTCAGCCAGCGTCACCAGCGGTGCCGCCCGCTCCGTTTGCCGCTGGCAGTGGCGCGAACCGGTCAGCGACCCCAAAAACTCAAGGGCGCGGCGGCGCACCGGATAGCTGGCATCATCCAGCACCGCCTCAATAAATGGCTCGTCGGCCATCGAAAGGTTGTTTTCCAGCACAGCCAGAAAATCAGCCCGCTGGCGTGGCCCTTCGCTGCCCCAGGTGGTTTGCAGCAAGGCCAATGCCTGCGCGGGGTCGCTGGCGCGAAGGTGCTGCAGCAGCGTCAGCCGGGTGGCCTGGCCGCCCATTTGCCACACCGCATCGGGGTTGGCAATCAGGGCGGGCGTGTCAATGGCGTAAACCCAGGTTTCGTTTTGCGCCGCCAGCCACTGGCCGCGCTTGCCAATGGCCTGGCGAATCAACGGGTGCAAATCGGGGTGGCGGATGCCATATTGGAGCAGGTTGGGGATAAATTCATCGAGCAACCGCTGCTGGCTGTCGGCCAACGCTTGCAAAAGTTCGGGGAGGGCGGGGTGAAAACGGCCGTTTATTACCCCAAGCAACGTCGTCCGCAGTTTGTCGCTGCTGCGCGGCCAGTCGTTGTCCGGCACGGGGGGTAGTTTGGGCGGCGTGATTTGCGGCGGCAGGGTGCCAACCTGCTGGTGCAGGGCGAGGGTGGCAGCGGTGGCAAGGAGGGTTTGTTCGGGGGAACGGCCGTTTAGCTGCGCCAACAACTGCGCCAGAGGGCTGTCATCCCCCGGCGGCGGCAGCGTCCCCCGCCCCGTGCCCAGCAGGGCTACTTTGACAACATCGGCATAGGTGGTCATGGCTGCACCCACCTGGGTATTAGAGATTGGAGATTGGAGATTGTTTGACCCTTTAATCTCCAATCTCTAATCTCCCATCCTCTATCCTCTCTCATCCGTCGTCCGTCGTCCGTCATCCATCCTCTTTTCATCCCCCCACCCCCTTCAACAGCGCCAACTGCAGCCAGCGTCCCTCGGCCGCCACGGTCAGCGGGCGCAACTGCTCGCCGTTCCATTCGCCAAAGAGGGCTAACGGCCGGCCGCCGCTGAGTGCCTGCAAATGCCAACCCTGTTCAAACCCGGCCACCAGCGGCAGGGCGTAGTTTTGCTCATCGCGGACAAACCAACTGCCGCCGCGCTGGAATGGCGTGACGCGCAGCAATGCCAGCGGGTAGGTGTTGAGCCACGGGTTCGCCGCCAAAGCGCGGGCGTAATAGCCGTGCGCCTGCGGGATGCTGGGATAGCCCGCCACGCGGCTGAGGGCAGTGGGGGCAGCGTGGTTTTGCACCACCGCCGCCCGCAGCGGTGCCGCGCTGGGGTAATAGGCCAAATCGGCATCAAGCACCTGACCGGGGCGCAGGCTGTTGTCCAGCTTCTGCGGCCCCACGGCATAATCCCGAATGAGTGCCGGCCGCTGATGCTGTTGGCTCCACAGCCAGGTGCGCTGAATTTGCAGCTCTTTTTCTTTCTGCGTGTGCCGCCCCATAATCACCCACTGGTCGCGCCAGCGGGGTTGGGTGTCCAAAACGGCCGGGTCGGGCAGCCAGCCAACGGCCGTTTTTAAATCCGCCTGTGTTTCCGGGGGCAAGCAATCAAACCGCTCGTATCCCGCCACTAAAAGCTGCAGCCGCCCCAGCTTTGCCAGCAGCTTCTCCGGCCAATCCGGCTGGCCGCTGGCTGGGAGACTGGACAAATCGCGCACCTGCCGCGCCACCGTTTCCGCTTCGGCATCCACCAGCCGGGCGGCCGCTTCATCCCAAAAGCTGTTGGGCATCTGGCGCACATCGGCCAGCCCGTTGCGCAGCAAATCGGCCAGCCAAATGCCCAATTCAGCCATGCCAGCGCAAATTTTGCCGTGCCGTTCCTGCTGCCGTTCCTGCTGGCTGCGGGCATCGGCCACGTAAATGTCATCATCCTGGGGCTGTGTTACCCAATCGGGCGGGGTGGCAGGGGAAAGTGGCTCGTCAATGGCGCGGATAAACAACGCCAAAGCGTGTTCGCAGGGGCGGCTGCGGCTGTTGCAGGTGCAGCGAAAGGCGGGGGCGGTTAAATCTATTTGGCTTTGGTAGCGAAGCTGTTCGCGGGGGGAGGCGACAATGCCCCAGGCAACGGCCGTTGTTGCCCCCATTTCTTGCCATGCTTCGGGTTTGAGCAGGCGGTGGCTGGCGTTGCGCGTGCGCACATCGGGCGCAAGGGCGAGGATTTGTTCAATTGTCCAGGTGACCGACATAAATTCTCGATGATGGCAGCAGCATGGCCGCTGTCTGGGAGACGGAGACACAAAAACCGTTAATCGCCACTCTCCAATCTCTCTGCTAACGATACGCGGGCATTATAGGGGAGGGGCGTGGCTGGGGTCAACATCGTTTACGCTTCTCTTACACTTGGGACATACTAAGGAATGGGAATTAAATAACTGTCCATTTAGAAGTTCAACTTCTTCTGAGAAGTTGAACTTCTTGCGCCACTTATTTAATCTTCCTTCCTAAAGGAAATTGCCACCAATATTCGTTTCCTCGTCTCTTCGTTTTATTCGTCTCTTCGTTTTATTCGGTTTATTCGTTTATTCGTTTATTCGTTTTCAATTCGTTGCCACCTCTTGCACAGCGACAACGAATTGGACACGAACAAACGATGGGAAAAACGGCCGTTTCTCCCCACCATATCAAAAATGTGTAGGGGCGAATCAGCGCGGAAAGGCGCAAGGTGAACAGAAAACCTGTCCACCGCGCTGGTTCGCCCGTGTATGCACCCGCCAGCAGACGGGCGACGCAGCCGGAAGAGGAAACACGCCGTGTTGTCAGCGTGAATCCCGGTTGCGTCGCCCCCACCATCATTTGGTATAATAGCGGCCATATCGTTCTAGACAGGCAAACATATGAAAATAACCATCACCCAAACCGACCTCAACAACAGCGGCCCCTTCGCCGCCGCCGTGCAGTTTGACGACGGGCCACGCCACCCCGTCACCATCAGCGACCCCTTTGATGCCAAAGCGGAGGGGGAATTACAGTGGTACTTTGAACAATGGCTCGGCTTCCCCTTCACCGACCAGGTGCGGGCCGGCCGTGCCGCTGCCGCCGTCCGCACCTATGGCGAAAGCCTGTTCGGCCAGCTTTTCCACGGCGACACCCTTTTTGAATACAAAATGGGGCTGCGCGACGGCGGGCTGGCAACGCTGCGGCTGGAGATTCGCGGCACGCCCGCCTTCCACGCCCTGCACTGGGAAACGGTGTGGGATCCGCAGCAGGGGCAGCCGCTGGCCGTCAACTGCCCCGTCATCCGCGCCAACGACAACCCGCCGCAGATTCACCTTCGCCCCAAGTCTTCGCCGACGCTCAACGTGCTGCTGGTGGTGGCGCGGCCGCGTGGCCGGGGGGACGTGGGCTACCGCACCATCTCGCGGCCGCTGGTGGAGGCGTTGGAAAACAGCAGGCTGCCCGCCCAGATCGACATCGTGCGCCCCGGCACCTATGCCGCCCTGAGCAAACACCTGGACGCCAGCAGCAGCCAGCACGGCAACGGCTACTACCACATCATCCATTTTGACCTGCACGGCAGCCTGCTGACCTGGGAGCAGTACCAGCGGC
>WBZL01003347.1_pt1 | contig 14770 bp, 6 predicted proteins | sample 5204291 | NCBI WGS metagenome assembly WBZL01 (sample SAMN12344345, study PRJNA552823) | activated sludge metagenome | biome: Activated sludge suspended growth; feature: Nitrification reactor; material: Wastewater; isolation source: activated sludge from nitrification reactor of wastewater treatment...
GAGGAGGAGGAGGAGGAGGAGAAGAAGAAGTAGTAGTAGTAGTAGTAGTAGCAGCAGTAGCAGCAGAGTAACATTTTTGTATAACTTTTTTTTAATGGAAAGAAAGAAATAACTAATTAAACTAATTAAATTTTGGTAAACAAGTATATTTTTTTAAAGAAATAAATAAAAAAACTACAATAAATTAATTGACTGTTGATAAATCTTCTTAGCCAGCAAGCAAACAAGGGGAAAAATTGTAAAGATTTTTGCATTTAATTATGCAAATAATCCATAAAATTTAATTTACTCAAAATAAATAAATAAATAAGCAGACAAATAGTAATGCAATACAAATGAAAAGCAACCAAAATGGATGGATCGATCGATTCATGAATAGCAGTGGGCGGGGGTAGCAATTTTTTTGAATTACTCATAAAAGAATAAGACCAATTCCATGAGAGCAGAAGCGTTGTCTTATTACTGCGCACTATTAACAGAAATATGTTGCTCAAGCTTTTTGTTTGTATATTTTTGCTTTTCTAATAAGCTAAGTTAGCTTTTAATGGCCCATTTTTATCTTTCAGCTAGAGGAGAAGCTAAGATATAAGCTTGTTTAAAGTTAATTGCTAATTTGCTGCTGTTGCTGTGCAGTCATTGCATCTCTTTCCTCCTCCTCCTCCTCTTCTTCTTTTTTCCGCCTCAAGGTCATCAAGCCTTACTTTAAGTGCCTTGGTCTGAGCCTCAAAGCTTTACTTCTAGAGCAAAAGCTCTTTTTGGTGCTTTTGGCTAAGTTCTAGCAGCTCCAGTTTGTGCTGATGATCTTAAATTAAAATCTAATTCTTATATTCTTAAATGCCTTTCTCTTACTGGTGCATAAGGTCTTAAAAGTGGTTTTAAATTTTGTGCATTTCTTCCATGGTGATATAAGTTTTCGCTATGATTGCTAAACTCTTCTTCTGAATAATTCCCTCCCTCCCTTTTCTGCTGCTCTTACTTGCTCAGCTTACTTCAGTTTATTTTTTACTTCATTTAATCGCTTAGATTTCCGAAGTCGAATTAAATAATTATCTTTTTTCTTCCGGTTCTTTCGAATTTTCTTTATTCTTAGGGGTTCTGATTGCTGTCTGACCTATGTAATCCCTAATTCATCAACAATAAAAGATTTAAATGGCGTGTTGCTGTTGTTGTTCACGGGACGCATTTTCCGTTTTAAATAATGAATCAATGGGTGGGTGATAGATTTGGTTAGTCGGTTGATGAAAAAAAATTCAAATTCAAATTAATAATATTAATTAATTTGTGGCTGGAGCGGTCGTAACTTTTTTGTTACACAGAATTTATTGCCGTAACTTTTTGATTACGAGCTTTGATCATAAATTAAATAGCAATTATTTTATTTTATTTTATTTTATTTTATTTTATTTTATTTTTCTTCGTGTCTTTGATTTTCATTTTTAGGAAAAGAATTATCTGTGTAAGTAAAATTTAGAGTTGACTTTGCAATTAAAATTTTGCCATTAATTTTTTAAAAATTATATTCTCAAATATTTTACTAAAAATTAATTAGAAATTACTTTTATTTACCAACGCATGCTGAGTAAAGAAATATAATTTTAAAAGAATTTATGTTAAAGAAAATTTAAATCTTTGTTATATATATAATATAAAAATTTTCATATCTGCATGGATTTAGTAGCATAATCTTATATACATTCTTCTTAGTTTTATTAAGGAAACAGAATAAAATTCTGAAAAGGGTAATTTAGGATATAAAATAAAGTTAGCAAAAAATTTTTTTATTCTCTTCAATCAAATTACTTCACCCATACAAGAAATACTATAAACTTAAAAACCGCTTCAAGTTTTTTTCTCTTTTCACAAATTAATTTTAATTCCAAGCTCTTGGATTCACATTGATAAAATAAAAAAATAATTCTTTTTCTTAAAAAACAACCAATCAATCAAATAATTCGAATTTCTCCTTTATCTAAAAATGCTTTCTTAAAGAAATTATGAACAGCAAATTAGGCAAAGCAATAAACAGCATTTTATGATTCCTTACAATCTAGCTAAAGAAAGAGGCATCGACCCTAATAAGTAACGGAAAATCAAAAGTTAATCATGTATATTTCACATTTGCGAAATCTGTCAGAATCTCTATAATTAGCCTTTGATGTGCAAAAATTGCCATATTAAAGCCTGAAATAGTGTATAGTATAAAGCTAGGACAACAAATGCCCGAAAGCGCAAGAATGCAATGCAAAATTTGTTGGCTAAGAGCTGAATGACAAATAAGTATTGAAAAGTTTGTCTAAAATTAAGATTAGCTGCTTTTACAAGCAGTCCGGCCGCATAAAGGAGCTGATATCTATCTATCTATCTATCTATCACGATAGAAAGCAAAATGAAGGCAAGTGCTAATTCATGTAGCTTAAATAATGTAATTATTGCTAATCTCAGATGATCTAACAGGAATGGCAGAATCATTTTAACAACTGCCAAAAGCGGTCTGTTGCTTGCAATGAGCGCTAGAAGCAACTGACTGCTCAACAACTGTAAAAAGATCATACAAAAATGGTTTGCATAGAGAATCAATTGAAAAACTAAAAGCAAGAGATCAAATGAAAGCTTTGATCTGGTAATTCGAAAAGTAATAAAAAATAGCAACATTATAATTTTCTATTATTATTAATAATAATAGGAAATTAAAAAAGTAAGATGAATTTAAACAGTAGATAATTTATTAACTACAGTAAGATTAAAGCGTAATAAATCGCAAAAAGTTAGACGCGGTCAATAAAACTATGGAAGTGATTCACTACGAAATAAAAGAATAAAAAAAATTTTTTATATTTGCACCGAAAGCAGTCACGAATATATTTACAGCAATTTCCACAAAAATTTGTTTAAAGTGCAGTATCTGTTGGCCTGTCGCAATTTAATGAAAACTTTAGTCTTATAGAAGCGCCTTAGAGCAGAGGACGATTTTGAGTGCGAATTTTAGGATGAATTATACGCGCAGCCGGAAATTGAAGAGTTTTAGAAGTTTTTGCAAGAAGAATTAGAAATAGTACTTTACTACTGCGTTTATAAAAAAGAGGAGTTGATTTATGTAAGAAAATACTAAAAACTGAATGATTTGGAAAATAAATTAGAGGAGGAAGAAGAAGAAGAAGAAGAAGAAGATAAATTTTTATATGAAGAGGGAAAGCACTATTCAAGAAAAAATATTAACAAAAGAAAAGGCTTTGTGGAAATGATTGAGAAAAAGGGCTTGAATGATTGCAAATCGATAATTTTGAAAATTTAATAAAAATTAAATAATGAATTCAAGACGGCTGCTGCAATTGAAAAATGCTAACAAATTGAACAAGGTTAAGAATGCCAAAATTAAAAGCTGAATTATGATGTGTCACCTTGTTTTACTTTTGCTGATTGTTTGAAATGCGATACAGCTTTAAGCCAAAGGTGAGAAAAGCGGAAAGGGAAGAATATATAGAAGTTATGATTTCGTGAAATATGAGGAAATCATGAAAAATAAGTCCTTGGGAAAAAAAATTGGAGGAGTTGAAAAAACAACTTACTTAGCTCCGGAATGAAGCTGTGAGACAACGAAAAGAAAATTATTTCTTCAGAAATAGAAAGTCCTAATTTATCGTTATCTTGTTCCTTTCCAAAAATATTATTTAATTTAAGAACATTATCAATAGAAGCATTCAAAATAGTCTTTGAAAGTTTCTATGATATTTATATCATCAACTTAAGCTTTATACTCTTTAAAGATTGACTAAACTGTATATATATATATATATAATCGAGGCTATTTTTGTTGTAATATTTTCCTGCCTTGGAATTTTCAAAAGCAAAAACTATATGTTCAATGCGCTAATTTTTATTTTCTTAAGTATATTGTAGGTAGCTAAAAGGAGGTCCATCTAAAGATTTCTAAGCTTCAATGGGTCCGGAGCAATCCATAATATCTTTTTTTACTTTTTTCTTGACTTGACTTAAGTCAAACAAATTAAAATAATTGTGAACAACTAAAAACTTTCTTAATTAATCATTGCGACCAATTCGTTAATTAATTCTGTTGATCAACGAATTCATCAATTTTTCATCTTCAAGTGCCATAATTCCAACCATTAGAATTATAATTTAAGCTTTTTCTATTATGAAATTTTCTACAAAAATTTCACTATTTATTACATTTTCAAAGCAAATCTTCTTTGCGTCTGCATCTGTTTTCGTTTGTGAACCCTATTATTATTATAATAATAATAATAAGTCTATTAAACTATTGTTTTCAGAAGAATACAATTGGGGAGGCTCTCCGTTTTCTGCCGTATCAATAAAAGCTAAATTTTAGTCCGAATAAAAAATATTAATTCCTTCTGTTCTAAAAGCCCTACAAATTTATATTTCTTGGATGCTAAATCTTTCACAGGCGTGTTTGTTTGTTTGTTTGTTTATCATCGTTGTTATTATATATTTTAATTCCTTCCCTAAGTCCAGTTAGCGACTTAAATAAAATTTATTGGCGATAATTTGTGCAATATTTTTCAGGGCTGAAACTAAAATTTTCTTTTATACTTTTTAAACACATTTTTCGTGATCTTTATGATCTTCAAATTCCTTGCTCAATCTTTAAACATATATTAATTTTTGTTTTCAAGTTCGCTTTACAGCGAATGAACTTTTTTTTACAATGAAATCTGTTCAGCTTCCATGTATGCTATGCTTCCTTTCATTTAACTTATTATTTTTTCCTTTTACTCAAGCTCAGCTTTCAATTTCATTTCTGTCTCTGTAATTTTTTTTAAGATTAAGATTTTGATTTTCTTGATTTCCCCATTACCAATTCACTTTGCAACTTCTTTAATTCATTTTCAGTATTATTGTTATTTTATTTTTCCAGTTTGGCTACTTATTCATTAAGAAGGTCTTTTATTTATGTAGAATTGTTTTAGTTTTTCCCAATTTCTGTCTAATAGTGCCAACTTTTGCATCAAATTGCCATTTTCATTCTATAATTGCACGTACTTTTCATTTTCTCATTTTAATTAGGATTTAAATTGTTCTATTTATATTTTTTAATTTCTTATTTCATTTTAATCTTCTTTAAGTTTAAGTTTAAGTTTAAGTTTTTCTTTTTCTTTCTTTTAATTATTTTACACTTAACTAGCAAATTTTCTAAAAATTATTAAAAATATTATTTATGTAAATTTTTTTTAATTGTAATTCCACTGAAGGGCCAATGCAAAACTATTGAAACGATTTTAGCTTATCAATCTAGCACTTGCTAATTCCAATTAAAAGAATATTTTCAAGTCAAACTGAACTTTTACGTTCAATATATTAATAATTTTATTTATTGAATAATACTATTTCAAAATCTATCATGTTCGCTATATGAGAAAGGGAAGGTATCCATTAAGAGAATAGCAAAATCTCTTTAACTAACCAACTAACTTTTTAGAGTGATTACATTCATCAAGGAACGAATAAAAACTTCCGCTTTTGCCTTTAAAATACAAAATTAATCAATCATTTTTAGCTACACTGCAGATAACTAGATACCATGGGCTTTCAATTTATGCCAAAAAATACAAACTTTGAAAAATCACCTCGCAATGGAAGCGAAAAATGGTGACTGCGTCCAAATTTGGGCATAATTTATCCTCAAATTTAACATGTTACTGAAATCGCCATCAACACTTAAATAAAGCTAAAGTGGTGCAGAAATTAACAAAAACTTTTATTAAGGTGAGATTTTTGCATTTTTTAATTTGGCTGATAATAATTTGCCTAAATTTCAAAAATCTAAGCCCTTCCACTTTTGCCCTTATCTATTGAATTGATTATACTACAAGAAATTAAATACATTACACTTACCATTTATGCTGACAATTTCAGTTGGGCGTGGCGTTCTGTAAAATTTTGGTGGACAAGTAATCACAACGCCTTATGCGTACATCTAATCTAGTCTAATAACAACGACGACGACGACGACAAAATTGCAACAAAAGCAGAAATAGCAAAAGAAATATAGCCATGCAAAGCTTAGAAAGAATTAAATCAAATTTTTAAAAGTTTAGCCTTATTTTTCGAGTCAAACAAGGATGATGACGAAGAAGAAAAGAAGAAAAAAAATTTATAATTGTGGCAATGGTGCATGTTTCAATATAACTAAATGTGGGGTAATTAGTTGGATATCTTTTATAGTGTCATAGACCCTTCAAAAGCAATAAAAAAACAAGAGGAATAAAGAATTTTTGAAGATGAAAAGGGTTATAATTTCGAAACCAAGAAGAAAAATACCAGTAAAGAGTAACTCTTTTAAGAACCCAAAGAATTTAGCCTTAGCAACCACAATAGTTATGATAATTGCCTGTAAAAACTAAGTAAGTGTTCACTTTGCCCGATTAAGCATATTGATAGCGAGAACAATAAGCTTGCAAATGGTGATGATGATGATGACAACCATCATCATCATCGCTGCTACCGCCAAAACGATTAGACAGAAATATAACATTCTTTTTCGTGCCAGTAATTTGGAAAGACCTATAAATTAGACTTACTATTTAACTGAGAAACCCGAAAATTTAACTTTTACTTCATGAGAAAGAAATGCTGAGAATTATTGTAATTACTAAATAATCAGCCAAAAAATAAAATAAAATAAAATTAATAATTAATTTGTTAAAAAATGTTATTTACTGGCGTGTTTTTTCATTTATAAAATTCTTCTTTTTCTTTCACCATCAGAATAAGCAAGTAAGTAAGTAAATAAATAGCTTATTACCGTCTGGCTAATAGATTTTCTGGAATCTCAGCGTGTCTCCCTCACAAAAACTCACAGTATAGCTCAAGCGCAGTAAAGATCTTAGGCTGACCATTTATTTCCCAAAAAATAAGAGAAAAGGGTGACAAATTTGAAGAAAATCACAAGAAAAAAAAAATATATATATATATATATATATACACACACACATAAATTTTTCTTCGAAGCCTTTATTTTTTGCTTTTTATATATTAAATAATTCATAACTTATGTTGTTGTTTATAGCAGGAACAGATAAAAAAATAATATATTCATTTAAATTTACTAGCATCAGCAGTAGCCACAGTCGTTTTTATATCAAAAAACTGTGCTTTTATTTGCTTCAGCATAAGAAATTCTGTTTATTGAAATCTTAAATTTAAAAGTAGTCATTTGTATAAAAATATTGCAAAATAAATAAATTGATTAATATAGACCAAATTTCATGCAATAGTTTATTATTTATAGCCATAATTGATCTATTGCAAGTATAGCCAGTTTAATATCGTTGTAGTTTATTCAGCTATTAACATTTATTTTTCACGTTGTTATGTTGCCAGGTTCTTAATAGATTTGGCCATAAATCATTGCCTTTAGCTTTGGCTAGACTTTGATTTGCTACTCAGTTTCATTTTTGATTGCTCAAAAGCGCTGCAAATTTCTATTTACATGTATTAAACGCGCTAGAAGTATGATTATGAATTCAATTTATTAGAAAATTATAGCGCAAAGGAAAATTATTTTCTTGCTTGCTTTTTTTATTACTTTTTCAACTCATTTCATTCAAGAATTTCTAATTAAATTGCTAATTCTTGCAGAATTAAACACAGTTAACTTTATTCTCTCCTTTTTTTATCGCACATGTATGTATGTATGTATTTTTAGTGAAGCTCTTAAAAAATTATAAAATTTGCACTGAATTTTTTATTCCTCAAAATTCAGAGACAATGAAACCCAATTTTATTTTGAAAATTCAGTAATCAGCTTATTCAAATATTAATTTCCAGAAATAAATCTCTAAAAGAATCCAGAAAAGCGAATAATTAATTCTGCTGATTTTTGGCATCAGCAGCTCATCCAGTCAATTAGCTTTAATTTTTAAAAAAATTGCGCACTCCACTTATACTCCATACTGCTTTTCATAACTAACTTTTATTATTTATTTTGCAAAATTAAGCAAGTAAGATTCCTATTTATTTAATGGTATGCCAGCACAATTTTATTAATCACGAACAATATAACTCCCTATAATAATAATTATTGTCATCATCTGGCTTATAAAAGAGCGTTATGCGAGCTTTAAGTTGGCAAATAAACAAAATAAGGCTGAATGGTAAGAAATGGTGGTGGTGGTTTTTGTTATCGTTATCGTTATTTAAAGTGCCAATCAACCAGCTAAATTTAAAATTTAAAATTTAAAATTTTTAATTGTTGGATATAGAGGCTACCCTTAAAAAAATTGTAGGCTAATCGATTAATTACTTGCGACACATAAAAAACAAGAAAGCTTCTCAGAATGGCTCTCGAAAGCATTTCACACATAATAGACTCAAATTCTCACACTTTCAAAAATTTACTCATTGTGGGCCATCACAGAACAGAAGTGCTGAAGTGTCTTGAAAAAGAACGTGGTAATTTGTTGCAAAATTTTTTCGATCTGGAAAACTAGATATTGTTAGTATAATTCAACAGAAGAACGAATCTTAACTAAAAAATTATGTATGCTGCCAGCTGCCAAAATTGCGTTTTCCGCATCTTCAAAGCAGGGCGAGGGAATTACTCCAGCTTAAAGCGAACCATTGATTGTGTTAAGCAATGCTTAATAGCCGAAAAAAACATGGAAAACAAAATCTTAAGCCCGCCACAAAACACAATGATGGAGGAGGAGGAGGAAGAAGAAGAAGAAGAAGAAGAAGAAGAAGTGCTTCTATCATCTCAAAGCTATTAGCCAAGTAATTTTTGCTATGTTAGTGATGACGAAGCAATAGCACCAATGAATAAAACAATTACTACAAAAAAATAATAGCTCCCTCTTCTCTAACTACCAGAAAATTAGCAGAGCTGCTAAAAGACCTTTGCTGACGAAATTGTTTATAATGTCTATAACAATAACAACAATAATAATTATTACTACTACTATTGTAAAAAAAAGACATGTGGTGCAGCTAACTAAATACGCGATGAAATGGATTAAATTGAAGAAACAATTCACAAGATGAAGAAGCGCTTAGAAGAATGCGAAAAAGAGCAAAAGGTTTTAAAGGAGAATTATGAAATTTACAAATAAACTGCCGAAAGAAAATTTTAGAATGTGGATCAGATGAATTCAAATTATTAATGAATAAAAGAAAAAGAGAGAAGGAGAAAGACGAAGCAAGTTTGAGGCTTTTCTAATAAGCAATGGAATGGCCTTTTGTCGGCAGGTGCTGCTTACTTAATTAATTGATAACTATTGTTTGTTTGTTTATTTGTTTATTTGTTTGCTTTATTGATTGATTGATTGGCCAATACAAAGCCGCTATTAATTTAATTCCTCTTTTTATTTATTTTTTGCAGCAAATTAAATTTTCTGGATTATTTTCATAAGTAAGTAATGTAAACTGAAAAAGAAGAAAAATCTACTATTGTTTTTAAATTCAGCTAAGTTTTAATTAATACGCTACCAGTTTAATAAATAGATAGATAGGTATATAATTTGTTACTCTTGCCTAAATAATAAACTGAAAATTTCATTCATTTAGGCAATGCAATAGTTGTTCGTTGGTTGAAAGTATCGTGAGTGATTTTAAATTATTTGAATAATGAGCCAGAAGAAATTTTGTGCTTTTCTTTCTTCTTCTTAATTATTTGAATTTAAGACATAAAAAATTGTATTTTTTTCTTAATTATTTTAATTTAAAACACAAAAAATTGTATTTTTTTCTTAATTATTTTAATTTAAAATACAAAAAATTGTGTTTTTTTTTAATTATTTTAATTTAAAACACAAAAAATTATGTTTTTTTTAATTATTTTAGTTAGAAACTTAAAAAAAATTAAATTTAAAAGCAAAAATTTGGATTTTAATAATGATAATTCGCTCACCACCCAAAAATAAAAAAGTTAATAATTTATGCTGTGATGCAATGAATAGCGACAAAAAAGAAAAAGAATATGGAGAAAATGACAACTAAAAACTCAAGCATTCACAAAAGGATAAACGAGAAGATTGCTCATAAGATTTCAGTCCCAGCTCTCAGCAGTTATTTGAGCAGGAGCATCATCATAATCGCTTAAAAAGCACACAAGAAAAGCGTGGCGCTTAATCACCATTGCAATAATAATATTAATAAAAAAAACAAAAGTAAAGGCAAAAGCAAAAAAATCTTAAAACCTAAGTCAATGCAACTGGTAACACAAAAGCAACTGCATGTAGTATAAAAAACAGCTGGCAGCAGCATGAGAATGAAGCAGTTATTTCTTCTTCTTCTTCTTGCTATGAAAATTAAATTGTAATCGAAAGAGGAGAAGAGTTCACTCCTCATTAGGTTGCTGATTACCATGAAAACAATAATACGGCCACTAATAGTAAGTAAAAAGCAAAATAAAATACAACAAAATCATCGCCACTGCCCACGTTCAGAACCAGAAAGATAACCAAGACAAAATATTACACAAAAGCTTTTAAAAGGAGGCTATTCGATGAGTACCAAACCTTAATGGTTAAAAAAAATCTCAGTTTGCAATAGCTTTTAAAAGAAGCCTCTCAAAGACAAGAAGACTGCTCTTAAGCTATAAGCGTAATTTTAAGCCATAGGCAGCACTTTGAAGAACTACAAAGAATCCTCAACGGCGGCAACTGTTGAATTATTAGGCGGTGATGATAGATAAATAATTTTTATTATTGTATCGCTGCTGTGTGTGTATGTGTTTGTTTGGTTTTATCTATCTGCAAAATAAGCCAGCAAGTAAGTAAGTAAATAAAGTTAGCTAGTTATAAAACTTGTCCTTCTTTCTTTTTTCTTTTTTCTTTTGTTTTTGTTTTATATCTAATAGCTGAAAATGATTAAATGCGCAAAGCAGTTTTCGAAGAGACTGATCGACTGACTGCTACTGCTGCTGCTGCTGCTGCTGCTGCTGCTGATGATGATGATGATGATGATGATGATAAAATTAAAACAAAGAAAGAACAGACCTGTCGGCTATCTGGTCTAGTCTGCCAAGTCAATTTTTTGAATAAGAAGGCAGTGAGCTTACTTTACTTTAATTAATTAGGATTAAAATGTATTTACTGTGTGAAGAAACTATCTATATATATATATATCACTCCACATCATATGAGCAGAAGTCTACAGCGCCAAGAACTTTTTTACTCATTTCTCTGTCTATCTTTCCTAAAACAAACTTCTTTAAATACATAAATAAATAAATTTGTTGCTTATCATCGCCATGTTAGTTGGATGAATGTGCTATTTATTTGCAGAGTTCAAAATAAATCAATAAAAACTACTACCACTAATTTTACTATTTAAATAACAACTTTCACAACAATTTTATGCTTGATTCATGGATGGATGGGTGATGAAAATTAAAGCGCAATAGAAAATCGAACAAATGGATGGACAGACAAATAAAATTAATTTGCTAATTTATCTATTTATCGTCTGCCCATTTCGGGTTATTTTTTGCAATGAATTGATTGATTGATTAATTTTTAGATAGATATCATTTAATTCAACGGGAAAAGTGGAATTTTTTGGAACTAAATTTTAAGTGTGATGAGCTGCTTTTTACTTAATTTATAAAATAAAACTGGCAAACTCACAATTTTAAAGCTGAAATTATTTATTTGTCGCTGTAAAGAAAGAGAGAAAAAAGTAAGTAAGTAAATTTCTTTTTGCTTAAATAAGAAACAGCTGTTGAGCCTCATTTTAATAAAATATTAAATTCATTCACTCATTCATAAAATTTAAGAAACATGTTTGCCTATTTCAAAATTTTATGTGTGTGATGATAATGCTGATTAATAGGAGGTGACAGCGACGAAGAAGAAGAAGAAGAAGAAGAAGAAGAAGAAGAAGAAGAGCACGAAGATGATGCAGAATATCTTTCATAATAAGCCATCACTTATTCATAGCAAGAAAAACAAAAAAAGAAATCCCTTTTTACAACAACAACAAACCATCTCCTCCTTCACTGTTCCATAGCAATTATAATTTATTATCTTTTTCGCCGACTACTACTACATTGTCTTTTCCTAAAACTCCTTCTTTTTAGTTATCATAGCAGCAGCAGCAGCAGCAGCAGCAGCAATAATAATAATTGTGAATACAGTACCTGAATCGTTTTAAGAAGAAAATTGATAAAACTATCACAAAAATCAACGAAAAAAACAAGCTATTGTCGACAAAAGCTTTATTGCTACTAAATAAAACAAAATTATTTAAAAAAGTTCAATAATAAAACGAAGAAAAGAAACTTATTTAAAACAACAGTAAAAAATAGACTGCTCATCCTCCACCTAATTATAAATAACAGAATAAATAAATTTAAAAAGAGATTTCGTGCCTAAAAGAAGAAGAAAATAATTATCCTCTTCTTTTATCATTTAGCCCCTTCTCTTAATCTTCTACAAAATAACTTTAACAGTAACAAAAACTGCAATAATAAGAAAGTAGCGTTAGTTATGATAAAGAAGTACTTTAATCTATTGCTGATAAACAAAAAATGCTAATTAGATCATCAAAATGCCATCTCATTAAAGAAATTATAGCTGCTGATGCTACTACCACTACCACTCCTTCTTCTTCTTAATCATAATAGCAATTGCATTAAGAATTACCAGAACAGCTGCCATAACCTCGTAAAAAAATATTATGATGATGATGATGAATATAATTGTATAAAAGAAAGCATGATCGAGATAATCCTATTAGGATTTATTTATTTATAAAAAAAAGTAATTGGTTTCGTTTTCTTTTCTTTTTATAAGCAAATAATTTTTGATCAATTATATATGAGAAAAAGAAGAGCAAAATTGAATAGTTGCTGCAAGGAATTAATTACAATCTTATTATAAGTAATACTTTCGTTTTTTTGAACATACTTCGCTTGCTCATTACTTGTTAGTTTTGTGTAATATTTTTCTTTTTATAGCGAGCAAATCGAGAATTTTAGCAAAAGAGAGATATTAGGCAAATAGCTCTAGCACATTTTTATTGCTGTGATTAGGTGTGAATAAATTAATGAGTAACATTAATCTAGTCAGTATTCCAACCCAACCCCCAATTTTTTTTATCTGCTTGCTTGCTTCAGAATTAACATCTTTCTTTCACAAAATAAATTTTCCACTTTCAGAAATACTATAAATAAGTATACCAACTAATTCAAAAAACCCTTTCTTTTTTTCTTAAAAAATTTTTTAAAAATTTATTTATAAATGGTATTAATCCAACTGCGCTAAATAGATAAATCTTTTTTTTTTAAAAAAAAAATTCGTAGTATTCCTTTAAAAAAAATTTTTTTCTATGCATTCACCATCCACTTAAAAGTAAATAAAATAAAGGCTTCTTCTTTCTGTGTATCTCTTTCGTTTATTCTGAGCGAATTGTGTTTGTAGGTGACTATTTGTGTGTGTGTGTATATATATAAATAAATAATTAGTCAGACTGTTTTATTAAAAAAGTAATGAATGGCAATAACAGGTTAGATCATAGTAGTAGTCGTGGTGATTAAATTAAATTCCTTTAGTTGATTTATTGCAATTACTGGTTATTAAACAGCATGTACACAGAATTAGTTACGCATTTACTACTTAAATTATTTTAATTAATTGCGTTGCTCTCTTTAAACCTCAACCCAAAGCACCCATGGTGCAGTTCATTGATCAGTATTCCCTCCAAACGCTTTTGCATAATTGCCATTTTTCAGGTGTTAGATCTGTAGAATTTACTAAAGATTCTCAAAAAAAGCAGTTTCCTGTTCCTTCAAAGCTTTGCTAAAATCCCTTAAGTTTTTTATTAAAAACTCATCCAAAAAAAAAACAATTTGCAAGGAATTGGATTTGTTTTAACCGCAGTAGAAAAAAATTTGTGAATTACAAAAGAGGAATTGCACTCAATAAGCAAAAATAATAGCATTAAATAGCAGGAGCTTTGTAGTTGAGGTACCCTCCAAAAAAAATGTTTCCTTTTATGCACTGAAAAAAGGGGAAATAAATGAATGCATGTATAAAACAAGCAAGTAGATTAATTAATGTTTGTTTGTGTGTATATATATATATTTCTCTCTAACAGCAAACTATTATAATTTTTATAAATTTATTCTTTCTAAAACTAAAAAAACTACTAATCAGCTTGGGTTCTAATTGATTCAAAAGTCATCAAGATTTTTGATGTCTCCTCTTTTAATTTTTATTTGCTTAGGCTTCCTGCGTTGCTGTTATTGCTGCTGCTGCTACTACTACTTAAATTTAGGGGAAGGAGTTGACGATGATGATAGGCGTTATTTGATTTCGTTGAATTCCTTTTGCATGTGGTTTATTTTCTGTTCTAGTTTCATTACATATGAGTTTGTAAAGCGGCTCTAATGCTGTTTTCTTTATGGGAGGATATTTATTTAAGTTTGGGTGCTACTACTGCTGAAACTATTATTGCTGGTATTTGAACCGCTTTCTAAGGCGTTTTTGCTTATTACTGCTGTTGTGTCTTCACCTTTTTAACAACTATTGTAAGTAGTGGCCATGAGCTTTTTATTTTTAAATTATTAATCGAGAAGTCGTTCACTTTCATTTTGAAATTCTTGGCTCATATTTCCTTGTGGCTGAATTGTAAGCTGAAGCAATACTTATTTGAATTGTGAGTGAAACATGAATTTTTGTATTTCGTTTATTACAATTTGAGAAAATTAGCTCCCAGGCGGAGTATCAAGCATTACTAAGATGTTGCAGCCTTTGGAGAATAAAAACAATTGCTTCTTTTCTAAAAAGGG
>WBZL01003350.1_pt1 | contig 14758 bp, 12 predicted proteins | sample 5204291 | NCBI WGS metagenome assembly WBZL01 (sample SAMN12344345, study PRJNA552823) | activated sludge metagenome | biome: Activated sludge suspended growth; feature: Nitrification reactor; material: Wastewater; isolation source: activated sludge from nitrification reactor of wastewater...
TTCTTGGTTTCCGCGCTGGCCATTGCGTATTGCGATCGCATTATCAACCAAACGAGTCACTAGCCGGTTGGACATGTGTAGCATTCATCTTGCCAAGGTTAAACAACGGCAATGTCATCATTCAACAGCAGCAGTACGCCTTGCAGGGCTGTCGTCACTGCCAAATATCGGATGGTTTCGCGATTACCCTGGAAATGATGCGTTTCCTGCTGCACCAGACCGCCTTTAAGCACCCAGGCAAAACATACCATCCCTACCGGTTTCGCTGCGGTACCGCCATCTGGGCCTGCGATGCCGGTAATGGCTACGCCAAGTTGAGCATGACTCCTATTTAGCGCGCCGATAGCCATTTGTTGCGCAGTTTGCGGAGAAACGGCACCGTATTGTTCCAATACGGTTTGCTCGACACCCAACATTTCATGCTTGGAAGCATTGCTGTAAGTGATAAAACCTCGCTCATACCAAGCTGAGCTGCCTGCCACCGCCGTGACCGCCTGCCCCAACCAGCCTCCGGTGCATGACTCGGCGGTTACCAGCATTAAACCTCGCTGGTGGAGCTGTTGTCCTACCGTCATTGCCAATTCGAAGAAATCTTGATGCTTATCCAATTTTTTGCTCCATAATAGCATGGCAAATTATGTGACTACCGCGCTGTCAATTGGACTTTTTCTTTGTTAATTCCTGTCTTAATCACTGCACCTCTCTAAATCATCTAGCAGCATTATCTGTGATGAATCATGCCATACTTTGCCGCTTTAACGTTAGTAATTGCGTGCAGTTGTATACTATGTGCTGGAAAACAACAAAGAAAAGGGTATGTGATTGTGACGGGTAGATTTAAGAAACATAAGCAAATACCGTTTTGACAATTTCATGATTAACCTAGGGAATTTCTGAAAAGTGTAGAATATACAGAAAATACCTGACACAAAGAGGAATTTCAAATGCGGTATTTTTTATTGGTAGCATCGATTTTAATTATTTCTATACCTGTATCAGCAAATGATTTGGGAGTTTCTATCAGTATCGGCCAACCCGGTTTTTACGGCCAGATCAATTTGGGAAGCCACTATCCCAGACCTCAATTGATTTACTCCAATCCTGTTCTGATTACACCACCTTCGGTTGGCATTCAACAACAACCGATTTATCTTTATGTTCCGCCTGGGCATGCCAAAAAATGGAGCAAACACTGTTATCGCTATAATGCCTGTAACCAACCTGTCTATTTTATTCAGGAGAATTGGTATAACGATGTATACGTACCGTATTATCACAGCCAAAACAATTACCCCGGACGCTATGACTCAAATCGGCATGATGATGCCAACAATTGGCATAAGTATCCGGAGCGAAAAAAAGAAGCACGCCGGTATCATGATGATAATTATGGCGGATACAATGATCGAGGTAATCCTGGGCGCGGCAATGACAAGCACCGAGGTAAGCACGATCAGAGAAATGGTGACAGAAAAGAAAAGGATCGGGAAAATCGAAAAGATTAACGGAACATAAATGCCCTAATAATCATTGTCGAAATCTCTGGGAATCATTATTGAAATCTCTGGGCAGTTTCATTAGTCATTAAGAACGTATTGGAATCTTCACGCGTCAATGTAAAATTCTCACTACGTTCGCGATGACAATCATTCAAACCATCAGGCTTTTATCCCAATGCGTTCTGAATGGATAATAATCACCTTACGATATTTAGCAACTCAATTACTTGTAATTTGACTACTGCAATTACCGACTCTATCAATTCAGGTGATAAAGCAAGCAAATCCCATGCTTCGAAGGCATACGCAGGTATTGTTTCCTCGGAACTTACTTTTTGATTCGTGCATGGCTGAATAAAATTAGCGATATTAACCGCGGCACAGAGCGTGGAAGCATCAAATTTATATAACTCATCTTCCATGGGACTGGATTGCAATTCAACCATTTTCCAAATGTTAACGGGTAGGCGCCATTGTCGCAAAAGCTCAGCACCCAATTGTGCATGTGTAAAACCGAAAATCTTACGCTCAATATCAATCGCCGCTTTTTCGCCTTGACTCATAACAGTTAATATTTTTGCAGATTCTTGTGGAAATTGGCTGAAAAGTATCAGTCTGCCGACAGCATGCAACAATCCAGCGATAAAAAAGCGCTCTCTGCTATCGACGCTCGAAGCGAGCACGCGTGCAGTCACACCGCAGGTAACACTATGGTACCAAAACGCATCCATATTAACCAAATTGGCAGGAATATCTTTAAAGGTAGCCGTTACTGCTGACGCGATGACTAGATTACGTAGTTCTTTATGCCCGATAATGGCGATGGCTCTTGAGACGCTTTCCACTTTTCCGGAAAGGCCAAAATAAGAGCTGTTTGCAAACTTCAATAATTTCGCTGTCAATGCCGGATCATTGAGAATAACTCGCTCCAATTCTGTATTAGTAGCATCGCCGGAATCAATCAATTCATTAACACGGATGACCACATCAGGTAGTGAAAAAATCGAGCGAACACTGGTAACTATCGTACACGGATCCATTTGAGCCTCATTGAGTCAGGAAAATTAATCAGCAAATCAGGTATAGTATTTAAAGCAGAAAAATTAAGCAGCGAGAAAAATTCAAAAAATCATTTACGGCAATACCATGACCAATTTCAATCTTTATAGAACATTCTCGCCACTTTGGTGATTAATATCGGCGGCAATGCTATGAATTTGAGCAACTCCATACCCCTCAGAAAAATTTAAACAGATTTGTTGCGCAACATAGTACTTGAAATCGACGCCTTATTCGTTTAACGTTCAAGACAATCGCCAACCAGTCAGCAATTTTGGTTTCCACCAGTCAAAAAGAGCTCAGCATTATGTTTAATTTAGGTTCCATGCTCAATTTGGGCTCCAACGACCCCGTCATAGGCAAGGCGCATATCACTGTAAATTGCCCAGCCAGCTCGCTTTTTCGTTATCTCGGAGAGGGTTTATTCGAGAATTATCCAAAATGGTCGCCAGAAGTTAAAGAACTTGAACAAATTACCCCTGGCCCGGTAATGTTAGGAACCGAAGGGCGTCAAGTGCGAGTTGATCAAGGACGCCGCACCGAATCCAAATTTAAAATTTCGGCTTATGAGCCCGGCGTGCGTTTAACGTTGATTGGTATATCCGACCCTTTTCGCTGCACCTATGAATTGCAAGCGCTTAATCCAGAGAACTCAACCCGGTTGACATTTTCTTTCGAATTGCTTGAAATTTTGGCAATCATGCGGCCTTTCGAAGCGCTAGTCCGTGTAGCGATAAAAGATGGCGCTGAACGCACCGTACAAAATATTAAGCGCCTGGTTGAAACAGAAAAATCCATGCAAGTTGGTCAATGATCAGAAAATACTTTAAACCACAGGATAAACAATTTACGCCTTTACGAAAAACCATGAATACTTGTGATGAGTACTGTATAAGCCAATAAAAACTAAAGGAGAATTAATGACACAAGATGATTTTCCCGAGATTCGGACACCACGAGTCGATGATCGTCGAGTATGGGATGTAGTTTTTGCGGTATATGGCTATCCGGCACTTCTGCTGGCGCATCGACTCAAGCTTTTTGCGTTGTTGGCAGATGCTCCGCTCTCATTGACTGATATTTGTAATTCGTTGCATATTAAGGAACGCCCCGCCGAAGCAATTCTGACCGTAGCAACATCCCTCGGTTTTTTGTCACTGCAACAGGGTCGTTATTCCCTGACTGCAGTAACAGAGGAATATTTGCTGGAGAAGAGCCCGAATTACTTCGGTTTTTTTTGGGATTTGATGATCGATAATTATCAAGTATGCTCTTTCTCTACACTAGAGCAAGCAATTCTTACGGATTCTCCTCAGGTTTATGGTGGCGGTGATATTTTTCAATCCCATGAAGAGCAGATCGAATTACTGCACCGCTTCACACGCGGCATGCACAGCTTCAGCATAACCTCAGCATTCGCTTGGCCTGAAGTTATGGATTTTTCCCAACACCGGGTGATGCTCGATGTGGCAGGCGGTTCAGCCGCTCATTCCATTGGTGCGGCATCCAAGTTGCCGAATCTGCAAGTTATCTTTCTGGATTTTCGCCAGGTATGCGAGGTAGCTCAAGAATATATTAATCAATATGGCTTGCAGGAGCGAATAAAAACACAAGAAATCAATATTTGGAGTGACCATTGGCCGTCGGCTGATCTGCATTTTTTCTCAGATGTGTATCACCACTGGATGCCCGAAAAGTGTCATTTCTTGATCGCAAAGAGCTTCAATAGCCTAGAAAGCGGCGGACGTATTGTGATCCATGAAATGCTCTATAACGATGAGAAAACCGGTCCTTTTGCACCTGCTGCTTACAGTATGATCATGATGGGCTGGACCGAAGGCAGACAATATTCCGGGTTGGAGTTGACAACCATGCTAAAAGAAATTGGCTTCGAGGATATTCAAGTTCACAAAGCTTTTGGTTATTACAGTATTGTAGTCGGTCGCAAACCTTAACTGCTTGCGCTAACTCTCGTCAAACAATGATTCTACCAGCTTGGCTTCTATTTCCTGGTATTGCGGATTGCCGTTGCGGATAGCAGAAGGTTCTTGCCACGCCGGATTCTGACGCAAGGCGCTAATAAGCTTACTCCAGTTATCAGGCAATTTTTCACTATCGGCTTTATCAACTTGCACGGTTTCCTGAGCAGCATGGCCACGGTGCATGAGTTTTTTCAACAACAGCTTTTGCCGCAGATATAAAATTTGCAGTGTAACCTCATCAGCACATTGCCATTTTGCGCCTTTCACAGTGGCTTTAATTTCATCGCCGTAGCGCTTGAAAGTCGACCAGCCGGCACCTGCAAGAGCACCCAATGCACTAGCTGCTCCCAGGCTCATGCCACCGACCATCAGGTCAATACCGGCACCGGCAGCAGCACCTTTGGCTGCGGCGCTGCCGACATCCAGTCCATATGCTTTAAGTATGCCGGGCGCAAAGATATCCAATTGCCACTGGCCGTTACTTACCGGTATTTTCTGAATGGCAACGTCTTTCTCGGAAAAATTAAAAATCGCTAATAAATCATGCAAACATTTTTGTTCGGCTTTACGGACAAAATCATGCAGCCGGTCTTCCACCAGTGAATCAGTAATCAGATTTTTTTGGGTTGCCTTGCTTTCGCGATAACAGGCGACGTTCACAATCAGCTCAGTGATTCGCTTGGCGCCCGATAAACACAACTGATTCCATAATTTGGCACGATAATCAATCAACTTCTGCAATGAAGTGTAATGAGATTCCACCAGTGTCTGTATTTTCTGATAAAGCCGTTTTTCCGCTTCGAAAGAAAATACCACCGTATCAAACTCCAAAGTTGCATGCATGTTAAAAGCTGCCAAATGTTGGCGCCACTTGGCTAACTCCGGTTGATGTCCGGCGATAAAGTTAAAAACCGGAATGATCGGTTTAGCCGATTGTGTAAGGATATCGAGCTCCAAACGATATTTTTCCAGGAACGGTTCACGCACATCGATGACGTATAAAAGAATATCGCTGCGCAATATCTGGCGAATGACTTTGGCTTCCTGTTCTAAGGGATCATTGATGGCAATATGCGTGGCAAATTGCTCCAATACCTGGGCAGGTAGCAACAATCTTGATTTAGCTTGCAGTTTTTTGATATGCGCAAACAAAGCCCTGGAATCTTCCAGGCCCGGCGTGTCATATAAATTCAGAACCGGTTCATTGTCAGCAGATATCGTCGCTTGCTCAACATGCCGCGTGGTACCTGCCGCATCTTCAATGACACCAAACTCGGTACTGCGCAACATGGTACGGATCAACGATGTTTTCCCCGTATTGGTATGCCCGACCACAGCAACATTCAACAATGAATGAGAATTCAAATGATGGGGGTTTCTGATGGTCATGATTTACCGGGTAATGACGTGTTCTGCCGGGATTCCGCAAGCTTCCGCTAGCCGGAACCAGGCCAATTCACGAGAACTAGTTACTGAAACCGATGGCTTACTCAACAAAATCAACCACGGTTTTTCAGTGGTACTATCGACCAACTCCTTGATCAACCGTTGCACACCGCGATCGGGCAAACGATGCGCCGCAACCCCCAATAACAGCGGGCCTTTGAGATTTTTGATCAGCACTATCGCGCTAGCATGGGATTCCTCATCAACGATATTCAAGCGGCATGTCATGGCTTGCGGCCAGTGTGTGTCAACATCCAGTTCGATGCCAAATGCCTCTGCATTGGCTGGAATGGTGACATTTTGCGGTGGGCGGTCAATTTCAGCGGGTTTAATACCGGCATTCGGATCGGCATCAATGATTTCAGCTTTGACTTCTCTCGCCATCAGCCTCTGGCGTAGCTCAATATAGTAGGGCAAGTACAAATCCAACCTAAACCGGTATTCACTCCATTTTTGCATCACAAATGAAATACCGAGCACTAACAGCCGTGGCAATATTCCGTATATCAGTAAGGTACCGATTAGAAAACTAGCCCAGGCCATACGCGTTTCGGCATCTTGCTGACTCACTCCGATTCGGCTTGCAGCAGTTTGCTGGTCGTCAGGAATATTCACCCCTATCGCTTCCAAGGGCGCGCCAAGAATTTGCGTCAGCCTGGGTAAAGTGCTGTCCGGTAGCAACGTGGTGCCCCAGACAAAATTGTATTGCTTGGCCAGCATCAACAGTATTAATAAAATCATACCTGCGGTTAAATAAATCAGCCAAAACTGGTGCGTCAATACGCTAATGCGCCATTTCCCAACGTTTCCAGCCAAGCAGCTCTCCCACCAGGCATGGGATGCCAATGAAGCAACCGTTGGATCTTTTTTGTGCCGATAAGGTAACCAACTGGCAAGCTGCGCGACAACGCCGCTGCTCAAACTTTGCAGATTCAGGGTAATGCCGGATAACCACAGCAATAGCGAAATGGTATTAAATCCCAACAACACTGCCAGCAACCAGTAAATATTCAGTGTGGAAAATTCACTGACTGCCTGACTGGCAGCCAATCCGCCCAGAATAATAGCGGCTATCCAACACATCCGGCGAGCGCGGATAAATTGCAAACGTGGCTGCTGCAAGGCATCGTGCAGTACATTTTCCTGAATCAAGCGTTTAGCGCGCGTACTTAAGCGTTGGATGAAGTCCGCATACTTAAAATCCCCGCTGGCGGATCTCGGCATATCCTGAATACTGACATACGATAAATGTTCCGCTTGGGCGGATTCTATCTTGCGCATTTGCTCGATTTGCACCAAATCAGCGAATGAATGTTTGGTTACTGACATCGTTTGGTCCGTTCCCAAAGGATCACGATTAAGGTTTTATAATTATATTTCACAGCTTTCAAAAAGAGGGTGGCCCGGTTTTTCAGCAAAAAATTTGCTGAAAAACAAGCTAAAATTCATTATCAGATCATTTAAAAAATTATGGCAGGAAATTCCATGAAGCCCGTTGCAATTTTTAGACATTTGCCCATTGAAGGGCCCGGCTATTTTGCCACATTTCTCGACAACAATCATATTCCGTGGCGATTAATCAAAATAGATGCTGGGGAAAAATCGCCCAGTGATATTAAGGAATTCAGTGGCTTAGTCTTTATGGGCGGGCCGATGAGCGTCAATGACGATTTACCTTGGATTGAAAATTCCTTGTCGTTGATCCGCCAGGCGGTTGCCACAGATGTTCCGGTTCTCGGCCACTGCCTCGGCGGGCAATTGATGGCCAAAGCATTAGGCGGCGCGGTCAGCGCCAATCCGGTTAAGGAAATGGGGTGGGGCGAAGTTACTGTGCCGGATAATCCAGTTGCGCAGGAATGGTTTGGCGATTTGACGACTTTCAATTCCTTTCACTGGCACGGCGAAGCCTTCAGCATTCCGCCAGGCGCTACCTGCATCCTGTCCAGTCCTTATTGCGAAAACCAAGCTTTCGCGATGGACATGCACTTAGGCATGCAATGCCACGTCGAAATGACCGAGCGTTTGGTCATCGACTGGTGCAGCGTCGGTGCGGAAGAATTGGCGAGTCTCAATGAGCCATCGGTGCAATCACTGGAGGAAATTGAAAGGGATCTGCCCGCGCGGGTGGCGGCGTTAAATGGGGTGGCGGAGCGGTTATACCGGAAATGGATTGTTAACTTAAAATAAAACAGCTTCGCAAAATGCTTTATTCATAATGCGTCCACAGCCGCAATACTTTTACAATTTTTTCTTTTTCCAATACTTGATAAACAAGCCTGTGTTGGATATTGATGCGGCGAGAATAAGCCCCAGACAAATCGCCGACTAATTTTTCATAAGGTGGTGGATTTTGATAAGGATCGTTACGAATGACATCGAGCAACGCGAGCGCTTTCTGTTTCAATCCGGCTGCTGCAAGCTTTCTGGCATCGATTTTCGCTTGATGCGTATAACGCAGCACCCACATCACCAATCCAGATCTTTACTGCAGGCATCAATGCCGGTTTGTAAGCCTTCCCTAATTGATTCACGCATGCCAGGGATGGAAACCAAATAAAGCGTTTCATTGATGGCGTTCCAATCTTCCTCGGAAAGCAATACCGCATTCGACCTTTTCCCTTTAATAATAATAGGCTGATGACTGGATACCGTTTCATCGATCAAACTATATAATTTAGCCCTGGCTTCGGTTACATTCAACGTTGTCATAAAAACCTCCCAATAGCGCATCATACGTATTCACGTACGCATTGTCCATTTTGCTTCAAAGTAGAATAGCCAGTAATAACTGAAACAGTCACAAAATCAAATGCAATCAAAGATGGATTCAATGTGTTTATACCCAGTAAAACCACATAAAGCACTAAAAAATAAACACCGCTGCGGGGCGCACAGTGAGCAACAACCCAGTGCACCAGTGTTCAGCTTAGCCGCGAGAACAGCTATTCATCGATGGGGGACGAACACAGCAACCGGAAGCCGATATTATCGCTACGACTTCCATGACGGTGGAAGTAGCGTTTAATCGAGTTTACGCCATCCGGATCAGAGTACCAGGAACCGCCGCGCAGCACGGAGGTACCATCCAAATGCAAGGAAATATCACTCGGCTGATGGTATGAATTCAGGCACCACTCCCAGACGTTGCCTGCCATATCGTCTACCCTGAACGGGCTGCGGCCCAGCGAATATAACCCCACCGCGACGGTTCGCCCAATGCCTGCATCTCTAGTGTTTGCGCGCGCCGGGTTCCATCCCCCTGACCACGGATAATCTTGCTGCGCACAGCCGAGTTCGGCCAATTGCCAATCCCACTCGCCGACCGCAGCCAATTGCCATTCCCATTCCGTGGGCAGGCGGATATCCAGATTGAGTTTATCGCTCAGCCAGCGACAAAAAGCCATGGCATCGTACCAGGAGACATTGATCACCGGATAGTTGGCAAAAGACCAAAGTGGTCGACCGGATAAGTATTCCTTCTGTAGCCCCTGCCACCAGGCTTCATTACAGTAACCATCTTCTGCATCGACAAAGGCGCGGTACTGGGCCCAGGTGATGGGATAGCGGGCCAAGCGAAAGCTTGCTACTTGAAAACGATAACTGATTTCGGTTTTCAACGCAATTTCACCAGGTGGGATATCGATCCAAACAATATCCGGCAGTCCCTTGTCATTTAGACCGCTGCCTCTTCGCGGATCACCCAACTGATTGAGGCGCAGGCCGATTTCCTCGCGCCGCTGATGCGAGGCGTCGTCGGTGTTGAGCTCATCGAGCAGTGCCAGCGGTTCCGGATACAAAAAGCTCCACAGCGGCTCGCGCAATTGGGGTTCGAGAACCCGCCACGTGGCGATGCCTGGATCAGTGAAGTCTGGATCGGGAGGAGGCGGAGGAATATGGTTGAGTTTACGCAACGCTTCAATTGCGGGTGATTGCCGTTCCCAACTCCATTTCAAGACAGACCGATGATCTTTATCCCAGTCCCGTGCTGCCTGCTCGGCTTGACGACGTAGAGCCAAATCCGCTGCATAGCGCGCATACCAATTCTTGAAACGCTCCCAGCGACTGAACACGGCCTCATGTCCCACTTCATAAACAGCCGGTTGTTCGTTACTGCCTTCCCTGCTGACTAAGATGCGCTTTTCGACCAATTGCTGTGCCAAGATCAAAGTAGCTTGAGGCAGATCGCCCTTGACTGCGCGGCGACGCACCACAGCCAACGCGCTACCCACTTCATTATCGCGTTGCTCCACGCTGGCGATAGCCAGAAACAAACGTGAAATGGTTTCCTCATCCACTACTTGCGCATCTTGCTGAAGCGCTTCTTCAGCCTGCTCCACCGCTTTTTCAGCCAAATCATTGATCGCTCCGGCAACACCACCAATGGTAATGTAAGCTGTTTCGGTCAGCGCATCGCCATCCCTCTTGTCATATAACAGGGACAAAGCAAACTCAGCCAGCGCCAATGCACCTGGCCCTGACCCAGTGTCTTCCAGAATGTGTTGCACCAAGCGTTGTGAGATTGTCAGTCCCACCGCTTGGGCTGGGCCAACGATCATTTTCTCCAAGGCTGTCGGCCCCGGGACGGCAACCGGAAAATGTCCCGAGCGCAGTAACGCGATGCAGGTATCATCTTGTGGCCATTGGGTGTAAAAATCGGAGCGCATTGCGATCACCACGCGCACCAACGGACACTCAACCACAGCAATCAGCAACTTAAAAAAGTTACTCCGTACACCATCCTCCACTTTACTGGCAAATACTTCTTCAAATTGATCGACGAACAGGAGAAGCTGAACGGCTGCGCCAGCTTGCCCCAGCGCATCACTCGCCACAGTAGCAATATCGGCTGGATGCGTTCGCAGCCGCTGCGTCAGATCCGGCACACGCCAGTTTTGATCTGGAAATGATTTGCTCAAGGCAGCAGCCAGAGGTTGAAACGGATCATCGCCCAATTCGCGCGGGGAAAAGCTGATTGGAATCCAGCGGATACCTCCCACGATAGAATTCTCCGTAAGAGCTGGAATCAGCCCTGCATATACCAATGAGGATTTACCCGAGCCCGAAGGTCCGATCACAGCAAGAAAGCGCTCGCTGCGCGCAACGAGACGCTCAACTAATGCTTCGATTTCCGCATCACGGCCGAAGAATCGATCTGACTCAGCGATCATAAAAGCGCGCAAGCCCGGGTAGGGCCGACCTTCAATGCGCTTGGGTGGAATACTGCCCTGTCGTTGGGAATAATGCCAAAGGGCTTTCAGTACATGTTCCTTGAGATCTTCTGGGGTTTTGAAGATTGCGGAACGCGCAGCCTCTTCAGTGCCATTATTGACGCGCTGCCTGAACGATTCGATCAGATTTGGTGGATTCTCCTGAGTGACTGCGTCATGAAATTGGCTCAAGATCGCGCCATCGTCCTTAACAAAGATCAGTGTCGGCAGCTTATGCTCATGCGCCTGCTGGTATTCAAGCTCAGTAATGGAAAAGAGCTGACCGTGAGGGATGAATCCGTAACGACGACCGATAATTCCGATATATAGACCGCACCCCGCTACATCTGCCAGACAGCTCTCGCGGACACTGCGTTCGTCAGCCGTATAACTTTCGACAACCGTACAATCACCGCCAAGAGCTTTCCGAACTGCTTCGCGCTCAGGGCCCAGATCGTTCAATGTCGATGAAAGATAGACTCTCATGGTCAATCAGAAAAGAAAGGTATAATCGACTCATAGGCGAAAGTCGCCTGAAAATTTCTCAAAATAGATGGCTGTGAAATAATCACTGAAATGATGAGATTTAAGAAAATGATAAAAATAAACATACTTTTGATGCAGTGAAATATACGCAAAGCGATCTATGAAATCAATTTGTATCAATCCAAAATATGCTCACCCAGCAACAACTTCAAAAATTTCTCGCGCGTCGCACTGGATGAATCGCGGTAGAGCTTGTATTGCGCATGCTGATCGGGTTGCTGCGGATTGATCTCGATGCCCCATAGCGGTGCCAGGGTCGTCGGCAGATTGGAATAGCGCACGTCGACCAGTACATGCGGTTGTTCCGGGCGAATGGCGAGGAATCCCGACGAGAAATGGCTGAAGCGCGAAATATCCTGCGCCAGTACAGAGGAATCGGGTAAACCATTCAAATCGCGTTCCAATACGAATTTATCGACCGATTCGCCGGGATAGATGCGCGGTTCGGAAAATAGGCCGACCCGGATCGCGTCGACATGGAATTTGCCGTCGAATTCGTAGATCGAGCGCCATAACACTAAATTCGCCAGCGTTGGCTTCACCAATAATTGCTCGGCACGATGTCCTCTTTCTGCAATCAGTGATTCGGCCACGTTTTCAGCACGTTGCAATTGTATCCAACCAAACGATAGATAAGCCGCCGCCAGCAATAATCCAAACCGCGCCATTGTGCGGCTGTATCGTCTAAAGGCAATCACCCCGGTAATCAGCAAAATCAGCGTAAAAGCCGGATCCAGCACGGAAATGATATTTAATGCGATGCGCGCATCGCTCACCGGCCACAGCAGATTCGTGCCGTAGCTAGTAAACGCATCGAGCACGCCGCTCAAGCAATAGCCGAGAAAAGTGAACAGATATAACCGGGAAAACGGCAAGCGCTTGTACAGGAAAGGCCACAGCAGCAACGCGACAATCAAGGCGCCCAGTGGCACGAAAAACAGCGAGTGCGTGAAATGACGATGAAATTCGATATTGAGCAGTGGATCGTTTTCCGATTGAATCAGGATATCCACATCCGCTGCAATGCCTGCTAAAAAACCGATGCCGGTCGCAATGCGTATTTCTTGTTGTTTCGCGCCGGCTTGCGCCATCGCGATACCGAGTAATCCTTGAGTTAATAAGTCCATAGCTTTTAAAGGCGATAAATGAAAAAATCTATTTTAACGATTACGCATAGTATAAGAGGGGTAATGGTTCAGGTGCGATTTATTCTCGCTCCCAATATCTTTTCGATGATCTTCACGTAACGAAGTGCAATAAAGAAGCTCATTCGAAAGTTCTAAATGAGGCTTTGTAGGTGAGTTCAAATTAGAAAATAGCTGTTAGTGTGATAAATATCACAGACGATTCAATGATTCAGCTAAATAATATTGGCGTAGGAATAGGAAATCTTGATCACCAAGAAGTATGATCAATAGCTTGTCAGTAATGTTGGATTAATATTAGAAATAAACTAGTCTCATAAAAAATGATCGAGTCCAGTTCTTTGGATTTTTTCCTTCACAATTTACTAAACCAATCATACTATGTCTCATAAAACCGGCACTCTTCAAACTATTTCACCAGGTAGGGTCATCGGGCCTGATAGCGGCGATGCTGCCAGCAGCCCCAACACCTGGAATTTCGACTTTCTCCCTGCCCCCACACCGGCGGGGATAAAATTTGTTATTCTTCATTTTACTGCTGCATCATTACCTGCCAACAATCGCCTCGTTGTCAACCTCGGTTGGGGAGAAAATGACGAGTTTACTGCCGTCAATGGCAGCAATTTTTGGACACGACCCATCCGCCTTTCGCCAGCAGGTACAGTAAATATACAGTATATTACCGTAGGTTCGCCTTCCGGCAGCATTACGCTTAGCGAATACGGAAGGGGAGAGCCGATCATCAGCGGTAGTCCCGGCAGCCCAAGCTTATACAACCAAACCAACCCCGACCTTTTCCTTCTCACCAATCCCTATGATGAGCCGTTTTATGAACGGCGAGGACTTTGCGGAACAACGCCTAATTGGGAAAATGTTGCTTGTCTGCCTGCGGCCGATATTCGAAGAACAGTAGCGAGAAGCTGCTGCGTTATTATTTCTGTACATCCGCCGGGGGCCGATGCTCCTTCGAATGTGTCTTCCTGTTCCGGCACTTTAATTGCCTCCGACTTGGTATTGACTGCAGGTCATTGCATGAGCGACCCCAGCGGTCAAGAAGAGGCAAGTAGTTCAGTGTGCTTTGACTTTCAGACGGAATGTGACGGCAGCAGACCGGGCAGTTATTCCCCCAGGTTTTTCAAAGTTAAAAAAATCATCCGGCGCAAGTATCTCAGTACTGGCAGCCTCGATTATTGCCTCATGCAAATCGAGCTTCCTCCGGGAGGTATCGGCATTGCGCCTATCGCCATGCGTCCGAGCTTGCCCGCTGTGGGTGAATCCGTTTTTCAAATTCACCACCCACAAGGGGTAGTAAAGAAAGTATCCGCACCGCACACGTCCGCTTGGGCGACCATCTCACAAGTGAGCACGACTGCGGGTTCTTCCACTTATAATTATATCCGTGCAAACGTGGATCTTACGGGCGGTAGCTCGGGTTCTGCGTTATTCGACACTAGCGGGCGCATTCTTGGTGTGGCGGATATTTCAGGTGGCTGCGCTAATGGCTTCCTTTCGATTACTGAAGTGCTAAACGACCTTGCTACACAATTCCCGCCGATGCCCGTACGTGACGTAATGCTCGTGTTCGATCGCTCCGGCAGCATGTCGTTGCCTGCAGGCACGGGTCGCACGAAAATCGTGGAAGCCCGCGATGCGGCATCGCTCTTCGTGCAACTCATCCGTACAGGTGCGGGGCATCGCATAGGATTGGTTTCGTTCAGCACCATTGCTTCCTCACCACCGGATTTTTCATTAGCTCCCGTGACGGCTGGTACGAAAACCACGCTTATCGGGCCATCGCCATTCTCTGGCGGCGTGGTTGGCGAGTTAACACCTGACGGATGGACAAGCATTGGCGGTGGCCTGGAAGCTGCGCG
>WBZL01003351.1_pt1 | contig 14743 bp, 18 predicted proteins | sample 5204291 | NCBI WGS metagenome assembly WBZL01 (sample SAMN12344345, study PRJNA552823) | activated sludge metagenome | biome: Activated sludge suspended growth; feature: Nitrification reactor; material: Wastewater; isolation source: activated sludge from nitrification reactor of wastewater...
GATAATTTTCCAGAGACTGTTGGTAGCTCCCGTCTGCCTTGGCCTCCTGCAATTCCTGCATGACCTGGGCGGTGGTCTTGGTGGACTTCACATGATTTGGGTAAAACGTGTAGCCCACCTCGCCTCTCGAGAAATGCATCTCCGATTCGGCCAGCGCAAGCGTCGGTGCGGCGAGGGCGATGGAGAGGATGGGGAAAAGTATGGCGGTACGAATCAACATAATGGGTTTCCTTCTTGTAGGCGAAGTGGAATTTGATGGAACTTGAAAACACGCTGGTGTGCGGTAATGATGCCGTTTGGGTTGAACGTTCGGCACGGGAGGTACGATAGCGCGCCGAGCACGTCAATTTGCGAACTGCCAAATTACGAATTCGTAATCCTTTTGCATCGCCGATCCCGCGATAATTCGCGCATGAAGATCCTGGTCATCGAAGACGAATTGAGGCTTGCCGAGTACCTACGCAAGGCGCTTACGGAGAACAGCTACGTCGTTGATGTCTCACACAGCGGCCCGGCCGGGTTGCAGCTTGCGCTGAACGGCGGATACGACGCCGTCCTTCTCGACGTCATGCTGCCAGGGATGGATGGTTTCGCAATCGTGCACGCGCTTCGACGACAGAGCGCTGTGCCGGTATTGATGCTCACAGCGAAGGACAAGGTTGAGGATCGGGTGAGGGGCCTGCAAACTGGGGCCGACGATTACTTGGTAAAGCCCTTCTCCCTTTCCGAGCTACTTGCCCGGGTGCAGGCCCTGCTGCGTCGCGGAACAAGAGAGCCCTTAGGTCCGGACGCCCATATCCTCAGGCTGGCGGACCTCGAAGTTGATCTCGCGCGGCGACGGGTAACGCGAGGCGGCGAGCGCATCAACCTGACCGCTAAGGAATTTACGCTGCTCAGCCTCCTACTGCGCCGGCACGGGCAGGTGATTTCGCGCGCAGCACTGGCCGAGAAGGTGTGGGACATGAGCTTTGACAGCAATACAAACGTCGTCGAAGTAGCCGTGCGTCGCCTGCGAGGCAAACTCGACGATCCGTTCTACGAGAAACTCCTTCACACCGTCCGTGGAATGGGCTACGTCCTAGAAAGCCGAAAGTCATGAAGACGAGTGCTCCAGGGTCGATAAACCACTGGTTGTCTCGTTGGCTCGCTGTGCAGGCTCTTCTAGGGCTTGGGCTAGTCTGTGTGGCGGTGTACTTCGTCACGAACCTCAGTTTCGTGGCTCGCCAGAGTGAAGAGCTTCAGCACAAGGAGGAAGTAATCCGCCATCTGGTGGCTGAAATTAGAGCCGAGGACGAATTGACCAGCCTGCGTCACAAGCTTGACGATTTCTTTGTCGGCCATGCTGATCTTCAGTTGCGCCTGAGCACCCCCGCTGGCGCTCTCGTCTACAGCACCGCATCTACCACACAAGCCGCCATTTCTCAGAGGCAGCTTACTTTTGATATTCCGTCCATGCTATTCGGCACATCGGCCCTTCGCGCCCAGATGACGCTGAACACGGAAGCAGATGCTGAACTAATGAGACGCTTGGCGTGGACGCTTTTAGCGTGCGCCTTGGCCGGTTCCGCGTTGATCTACCTGAGTGGCGTTTGGCTCGTAAGACGGGGACTGGCGCCGATTCACGACCTCGCCCGGCAGGCGGCAGCACTAGCCCCGGACAGCCTTGACCAGTCGCTGAATGGGTCAGGCCAAGCTGAAGAGTTGCAGCCTTTGGTTACGCAGTTCAACGCGCTCCTCGCGCGGCTGGACTACGCCTACAAACAGCTGGATGGCTTCAATGCGGACGTCGCACATGAGTTGCGAAATCCCCTGACAATACTGATTGGCGAGACGGAATTGGCGTTGAGTGGCAATCGAGAAGCGAATGAATTGAGGGAAGTCCTCGGCTTAAACCTTGAAGAACTGCGGCGCCTTGCCGGCCTCGTTAACGACATGCTGTTCCTGTCAAGAGCCGCTTGTGGCGCGCTCGCACGACGAGATCGTATTGATAGCCTGGCGATGATCGCAGCCGAAGTCATCGACTATCACGACGCGTCGCTACAGGAAGCTGGCCTACGTGCTGAGGTGCAGGGAGACTCTTCAGGCTTCTTTGACACAGCGTTGCTACGCCGGGCACTGTCAAATTTGCTATCGAATGCAACCCACTTCGCCGATCCAGGCTCAATCGTTGAGCTGGCCATCGACTCCGACGCGACAAATGCCGTCAAACTTTCGGTAAGCAACATCGGCCCGACCATCCCGGAAGAGCACCAATCTCGCCTGTTTGATCGCTTCTACCGGGCGTCACCTGTGCGTGAACATAGCGAAACCAACCATGGTCTAGGGTTGTCGATCGTCGCCGCCATCGCGCGCATGCATGGCGGCAAGACATTCGCAGAGTCCGCGATAGGCAGGACGACCGTTGGTTTCGTGTTGCCCATGGGGAGCACGCAACCAACGACTCCAATCTGAGAGCAATTTGCTACTGACGCACCAGCCTTAGAGCGTTAGCCACAACCAGCAGACTCGCGCCCATATCAGCGAATACCGCCATCCACATGGTGCCCATACCGAGCAGCGTGAGTACGAGAAAAACGACTTTGATGCCCAATGCCAGCGCGATGTTCTGTACCAGTACCGTCCGGGTAGTGCGCGACAGGCGGACAAAACGCGCAATCTTGTTCAGGTCGTCATCCATCAGTGCGACGTCAGCAGTCTCGATAGCCGTATCGGTACCCGCCGCGCCCATGGCAAAGCCGATGTCAGCTCGCGCCAGGGCCGGTGCATCGTTGATGCCGTCACCCACCATGCCAACCTTGCCTGTTTGCGCGTAGCGTTCGATAGCGCGCAGCTTGTCTTCCGGCAGTTGATCGCCCAAGGCTTCGTCAATCTGAACCTGGGCCGCGATGGCTCGCGCGGTGTGTGCGTTGTCGCCGGTCAGCATGACTGTTTTGATACCCAACTCATGTAGCGCCCGGATCGCGGCGCGGCTACTGTCCTTGACCGTATCGGCCACCGCAAACAGGACCAGCACGCGCTCGCCATCGGTGAGCAGAATGACCGTCTTGCCTTGCTCTTCCAATTCACCAAGCCGAGCCTCCAGGGGAGGAGTACATACGCCAAGCTCATGGATCAACCGATGGTTACCAAGCTGATATTGCACGCCGCCAACGGTTCCGAGCACACCTCGCCCTGGAATGGCGGCGAAGTCCGCTACATCAAGCAGGACGGTGTCGTTCCGTTGTCCGCTTGTGGCTATGGCGTGAGAAACCGGGTGATCGGAGCGTGCAGCAAGACTGGTGGCAACTCGGACGGCATCCACTTCGTCCGTCTGATCGAGCAAGACCGTATCGGTCAATACCGGTTTGCCGTGCGTGATGGTGCCGGTCTTGTCGAATGCCAGCCACGCGAGCTTGTGACCTTCCTCAAGATAAACACCGCCCTTGATCAGAATGCCGTGGCGGGCTGCTGCTGCCAGACCGCTGACGATGGTGATGGGCGTGGAAATGACCAAGGCGCACGGACAGGCTATGACCAGCAGAACCAGCGCCTGATATACCCAATCCTGCCAGCTGCCACCAAGTAGCAGGGGCGGCACAAGGGCTACCGCGATGGCGAAGACGAACACCGCCGGCGTGTAGATCTTGGCAAACTGATCGACGAAGCGCTGGGTTGGCGCACGTGCGCCTTGCGCTTCTTCGACCGCGTGAATGATACGTGCCAAGGTCGAATGCGTGGATTCGGCAGTAACCCGGAATTCGACGGAGCCAGATTGGTTGATTGTCCCGGCAAATACACTGTCTCCAGCCGACTTGTCGACCGGCAAGCTCTCGCCGGTAATAGGCGCCTGATTGATGCTTGATCGCCCAGCCGTCACGACACCATCGAGGGCGACGCGCTCGCCTGGTTTGACGCGCACGATTTGGCTGATGGTGACATCCTTGGCTGGCAGTTCGGCCCAAGCACCGTTCGCTTGCCGTACTGTCGCCATTTCCGGCGTCAACTGCACCAGGCTGCGAATGGCATTGCGTGCCCGATCAAGTGACTTCGCTTCGATCAGCTCGGCAACAGTAAACAAGACCATGACCATGGCCGCTTCCGGCCACTGCCGCAGCAATACCGCACCCGTCACGGCAATGCTCATCAAGGCATTGATATTGAGATTGCCGTGGCGCAACGCAATCCAGCCCTTCTTGAAAGTGCCGACACCGCTGATTGTGATGGCGACGAGAGCCAACAGTCCGGACAACCATTCCGGCAAGCCAAGCCAATGGACAATTTCCGCGCCGAGAGCGGCAAGCCCGGCCAGCGCCAACGGCCACCAAGGCTTACTGACTGCCTCGGTGGGCGCGCGGCCTTGGCTGCTTGTCTCCATTGGCTCGGTACTCATGCCCAAGTCACGGATGGCCGTCTCAACGGCAGGTAGCGTGTTGTTCTGGTGGACAACGGTCAGGACCCGCTGCATGAGGTTGAATTCCATCCCGCTCACCGTGGCTATGCCACCCAGCTTGTTGCGGATCAACGCCTCCTCGGTCGGGCAATCCATCTGTGCGACGCGTAACCGAGTGAGTGTGTAGCCGGCCGGAATTTTGGCTGTGATCAGACTGGCGTTGCCTGATGCCGATGTTGGTAAGGGATCGGCAGCGCAACACTCATGACCATGGTCGTGCGAATGCCCATGATCGTGATGAGCGGGCAAAGCGTCGTGAGCATGAGACTGATCGTCGCCGCATGCGTGGTGAACATGCGTAATTTTCACGGGGCGAGAGGGCATGGCGTCGTCCAATTGTTGGTATATTGTCCATTTCACACCCTGAAGTTACTATAGTGTCAAGTGTTTTGGAGACTACCCGTGAAGATCGGTGAACTCGCCCAAGTGGCGCAATGCACGGTGGAAACCGTGCGTTACTACGAAAAGGAAGGACTGCTATCCGCGCCGGCACGGACGCGGGCCAACTACCGCAGCTATGGCGAGTTCCACGTCGAGCGGCTTCGCTTTATACGGAATTGTCGTGCCCTGGATATGACGCATGCGGAAATCCGCACGCTACTGGGTCTGATGGATCAGCCTGCCGGTGATTGCGGTGGCGTCAATCAACTACTGGACGAACACATTGCCCACGTCGACGTGCGTATGGCCGAGCTGTTCCAGCTCAAGCAGCAGCTCAGTGAGCTGCGTCAGCGCTGCCAGAGCGACCAGGCCATGGACGCCTGTGGAATCTTGCAGGGGCTGGCGTCTATGGAAACAGAACCTCGGCATGAAAGGCATACGCACCTCGGCTAATCGAGGTCTTGGCGTACAACTTTTTCCCGTTTCGTGAGCTGATTCCTCAAATGGCGGCTGGTGACACGGCTGCTTGTTCTACCCCCACACTGTGGATTCGCCCAGCAGGAAACCATGTCGACTGACGCTTGCCAGTTCTACTACGAGTGCCGCAACTGCAAGAACCTGCTGCGCCCCAACTCCGGCGACTGTTGCGTATTCTGTTCCTTCGGCTCGGTAAAATGCCCACGGATTCAGGCGCAGAACAGGAGTTTCGGGTAATTCCAGGCTTTCCCCGGCACCGTCGACAGCCCGCCTTTGCGCGGGCTGTTTGCGTCATGGCGCGGCGAAAAGGCTTAGCGTACGATTTTTCCCGTTTCATGAGACGTCCCGTAAACCTTTAAAAATAAGAAGAATAAGAATAATATGAATATTAAAGTTATTTTTGCCGCTTGATACTAAAGGGGGTCGCTTCAGAAAACGGAAAATTAAGCACGCTAAGCCGGTTGCCTGCTCCATTGGACCTGATACCCACTTGCTGCGGCATACAATAATTTGTATACTATGAGGATGACCGATCCCAGACCTGTCGAGTTCCGGGGCAGTTCCCTTGATGATCTTCGCGCTTTTCCGCTTCCGGCCAGGCGCCAGGCAGTTCATCAGCTCGATCAGGTTCAGAACGGCCAGGAGCCTGACGACTGGAAGCCCATGAACACCGTGGGTCAAGGTGCGAAGGAAATTCGGATTCGTGACGCAGCCGGGACGTTCCGGGTCATCTAGGTTGCCAAGTTCGCTGATGCCGTCTATGTGCTTCACTGCTTCCAGAAGAAGACAGAGAAGACCAGCAAAGCCGATTTGGATTTGGCCTCGAAACGTTACCGCGACTTGTTGAAGGAGCTAGGCCAATGAGCAACCAACGATTTGCTAGCGTCTGGGATGCCATCGAGGACACCCCGGAAGAAGCGGAAAACATGAAGCTACGTTCCGTTCTGATGACGGCGCTGAAGAACCACCTTACCCGCACCGAAATGAGCCAGGCGCAAGCCGCCAAGCTCTTGGGCGTGACTCAACCGCGTGTTTCTGACCTGATGCGCGGCAAGATCAACCTGTTCGGCCTTGATGCACTGGTGAATATGGCAACGGCTGCCGGACTTCACATCGAGATGCAGATACTCGAAGCCGCCTGACCTTCTCGAAACTCGCCGTTCTGCACCGCTGCGAGCGAGAACGGTTTTAGAGAACTCCCCGGCCACACCGGCGCTAGGCCGCCTTCTCAGCAAGACTTCTCGCAGACCGTCGTTCGCGAGAAGCGCACGCCAGCCCTTAGCGTACGATTTTTTCCGTTGCGTGAGCTGGACCCTTGGATCTCCTATCCTTCAATCCGGCTTAGCGCCAATCCGTTTGTTTTCGCGTTCCTCGCTAGCGTCTCGTCCGCCGTTGCAATTCCGCTGGCGCCTGCTTCAAGCGCCATCGCCAGGTGCAAGGCATCGCCGGAGCGCAAACCGCTTGCCGCATTCCGTGCCATCCCTGCGGCCGCCGTAAATGCTTTTCGACTGACCGGCAACAAACGCAACCCAGACTTGCAGAAAGCGTCAAAGTCCTTCCATGCCGCCTGCGCCTGTCGGGCGCTGATCTCCCCTTTGCGAACCTTGATGGACAAGGCGCTCGAAAACTCCGTCACTATCCAGTCAGACGATACCAAAGGCTCCGTGCAAGACTCAAACCAGGCATCGATTGCGGGACTCGCAGGCTCGGGGACAAACATCGGAACCGCCGCACTGGTGTCCAGATAGATCATCAATAACGCTCCTCCTGGCGCATCATCTGAACGGTTGTCGTCGTCATCGGCATGCTTGCCCGCAGCTTGCGCAGGCGCTTGATGAATGCCGCCTTGTCGAACGGCCGCGCTGGGGTCAGCTTGATCTCGCCGATCGGCGTCACTTCCGCCTCAACGGTATCGCCCTCGCGCAGCCCGGCAGCGCGCGTACATTCCACCGGCAGACGAACCGCCAGACTGTTACCCCATTTCGCCAGTTGCAGCCGCATAACTACCTCGTCTGTTGATACGTGTAGATACACAGTAGCACGATGGCAGTCATTGGACAAGCGGGAGCCTATTCGCGGATGCTTGCCGACGAGGCTGACTGGAAGGCGTGCGCCGACGCGCTGGCGCCGCTGGTGTTCGAGTTGACCCGCTTCCTCGCCGAGGTGCTGCGTGTCGAGGCCGTCCCCGACCGCTTCGAAGGCGCGGTGATCTACCAGGATTCCTGCAGCGGCCCGCGCGGATTAGACATCCGCGACGAGCCGCGCGCGCTGCTCGCCAAGGTGCCGGGCCTTCACCAAGGATGGTGAACTCGTTTGCCGCCATGCCGAGTGCGATCTGCATACCACGACCAACATCGTCGCCACCGACTTGAACGCGCAGTGCAGCGTGCCCTGGAACGGGCCGAATTCGAACCCGAAGTGCTGCGCCAGCGACAGCACGGTGGGCAAAATGGGCGCGAGCAATCCGGCCGCCAGCACGCCTGAAGGTTATCTCGGCGGCACCGCGCCGTGGCGCACCGACCTGTACACCGGGCGCAGCACTCTGGTTACCCTGCGCGAGGGCATCGAGTTCAACGAAAAGCTCGGCGTAAAGCACACGCCGGAGCTGAAGAGCGGTGACCCGGAGCGCATCAAGGCGATCTTCGGCACCTAGGCGCACTACGCGCAGAAGATGATCGACGAGCTCAAGGCCGCCCGCGTCAAGCCGCGTACCGCGTTTTCTGGCAACCGACGCGCCACGACGCGCACAGGTCCGGTTTCGGCCGAACAGCAGTCGTTCAAGTAATAATGGAAATTGGGGTATCCATTTGACCAAGCTAACTACTATATCTTGTGGCTGCGAGGCTTTGGCCCACGGACGCTTTTGACGATGGTCTTGTACGGGAGCGGGTCACCGACGACGGCGTTCTGAAGCAAGCGGAAGAAGAGCAGACCACGGTGAGTGGATGTTCGTCGGTTGAAACGAAAGACAAACTCGTCGAGATAGTATGGAAGGTGCTCATGGCTCACAGCGCCTTGGTGCGTTCCCAAAAGCCAACGCTTGAGAAGGGAGACCGCCAAGTGAACCAGTTTACTCGGTCGATCGCCCACGCTGGCATCACGGCGTTCGACGATGTGATCGTATCCTGCCGCAGACAGTGCGCTGTATCCACTCCAGCCGTCGGTTCTCACACCACTGCCTTCCACAACAGATGCGCATACAAAGCCGATCAAGCTCTTGCCGGAGGCGTCCGGCACCACCGCCATCCGGATCCGTCCAATCCCCTGATCTCCCTTGTCTTCGACGGCTACAGCGACAAGCGCCTTGCCTTCTGCTCCGCGGCCACGTTTGCCGGACTTTTCCCCTCCAACGTAGGATTCGTCCACTTCGACGAGACTACTGAGGCGATCACGACCAGGGCGGACCATGGCCCTGCGCATCCTTGTGCAACCAGGCCCACGCCGTTTGATAGCTCCCGAGTCCGAGTATCCGTTTCAGGCCCAGCGCGCTGGCGCCGTTCTTCTGACCCCCCACCCACCAGAAGGCCCGAAACCACATCGTCAGGGGTTTGTGGGTGTCCTGAAAAATCGTTCCTGCGATGACAGATACCTGGTAACGACACGCCGAACACTGGTACAGCGTCGCACCGATCCCGTAGGCCTTCATGTTCCCGCACCGAGGACAGCGAAAGCCCTCCGGCCACCGCAGCCGTGCAAGGTAGTCTCGACACGCCTCATCGCTCGGAAAGGCGGCTTCGAACTCGCCGAGTGTCCGGGGATAATCCTGCATACCTCACCATACTAAATGTAGGGGGTGGCTTGGTCAAATGGATACCCCAGATAATGGAATTCTCGATCATCTCACCGGCTGCTTGTGGCTGCCGACCTGAGTGTGGTCACCTGATTTGATGGTGCGATGTTCGTGCTTGGTGATGGGCATTTGTGGGGTAGGCAGGATGCGCAACGCCGACAAAAGGAGCCGGCGTTGTCTATGGTGGAGTTGCTGAGGGAGTAGTCAGAACGGTATGTCGTCGGGAGGGGTCACGGGAGGGGGTTTGCTATTGGCGGCGTCCTGTAGCGCGTAGAAGCGACAAATCTGTACGCCATAGTGCGCATCGAAGCGATCGACGAGTTCGCACAGGAAGTTGTAGATCATGACGGCCGCGGCATCATCGAGCACAGGCAGGTTGAGGGTGACGGTTACGGGATCGGGATCGGAGCGCATGAAGGAGGGCGTTCTCATCGGCTCGCACTCGCCCGGCGAGGTGACACACGATCCAACGGAGCAAAGACCTCCAGATACAATTTCTCATCGAGCAACGGCAGCTCACGCTGCGCCGCCGTCGACAAGAGTTCGGCGGCGAGCGTGGTCAGGATGCGGTAGTTGCCGGCGGCGTGATCGCACAGCGTATGGCGCAGGGCTGGCGTCATCAGGCTCGCATTGCCGGCCTCGGCCAGCAGATGATCAAGACAGGCCAGCAAATCCTCGCTCGAAGCGTGCTCCGTCGCCAGGCGGGTACGGATACGACTGCCCAAAGGCACCAGATCCTCACGGCGAAGTTTCTCGGGCAGGCGTGCATCCCCGGCCAACACCACGCACAACAGCGGCTGCGAATCGAAACGGGCGCTGGCCAGCAGGCGCAACTCCGAGAGCGTAGCCGGCGCCATCTCCTGTGCCTCATCGACCAGCAGCACCGGACGACGGCGCGTCGTCTCCAGATGCGCGAACCACGTCTCGCGCAAGGACTTGAACCCGCCCCAGCGGTTATGGGGTTTGAGCGGCACCGCGAAGATATCGCCCAACTCCCGATAGAAATCCACCAGGGAACTCTGCGGATGGGTGAACACGCCGACGGTAATATCCGGCAAGCGCGACAAACGCTGGGCCAAGAGACGCAAGGTCACGCTCTTGCCGGTACCGGGATCGCCATGGATCATCGCAAAGCCGCCTTCGCGAATCAGCGCCTGCTCGATGCGCCAGCAGAAGTTCTCGACCTTGGGCGGCACATACACGGCCTCGGTGGGCAACTCTGGCGAGAAGGGATTCCATTTCAGCCCATAGAGGGCCAGCAGTGTCGGGTTCATGCGCCGTCCTTGTCATGGGTGGGCAGGTAAGCGGGCGGCAAGCCGGTCGCGGCATACTCGGCGATCAACTGGCGCAACAGGGGCGCCATGCCGGAAGGCGGTATCGGCAGCGCATCGGTCGCCCGGGAGGCGGCAGGCAGAAGCGCCCGGCGCTGACCATCGGCATTGGCCGACTTGTCCAGCGGACGCAGGGCACAGAGAATCTGGCCGGCACGGGCATCGACCAGGTCCACCCGGGTCAAATCCCAGCGCGCGTAACGCAGATGAACCACGGTCAGGTGGCGATAACGCGCAGGCACCTCGAACCGGGCGCCGGCCAGGCTCACCGTGCCGTCGGAGCGCCGTTGCCGACGCGCCACCTGGATGCGAAATGCCGCTGCCAGCTCCGCCGCCGTAGGGCAGTCGCGACGGACATTGGGGCCGGCCAGGTAGCGCGCAAGGGGAGTGGCAGCGATCTCGGAATGCAGCGTTCGGTGATATTCCTGCTCGACCCAGGCTTGGGTGGCCTGATTGAGCAGATCGAGGGTGACGGCTTCCTCGCCTTCGAGCATGGCCATCAGGCGCCCCTCGACACGACCCCAGAAGGATTCCTGCTTGGCATTCTGATACGGCGAATACGGCAGCGTCGTCTGATGCACGATCCCCAGGGCGGCCAAGCCACTGACGGTCTCGTCGGCCAGCATGGCCGCACCGTTGTCGGTCATCAGGGCGCGCGGCAGACCGCGCTTCATGAACGCCTGCGAGAGACCATGCACCAGGCTCTCGGCGGTCTCAAAGAGATACCATTGCAGATGGCAGACCAGACGCGAGCGATCGTCGATGACGCCCAGCAGCAGCGGCTTGACCCAGTGGCCGGCGCGCCCCAGTACCTTGCGTGACGCGTGATGGAAATCCAGATGCCACAGCGCACTGACGTGATCGACCTCGAAGCTTCTGACCTCCAGTCGTTCGAGCCGGTCGCGGGCCATCAGCGCGCCTTCGCTGGCGCGTTTGGGCCGAGCCTGACGGAACAGGCCGTGGGCCGTGAGGTAACGCCGGATCGTGGGATAGGAGGGGACAGTGACCTCGCTGCCGGCCAAGGCCACGCGGAGGTTGTCGGCATGCAGTTGCATCGTCCAACCCGGGTGCTCGCGATACTGGGCGCCAAGGACTTCGATGGCCTGGGGCGCGAGGCTGGGAAAGCGTCCGATGTCATCGCGCAAGCGGTTTCTCAGGGCGGCGACCGGGTCACGTGCCGATTTGGCGGCGTAGTACCAGCGCTCCAGGGTCGAGACGCCAAAGCGAATCTCCTGGTCAGCGAGCGGATGGCGCCAGGTCTTGGCGGCCAGGGATTTGAGCGCCACTTGCAATTCGCCGTTAGACGGCGGTGCGGCGAGCAGTGGGCCAATGATCGAGAAGCGCAGGCGCGCCCAGCGATCGCGCTTGGCTGGATCGGTCACAGAGTTCAAGAAGGTCTCCCGGTGGGCGGCGCCGAGGGCACCGCAACTGGGAGTGAAGGCTAGTGGCCTTCGCCGTCGTTGGCTATCCGCATCCTCTGCGGGCGATCACCGCCCCTCTCCGACGACGATCAGGGGCCGGACGGTGAGCGGCGTGAGAAAGAGCAGCAGGCGCAGCAGCGCCTCGTGCGCCGCACCCGTGAAACGTTCAAGGAGTTCGCCGGGGAGTCGATGGGTCGCCACCGGCGGCATGAAGCGGGCGCACTGCGCCTGCCACAGAGGGGTCACAGGGAACTGTGCCTGCCACCACTGGCGCCAGCGTTCCAAGGTGCGGATCGGTATCGCCAGCGCTTCGGCCGTCCGCGCTGCCGCTGGTGTCTGCCCGGCATGCCGGGCAGACACCAGCACCACCGCCAACCCAAGGTATACGCGTCGTCCGAGAAAGCGCACCGACATCGCGGTGCACCGCTTGCGGCAGCGGTTACAGCAGAAACTGAAGCGCCTGTCGAAGTCGTCTCGAACCTCAACCAGGCACGCTCGTGGTTTGCGCGGATAGTCGGCGCAGTGAAGAACTCCGTCACAGAAAAGACATCCGCCAGCGCGCGCTTGCGCCGCCAACTCTTGATCAATTCGGTGCAGCAGTCGAAAAAACTTGGGAGCTTCCAATAGAGCGTGGCACACTTTGTCGGTCTCTTGGCATCGAAACCACAGACTCCCCCAAAGGCTCCGTTTGTTCAAGTTCCCCGAGGGGGATCTCCCCTCTTCCATCATCCGGCGTGATCAAATACGCGGCAAATACCATCGCGATGGTTGACCGTACTCACCGACCGACGCCATCCTGTACCCAGTGACCGCTGCCGCTGCAAAGCGGTCGGAGACCTGATAATCCCGAATGGCTCTTCAAGGTCGGTGGTTGCCAGTGGCCCGAAACATCCCCACGGGCGCACGGGTAGGCCCAGTGGGACCGAAGGTGACGCCGTTAGCTGGCTTTTGCGTTAGCGGGCGTTACCGAAGGCCGAGGCTCGGCGCGCGCAGCGCGTAGCACGCGACTGCTGGCGCGCATGCGCGAGCATGACCGCCATAACATGGCAGTTCTTGCCAGTTTTTGCTGTTTGTGGCACTTTAGGTCAGATAAGGAGGTGCTCCATGCAAAGCATGAATATTTCGCTGCCCGACCCCTTAAAGAAGTTCGTGGATGGACAGATCGCCCAAGGCCGCTACAGCAGCGTGAGCGAATATGTACGCGAACTGATCCGCGCCGACGAGAAACGCAAAGCCGAAGAACAGCTTGAAGCGAAGCTGTTGGAAGGACTGAGCGGCGCTGAAAGTGAACTGACCCCGGCGGACTGGAGCGCCATCCGCAGGGAAGCCTTGGCCAAGGTCGAAGCGCGAAAGAAACCGCGCTGATGCCGCTGGTTACCAAGCGCGCGGCGGCGCGGCGCGACCTGGTAGAACACTTCGTCTATCTGACCGAAAACGCTGGGCTGGACGTGGCCGAACGCTTCCTGATCCGGGCCGAAGCCAGCTTCGCCGACCTGGCGCGGCAGCCCATGATGGGCGCACCGGTAACGCTCAAACATCCTGACCTGGCGGGCATGCGCAAATGGCGGGTCAAGGATTTCGACAATCACCTGGTGTTCTACCAGCCGCGCCCCGGCGGCGTGTCCATCGTGCGTGTGCTGCATGCGGCCAGCGACTGGTGGAGCCTGTTGGGATTCGAGGCGTAGCAGGACAGGGAATCGTGCAGGATTGCGGCCTCGAAGGTGTCTGATGGTGCGGATGATAAAAGGCGACATTATCATTCGAGAAGCCGCAACGGAAGTGAGCGCCTTTTTGTCGGACACCCCAAATCGTCCCGGGCCACCCCGATCACCGTGTTCATCGGCAGACCGGCGCGATGTACGGCGTATCCGTTCTTCGCGCTTCGTATCATGCCGGCTGGCCGACCTTGGGAGGCGTGCCGGGTCGATTCACGCTGAACTCCGCAACAGTGCAGCAGCCTGGTGGACAATTCCAGACCAAGTGACTCGCCGAAAATCATAACCGCCGAAGCATGACAACCCTCGTCCCCCCCGACTACGCTGCATGGCTTGCAGAGTTGAAGGCCACCATCCGCACGGCGAGACTCAAGGCCGGTCTGGCCGCTAACCGGGAACTGGTCCTCCTCTATTGGCGCATCGGCAAGGAGATTCTCGAACGGCAATCCACCCAGGGCTGGGGGGCGAAGGTCATCGATCAACTGGCCCGTGACCTCCGTGCCGAGTTCCCCGACATGCGCGGGCTTTCCCCTCGCAACATGAAGTACATGCGAGCGTTCGCCGAGGCCTGGCCTGAAGAAAGATTTGTGCAGCAAGCTGCTGCACAAATGCCGTGGTTTCACAACTGCATCCTTCTCGACCAGGTCAAGGGCCGGCCGACCCGCGAGTGGTACATCCAAAAAACCATCGAAAACGGCTGGAGCCGGTCGGTGCTCGAACTCCAGATCGAGACGGCCGCTCACCGACGCGTGGGCGCCGCGCAAACCAACTTCGATCGTGCGCTGCCGTCGCCACAGTCCGACCTGGCACGCGACATCCTCAAGGACCCGTACACCTTCGACTTCCTCGGGATCACGGACGCGTCAAACGAGCGCACCATCGAAAAGGCACTCGTGCTGCGCCTGCGAGACTTCCTGATCGAGCTCGGCGTCGATTTTGCGTTTGTGGGAAGTCAGTACCGTCTTGAGGTGGACGGTCGTAACGGATGCGCGCGCCTTGTTGTTCTGCCTTACTCTATTTCGCACGGATCGCCGATCTCCATCCTCGGCAGCAGCCTCTGCGCGATGTATGGCGAAGCCGTTCTTCGCGCCTCGTTCCATGCCGGCTGGCCGACCTTGGGAGGCGTGCCGGGTCGATTTTTGGGGTATGGAAAATTCCCCCGGGCGCTGCCGTAAACCCGGAATGCGCAGCTCGACGGC
>WBZL01002327.1_pt2 | contig 14741 bp, 11 predicted proteins | sample 5204291 | NCBI WGS metagenome assembly WBZL01 (sample SAMN12344345, study PRJNA552823) | activated sludge metagenome | biome: Activated sludge suspended growth; feature: Nitrification reactor; material: Wastewater; isolation source: activated sludge from nitrification reactor of wastewater...
CCTCGGACGGCGTCCTCGGCGACGCCTTCGGCTTCTCGGTCGCGATCAGCGGCAGCCGGGCGCTGGTGGGAGCGACGGGCAACGACGGCGGTGGGGTGAGCAACGCCGGAGCGGCTTACGTCTTCGAGCGCGACCTCACCGGCGCTTGGCTGCAGACGGCGAAGCTCGTCGCCGGCGACCCGCAGGGGGCCGGCAACTTCGGCCAATCGGTGGCCCTCTCGGGAAGCCGTGCCGCCGTCGGCGCGAACCTGGTCGACATCGGCAGCTCCTTCGATGCCGGTGCTGCCTACGTCTTCGACCTCGGGGGCAGTGGCTGGGTGCAGTCGGCGAAGCTGGTTGCCGGTGACCCCGATCCGCTCGACAAGATGGGCTGGTCGATCGCCCTCTCGGGCGGCCGGGTGCTCACCGGCGCGATCGGCGACGACAGCATCGCCGCCAACTCCGGGGCGGTCTACGCCTTCAAGCTCGACGGCGGCGCCTGGGTGCAGGACAAGAAGATCAAGGCCTTCGATGCGGAGGAGTCCGATCAGTTCGGGGTCAGCGTGGCCTTCGCCGGCTCCTGGGCGGCGATCGGCGCGCCCTCGGAGGACCAGGGCGGCTTCTCGGCCGGCGCCATCTACACCTTCGAGGTCGACAGCTGTGGCCTCTGGCACGACCGCGGCAAGATCGTTGCCCTCGACGGCTCAAGCGGCCTCGGGCGCAGCGTCGCCGTGGGCTTCCGCTCCGTCGCCTCCGGCTGGCCCTCGGTGCCCAAGACGTTCGCCATCGTCGAGGGAGGAGCCGGCGGCGCCAGCGGCGTGTTCAGCGGCGCTTCGTACTGGTTCGAAAAGGAGATCCCGGGCTACGTGAGCGATTGCCGGCCTCGCGAGGTGGGCTGAGGCTCGCCTCAGCCCGGCAGCGTTACGCCGCAGCTGCGGCAGCGCGCCGGCAGGAGCCTGCCAGGGTCACTCCCCGTCCGCCCCCGGCAGGCCGGGCAGCGGGCGAAGCCGCCGAGGACGGCGGCCGAGCCCGCGAGCTCGATGAAGACGCCTCACACCACGGCCCGTAGCGCCCCCGAGGCACCCTTCCAAACGAGGACAGCGATGGCGGCCGGCAGCGCCACGGCGGAGCCGACGAGGCAAACGACGAGGACGGCGCGAAGGACGCGAAAGCGCCGTTCTTGTGCCTCGCTGAGCCTCACCGGTGCTGCCGAGGGGCTCGGTTGATCTGCCATGCCGACGTTCTCCGTTCGTCTCTCTGGCGGGAGGGATCGGCGAGATCGTAGCGGAGTTCTCGCGCCGCCGCGCTCTGCCGCTTACGCCGCCGTCGCAGAGCGAGAGGCTGCCGAACGGTGCGCCCTGGTAGGAGAGCTCGACATCCACCTGTGAGCTTCCTCGCCTTCTGCTCGTCGGGCCGAGTGGCGTTTCGTCGATCGCCTTCACTTCCAGACGCCGGTGAATTGTTGGCAGCGTGCTTGCGTAATGTCTTGCCAGTTCTCTTGTGCAGTGCACGTTTCCCGACACTCTGCGGAGCGGGAAGGGAGGTCCTGATGCGCCGGTGGCGAGCGTTCTCGAGCCCGTGGCTGTGCTGGATGGTGCTGGGCTTGGTGGTGTTGGGGGTGGGCCTGTTGCCGCGGGCGGCGAAGGCCTATCCGATCTCACCCCGGACCTTGTGGTGGCTGGCGGCCGACGCCGAGCTGATCGTGGTGGCCCGGGTGGCGGCGGTCCGCGAGCTGCCCCCGGCGGCGGGCGATGGCTTCCGCTTGAACAGCGCCGTCGCTGTCCTCGAGGTGGACGAGGTGTGGAAGGGCGAGGCGGGCGTCAGCGTGGAGGTGCCCTTCCCGCGTTCGATGATCTGCCCGGCGCCGCCGGTGTATGCCGAAAACCACAGCGTGCTCGCTTTTCTCGCCTGGGACGAGGCCAGCGGTGCGTGGTCGACGGTCGCGCTGTCCTACGGCACCCTCTATCCGGCGGCGGACGAGCTGGCCGACTTCCGGCGGCTGACGCGCCAGGCGCTCACGCTGCAGAAGGGCCGGCGGCTGCGCCGGCCTGCGGTCGGGTGGTTGATCGAGGCGGCCGCGAGCCCCGCCACGCGCTGGCACGGCCTCTACGAGCTGATCCCCGAGCTGGACCGTCTGCACGCCTTCTACGACGATCTCAGCGAGCGGCCGGCGACGAGGTTCCGCCTGAGCTCCGACCACCTCGCGGTGCTGGCCGGCGGCTTCGCCCGCATGCCGCGGGTGGACCCGACCACGCCGATGGCGCTCGGCGCGCTGCTCGACTACCGTAGCGAGGAGGTCGATCGCGCCGCCGCCGCGGTGGTCGAGGCAGCGCTGGCCGACGAGCAGCCTGCCTACTGGCTGCCCGAGGCCGTCTTCCTCACCTTGGATCGGTTCGGTGATCCGAACCCGAGGCAGCGGCTCGCGGCCCTCCAGGAAGGGCCGGCGAGACGGGCGCCGATCGAGGCGTGGCGCGCCCTCTGGCAGCAGGCGCGCCTGGAGCTGGGGATCCCGGCGGTGCCGCCGGCCGCGCGCCGCGACCGCGACGTCTGGGGCGTGGGGGAGGGGACACCGGACTAGGCAGCGGCGCGCCCGGCGCGGCTCACCGCCGGCAGCGCTCGATGGTCGACTGAATGCCGCTCCAGATCTGACTCTCGGCCACCAGAAAAGGCTTCTTGACCAGCGAGTAGGCGAGGGTCCGCGACTTGGGATCGAAGGCGTAGTCGAGGATGACGTCGCCCAGGAAGAGGTGGGTGGTGGCCCGGCCGCAGTCTTCGCCGGCCGGTTCGTAGCGGGTGCCGTGCCGCTTCTGCGTCGTCGCCCGCACGCAGGCCCAGACCGCCGGGGCGACGTCGCGGTAGTTCTGGGTCTTGGCCATGGTCTCGTCGCCCGGCAAGCACTGCCGAGAGGGCTCGGCTAGAGCGCCGTCAGGTAGGCGACCAGGTCTTCTTTTTCCTGGCGGCTGAGCTGGAGCTCGAGCACCAGGTTGAAGAACTCCACCGTGTCGTGCAGGGTCGGCAAGCGGCCATCGTGCAGGTAGGGCGGCGAGTCCTTGATGCCGCGCAGGGGGAACGTCTTGATCGGCCCCTCGGGGCGGCCGTCGTAGAAGCGCTCCACCTGCAGGTCGTGGAGGTAGTCGTCGACGAAGGCGGGGCCGTAGTGGCAGGTCGAGCACTGCGCCTTGCCGTGGAAGAGTGCCTCACCGCGCAGCTCGGCCGCCGTCGCCTTGCCGGGGACGAGCTTCAGCAAGGGGCTGAGCTTGGGCGCCGGGGGATAGTCGATGATGGCGTTGAAGTCGCCCATGCGGTTGGTGAGCTGGCGCTGGCGGTTGGCGAGCCCGATCGGCTGCCCGAGCCCTCCCGGGTCGCCGTCGAAGTACTCCTCGACCTCGGAGAAGTGGTCGAGGCTGCGGATCGAGCGCTTCGAGGACAGCTGCATGACGTTGTAGTTGCCGCGCAGGGTCGGCGTGTCGACGCGCAGCCGGGCCTGGTTCGGCCGGCTGTCGGGCGCCAGCTCGAAGGCGCCGTTGGTGTGGCCGTTGACGTGGCAGGACAGGCAGGCGACGCCCTCGCTCGGCTCGCGGGTCACGCGGTGCTCGGTGTGGTTGAACCAGGTCGTGGCGGTCGGTCGCAGGAGCTCCTTCAACCCTTCCATCTGCTCGCCCGAGAGGTAGCCGTTGAAGATCTCGAAGAAGTTGCCGAGGGTGATCTCGCGGCCGCGGGTGACGTCGCCGAGCTCCTTGTGGGTGGTCAGGAAGAGCGGCGGCGGGAACTCCGGCAGGTAGGCGTCCGGGATGTCGAAGTCGAGGTCGATGCGCTCGTGCTCGGGGTGAACACGGGTCCAGGCCTGGGGAAAGACCATGTGGGCCGTGGTCTGCAACGGGTGCTGGAGGGGCTTGTAGGGGAAGAGGTCGCGCCGGCGGACCTCGTCGGGCGAGAGCTTGGCGAGCTCCTCGTAGGACGCGACGCCGCCGACCAGGCGGGCGACCGGTCCGGCCATCACCGGCTTGCGGCCGCCCGACATCAGCACCCCCGGCAGCGGCTTGCCGGAGAAGTCGTAGCGGCCGTTCATGTAGGCCACCACATCGGCCATCAGCTGCGGCTTCTGGACGGCATGGAACTGCAGCCAGTCGGCGAAGCTCATCGGGAGCGCAGGAGACCCGAAGGAGCTGCCGTCGCGGCCGGCGTAGAGCCAGAGGTCGAACGGGGTGCGCTTGCCCTTGCCGCCGGGCGGATAGGGCTTGAGCTTGCTGACGTGGTGGTCGCCCAGCCCATAGTCGTTCTCCGGGCCCTCGGCAGCCGGCGCGGCCGGGCTCTGCCGCAGGTAGAGGTCGCTCTCTCCGGGCTGCCAGGTCGAAGGGTAGGTGCCGGGGCTCGCCGGTGAGCCCTGGGCCGCGGCCGGAGCGGCCGGCGTCCCGGGATTGACCAGCTCGGGCTTGACCGGCTCGGGCTTGGTCGGCTCGGCGTCGGCAGTGAAGAACCAGCCCAATGGCCAGAGGAGAGCGAAGCTGAGGGCGGCCAGGCCAGCAGGCCGCCGAGAGGGGCGGGGGAGTCGGCGCATCAGGGGTCTCCTACGCAGACGCTGTCCGGGTCAGGGTTGACGGCCGGCGGCATGACCGCCGGCGAGGTAGCCGAAGGTGAGAGCAGCGGCGAGGGTGGCGCCGGCGCCAGGGTAGCCGGCGCCACTGAAGCCGGCCATGGCGTTGCCGGCAGCGTAGAGCCCGGGGATCGGCTCGCCGCTCGGGCGCAGCACGCGGGCGCTGCGATCCACCAGGGCGCCGCCCTTGGTGCCGAGGGTGCCGGGGAAGAGCTCGAGAGCGTAGTAGGGCGGCTTGGCGAGCGGCCCGAACGTGGGGTTGGGCGCGTGAGCGGCATCGCCGTAGACGCGATCGTAGAGCGCCTCGCCGCGCCGGAAGGCGGTATCCACCCCGGCTGCGGCATCGGCGTTGAAGCGCGCGACCGTCGCCGCCAGGCCGTCGGCGTCGATGCCCAGGTGCTCGGCGAGCGCCGGCAGGCTCGGGGCGCTGGGGATCCACTCCGGCAGCGGCATCCCCGGCAGGGCAGAGAGCACCGGGTACTTGCTCGTGTAGTTGCCGTCGAAGAGGAGCCAGGCCGGCAGGTTGGGGCGCTCGTAGCGCGCCGGATCGAAACGGAAGCAGGCCTTCATCAGATCGTTGTAGTCGAGAGCCTCGTTGACGAAGCGTTCGCCCTGGCGGTTGACCATCAGGCTGTGGGGCAGCGCCCGCATGGTGAACTCGCCACGGAAGAAGGGAGCGCCGTCGTACTCCTCGCCGGGGACGGCGAGGGCCGGGCACCACCACGCTTCGCTCATGTTGCCGAGCGCAGCGCCGGCGCTCATCAGCAGCCGGAGACCGTCACCCTGGTTGGCCGGCGGGCTCAGCGGATGGCTGACCACGCCGCCGAGGAACTGCGACCGCAGCTCACGGCTCCACTCGAAGCCGCCGCTCGCCAGGATGACGCCGCGGCGAGCCAGGACATCAAGCTCGCCGCTCGCCACCCCGACGCGCACCCCGGCCACGCCGCCGTCCGTGAACAGCAGGTCGCGAACCGGCGCGTCGAGGCGTAGCTCGACGCCGGCATCGAGGGCCGCCTTGAGCAGACCGCCGGCGAGCGCCCCGCCGTAACCCACCCAGCCCTCGACGGCCCGCCCCAGGACGAGGGGGAAGGGAATCGTCAGCGGCGTGACCCAGGCCCGCCAGGCGAAGAACTCGGTGACCGTCATCGCCACGGCGCTGAACACCGGGCTGCGGCGCAGCGCCGCCTGCCAAGCTCCCAGCTCGCGAGTGTCGAACAGACCGGGGTCGAGGGAGCGGCCGCCTGCCTTGCCGCCCGGGCTCTCGGCGTAGTAGTCGGCGTAGTCCGGCAGTGCCTGGAAGCGCAGGGGAGAGGTGGCCTCGACGAAGCGGACCGCCGTCGGCGCGGCGTCCACGAAGGCTTCGATCAGCGCCTCCTCGCTCTTGCCGTCGCTCAGCCGCCGAATGTACTCGATGGCCTCGGCTCGTGAGTCGGCGATACCGGCAGCCGCCATGTGGTGGTTGCAGGGCACCCAGATCACTCCGCCGGAGACGGCTGTGGCGCCGCCCAGGGTGGAGGCCTTCTCGAGCAAGAGGACGCTCGCCTTGGCGGCGCGCGCGGCGAGCGCCGCGGTGAGGCCGGCGGCACCGGAACCCACCACCACGACGTCGACTGCGATCTGCTGGGCCGTCGTTACCATGTTGCGCTCTCCCCCTCGCGAAGTCTCAGGCCGCACCCTGCGCGGCGCTCGGCTGTGGACAGGCGGCAGCGCCCGGGGTGGGCGTTGCGGCGTGGTACGGGCATCCCACCGTGGCCCCGGCGGCGGGCTGCGCTGCCGTGCGGGAGGCCACCCGGATGCGCACCGGGATGCCGGGGCGCAGGGTGAGGTCGGCAGCGATCCCGACATCGGGCGGGCTCGCCGGCAAGATGCGGAAGTGGCGCAGCAGGCCGCGCACGGCGATCGCCGCCTCCTGATAGGCGTAGGCCTGCCCGGAGCAGATGTTGCGGCCGCCGCCGAAGGGGAAGAAGTTGGTGTAGTCGCGGGCGCTGCGCGGCGGGGCGCCCGCGAAGCGGTCGGGGTTGAAGCGCTCTGGCTCCTCCCACAACCGCGGATCGTTGTGGGTGATGAACTGGCTCGCCAGGATGTGGGAGCCGGCCGGCAGGTCGTAGCTGCCGACGCGCACCGGTCGCATCGCCTCGCGGGCCGCGAGGTAGGAGGGCGAGCGGATGCGCAGCGACTCGAGCAGGCAGTGGTGGAGGAGGCTGGTGCGCGCCGCCTTGGCGCTCGCTCCCTCCTCACTCAGCTCCTGATAGAGCCGCTCCTGGAGCTCCGGCTCGTAGGCCAGGTAGTGCAGGGTCCAGATCAGCAAAATGATCGTAGTCTCCGAGCCACCGATCAGGTTTCCCAGCATCTCCTCGTACAGCAGCTTGCGGTCGAGCTTGCCATCCTGCGTGTGCTCGGCGATCAGGTGATCGATCATCGAGCCGTTGCCGGCGCAGCGCTCGAGATTGGCTTCCAGGAAGGTGTACACCTGGCCGCGCAGCTCGCGGAACCGCCGGTTGGCCGCCGTCGGCATCCACAGCGGGGAGCGCAAGAAGGAAAAGACTCGTTGCCGCACCAGGTCGAACATCTCGCTCAGGGCCCGATGCAGGTGCGCCGGAACGTCGGCGGCCGGGATGCCGAGAAACGCTGCAAAGACGACCTTCGAGGCGTACTCGAGCATGCTGTCGAAGACGTCGATCGAATCACCTTCGGAGCTCAGCCGGCGCCACCGCGGCACGGTGTCCTCCTCGAGGATGCGCACCATCGTCTCGTGATAACTGTCCAGCATCTTGCCGCTGAGGAACTTGAGCGTTCGTTGGCGCACCGCCAACCACTGATCGGCGGGGACGGTCACGGCGGTGAAACCGAGCATGGCCTCGAGGTTCTTGAGGAAGACGTCCGCGCGCTTGAAGCTCTCCGTGTCGTTGAGCACGGCGCCGATGTGCTCGGGATGAGTGGCAAGGTAGGCCTTGCGACCGAAGAGGCTGAACGGGATCATGTCCAGGTCTGCGCTGCCGTAGCGGTCGGCGAGGCCGCGCAGGCCGTCGAGCAGCCCATGGCGCAGGACCTCTCGGCAGAACCAGACGTCGCGGCGAAGGGCGGTGGTTCGCTGAGCCAGGTTCGTCATGGCGAGGGTCCTCGCAGTTCGTAGCCGGTTGCGCTCTGGTTCGACGTTTAGGTCACCAAATAACCACCGTCGACGGCCAAGGTGGTTCCGGAAACATAACTCGCAGCCGGGCTGGCGAGGAAGAGCGCTGCCATGGCAACCTCGTCGGGCTGCCCCATGCGACCGAGCGGTACCCGCGCGCAATAGCCGTCACGGATCTGATCCTCCGTGGCACCATACATTTTGGCGATCTGTGCCCGCGCCTGGCTGCCTCCCGGAGTGTCGATGCCACCGGGAGCGATCGCGTTGACGCGCACGCCGGCGCGGCCGAGCTCCAGAGCCAGGGACTGCGTGAGCGAGACAATCCCGGCCTTCGACGCGCTGTAGGGAGCGAGCCCGACGAAGGGGCGAAAGGCATTGATCGATGCCAGGTTGATGATGCTGCCGCCCCGCCCGGAACTGACCATGCGTTGAGCGGCCGCCCGCGCGAAGAAGAAAGCCCCCTTCAGGTTGAGATCGAGAGTCCAATCCCATCGCTCTTCGCTCAGCTCGAGGGTCGGGGTGGCGGGGAAGATGCCGGCGTTGTTCACCAGGACGTCGAGGCGGCCCCACCGTGCGACCGCGGCGTCAACGGCCCGTTCGGCGCTCGCCGGCTCGCGGACGTCGGCGACGGTCGCGGCGATCGCAGGGCTGCCGGCGGCGAGCTCGCTCGCGGCGTTTTCGACCATCGCGGGATCGACATCGACGAGCATCACCCGGGCCCCCGCCTCGAGAAAACGCTTGGCAACGGCGCGCCCGATGCCGGCGGCGCCCCCGGTGATGAGGGCAACCTGTCCGTTCAGATCAAACATCTCTTCGAGTTTCGGAAGTTGCTGTGACATAAGAATTTTCCTCGGCTGGCAGCGCTCTGTCACTCCCTCGTCACCTCAGCCGGGGAGCTCGCAGGCGTCGCAGCGGGTTGCGGGATAGAAGCGATATGACTGGTGATTTTGCGTCATTGCCCTTTTCCGAGAATGCCTCGGCTGGCAGCGCTCAGCGAACGATCGAAGTCGGCGACCGATGTCAAGAGGAAGCGGCCGCAAAGGCTAGCACAGGAAGAAAGGCCTCGGAAGCTGCGCCGAGCGTTGACAACTCCCCTCGCCCTTCGCGATACTGCGCCGCAGGTTCACGGACGATTCATGTCGAATCCCGCACGGCAGGCCGCTCTCCGAGGTGCCTTGTGAAGCTCGTCCTGCTGTCTCGCACGCGCTGAGCGAGGCCGGCCATGTCGATCGAAGAACGGACTGTCGACCTCCTTGTGGTGGGCTCCGGTGCTGGGGGGCTCACCGCTGCGCTCAAGGCGACCGATCTCGGCGCCGAGACCCTGGTCATCGAGAAGAGCAACTATTTCGGTGGCTCGTCGGCGATGTCCGGCGGCTGTGTGTGGGTCCCCGACAACTCGTTGAGCGCCGCGGCCGGCATCGCGGATTGCGCGGAGGACGCCCTGCGCTACCTGCGCGCGCTGGTCGGTGAGGGCGTCGCGGCGGCGCGCCTCGAGGCCTGCGTCCGCGCTGGTCGCGAGATGGTGGACTACCTGCAGGCGAGAAGCGACGTCGTCTTCCGCCTGCTGACCTACCCGGACTACTACCCTGGAGTGGTCGGTGCCCGCGAGAACGGCCGCACTCTCGATGTGGTGCCCTTCCACGGCTCGCGCCTGGGGCGGGCGTTCTACGAGATGCGCCCGCTCCACCCGCAAATGGTCTTCGGCGGCAACTTCGCGCTGACCTTCGCCGAGGCCAGGCAGGTGATGCACCAGGGCAAGGGCTGGCAGGCCCTGATGCTCAAGCGGGTCGCCGCCTACTTCCTCGACCTGCCGGGCCGGCTGCGCGGCAAGCGCGATCGCCGTGCTTGTCTGGGTGGTGCCCTCATCGCCAGCCTGCGCAGCTCGCTGCTCAAGCGGCGTACGCCGATCTGGCTCGACACGGCTTTCGTCGACCTGCTGCTCGAGGGCGAACGCGTCGTCGGCGTGCTCGCCCGCCGGGGCGAGCAGGAGGTGCGGCTCTTCGCCCGGCGCGGGGTGATCCTCGCCGCCGGGGGCTTCGAGCACAATCAGGAGCTGCGCGCGCGGTTTCTGCCGTCCCCGACCGACGCCAGCTGGAGCACCGCCAACCCAGCCAACACCGGGGACGTGCTGCTCGCTGGCCTGCGCCATGGCTTCGGCACCGCTTTCCTGGACGACGCCTGGTGGGGGCCGACCAACCCGATCCCTGGGCGTGACCACGGGCTGGCTTTCATGTTCGTCACCGAACGGTGTGCGCCGGGAAGCCTGATCGTCAACCGCGATGGCGTCCGTGTGGTCGACGAGGCGGCGCCCTACCCGGACATCGTGCGCGCCATGTACGGCACGCGCACCCGCGCCGGCGAGCCGAGCGTCCCGTTGTTCTTGATCGTCGATGCCGGCTTCCGCCGCCGCTCGGCCTTGGGTCCGCTCATGCCGGGGCAAGCGGACGAGAAGGTGCCGGCCTGGCTGTTCGAGAGCGAGTTCCTGGTCAAGGCCGACAGCCTGCCCGAGCTCGCCTCGCGCCTGGATGTCGATGCGCCGGCTCTCGCTGCCACGGTCGAGCGCTTCAACGCCCTTGCGGCCGCGGGGGAGGACCCGGACTTCGGCCGCGGCAGCAATGCCTACGATCGCTACTGGGCCGACCCTCGGGGCAAGCCCAATCCCTGTCTGGGGGCGTTGGCCGAGCCGCCGTTTTACGGGGTCCGGCTCTATCCGGGCGACATCGGCACCCGGGGTGGGCTGGCGGTCGACGAGCAGGCGCGGGTGCTCGACGGCACGGGCGAGGTGGTCGCCGGGCTCTATGCGATCGGCAACTGCGCGGCGCCCGTCTACGGGACGAGCTATCCGGGCGCCGGCTCGACGATCGGGCCGGCGATGGCCTTCGGCTACGTCGCCGCCCAGCATGCTGTCGGCAGCCCGGCCTGAGGAAGGAGAGGGGAGGAACCATGAGCGAGCACGACATCGTCATCCTCGGCGGCGGCCATCACGGCCTGACCGTCGGCTGCTATTTGGCCAAGGCTGGTCTCGACGTCTGTGTCCTCGAGAGCTTGCCCTACGTGGGCGGCGGCGTGATCTCGCCGGAGCTGGTGGCGCCGGGCTTCAAGACCGACGTCTGCTCGATCTGGCACGGCTTCATCCAGGCCAACCCACTGATCCTGGCCGACGAGCTGGGGCTGAAGGCTGACTTCGGGCTCAAGTACCTGACGGCGAACCACCAGTTCAGTGTCCTCTTCCCGGACGATGCGCATCTCGACCTCTACCGCGACGTCGAGCAGACGGTCGCCTCGATCGCCGCCTTCTCGCGCCGCGACGCCGAGGCCTACCGCACCTTCTACCAATGGTCGGCCGGCGTTCTCGACGGGGTGACGGCCGGCATGTTCAACCCGCCGCCGCCGTTCGGCGCCTTCGTCGCCAGGCTGGACAGCGACGAGCGCAGCCGGATGATGCTGCGGGCGTTGATGGTGAGCGCCCTCGACATCGTCAACGAGTGGTTCGAGAGCGAGGAGCTGAAGGTCGCCCTGCTCAAGTTCGCCGGCCAGGCGGGAGTCTCGCCGCGCACCAAGGGTTCGGGCCTTACCCTCTTCCTGCTCATCCCGCTCAGCCACAAGTACGGCGGCGCCCTGCCGGAAGGCGGCTCGGGAGCGCTCAGCGAGGCGATGGTGCGCTGCCTGGCCCACTACGGCGCCACGGTGCGGACCGGTGCCCAGGTCGAGCGCGTGCTGATCGATGGCCAGCGGGCTGCGGGAGCCGTGCTCGCCGGCGGTGAGGTGGTGCGGGCGCGGCGCGCGGTGGTCTCCAGCCTGCACGCCAAGCAGCTTCCCCAGCTGGTGGGCGCCGAGGCTCTGCCGCCGGACTTCGTCCGCCAGCTCGGCTTGCTGCAGCGCTCTTCTTACGGCGCGGTGAGCCAGCCCCTCGCCCTGGCCAAGCCGCCCTGCTTCCAGGCCGGGCCAGAGGTGGACGAGGCGACCTTCGTCGAGCTCGCGCCGCGCTCGCTCGCCGAGCTACTGCGCAGCTTCGACGACTTCGAGTACGGCCACGTGCGGGTCGATCAGCCGACGATCGGCTGCCAGACGCGCCTCGATCCCAGCCGCGCACCCGCCGGCAAGCACACCGTGCACCTCTTCCACTACGCCCCCTTCGCGCTGGCCGAGGGCGGTGCTGCGGCCTGGGAAGAACGTCGCCAAGAGGTGGGGGACGGCATCCTGCAGACCCTCTTCGAGCGCACCACCAACCTGGGGCCCGAGGACGTCCTGGGGCGGATGATCGAGACGCCGCTCGACCTCTACCGCCGCAACCCGGCGATGATCGACGGCGACTACAACCACCTCGGGATGTTCCTCCACCAGCAGATGGGCAATCGCTATCTGCCCGGCTGGGGCTACACGACTCCGGTCGAGGGGCTGTGGATGTGCGGTCCGAGCTGCCATCCGGGTGGTGGGGTGACCGGCGGCGGCCGCGCCGCGGTGCAACCCCTCCTCGCGGCGCTAGGGATCGACTTCCGAGAGGTCATCGGCGGATGAGCGGGGGCGTGCCGCCGCGGACGGGAAAGCAGCTGGTGCTGGAGCTGATCGAGGACGGCTTCGGGCAGCGCCAGCCCGAGGTCTTCCATCGCCTGGTCGCCGACGACTACGTGCAGCACAACCCCATGGTGCCGCCCGGTCGCGAAGGGCTGCTGGGGTTCCTCGAGGTGGTCAAGGGCATCCCCGACAACCGGTTCACAATCTACACGCTGGTCGAGGACGGGCCCTACGTGGCGTCGCACGCGGTGTGGCAGGGGGCCGGCATGGTCAACGCCGTCATCGACCTCTTCCGCATCGAGGGTGGGCAGTTCCGCGAGCACTGGGATGTGATGCAGCCGATCCCGGCGCCCGGCGACGGCCCGCCAATGGTGGGGCCCGCGCGGCAACCTGGCGAGCCGGACCGCACGGCGGCCAACAAGCGCCTGGTCGAGCACCTGGCCGCCGAGGCCCTCGTCGGCGGCAACTTCGCGGCCCTGAGCGCGGCTTGTGCGCCCGACCTCGTGCAGCACGACCCGGGAGTCGCTGCCGGGGCTGCGGCGTTCGTCGAGCACCTCGTCGGTGGTGACCGGCGCTTCGCGCGCGTGCACCGCGTCCTCGGCGAGGGCGATCTGGTGCTCGTGCAGGCCGAGGGTCGCCTCGGCGCCGAGCCCGCAGCCCTCTACGACCTCTTCCGGCTGAGCGCGGGGAGGATCGTCGAGCACTGGAGCGTCAGTCAGGCCATCCCCGCAGCGATGGCCCACGGCAACGGCATGTTCTGAGCGGGTGAGCAGCCCGCGGGGGGAGAGCGCTGTGAGCACGCAGCACATGGACTACGACTTTTTCGGCACGCCGTTTCTGGAAGATCCGTTCCCGACCTACCGCCAGCTGCGCGAGAACGACCCCGTCTATTGGTCCGCGCCGTTCAACGCCTGGCTGATCTCGCGGTACGACGACGTCAACCAGCTTCTCGTCGACGAACGGGTGACCCCGGACCAGAAGCTGTGGGCGGGCCACGCGGTGGTCAAGCAGCACGCCGCCGAGTTCCCCAACGTGCTGTGGGCCCTCGACAACACCTTGCTGCTCTGCCACGGCCAGCGCCATGCCGGCCTGCGGACGGTGGCGCGGCGTCCCTTCGACGAGGCCGGCTGCCGGCACATCGCCAGCGTCTCCGAGGCGGTGGTCGCCGAGGTGATCGACGGCCTCGCCGGCAAGGAGGAGATCGAGCTCTTCACGGACTTCTCGGCACCCGTGCGCATCAAGGTGATGAGCCGGCTGATCGGGCCGCGCTTCACCCCCGAGGAGGAGGACTACCTGGTCGACGGCACCAACCGCGCCCTGGGCTTCCTCGAGCCGAGCGTCGACCTCGAGGTGCTCGCCCGCCACGAGGTGGCCCTCGGCGAGTTCCGCCGTTTCGTCGCCGACGTGGTCGATCGAGGCCGCGCGAACCCCGACCCCCACTCGATGCTCGGCCAGCTGATGAACGGGGCCGACGACGGCGTGCTGGAGACCCGTGAGGACGTGATCTCGCTCATCTTCTCCTTCCTGCTGGCCGGCACCGAGGCGATCGGCAGCCTGATCACCATGGGCGTGCTGCTGCTGCTCGAGCAGGCCGAGCAGCGGGACGGTCTGCTGGCCGACCCCGAGCAGGGCCCGGCCCTGGTGCGCGAGATCCTGCGCTACCGGAGCTTCACCAAGTTCTTGCCGCGCTACGTGGTGGAGGATTTCGAGCTGCGGGGCCAGCGGCTGCAGCGCGGCGAAGTGGCGCTGCTGCTCTTCCAGTCCGCGCTGCGTGACCCGGAGGCCTTCGCGAACCCCGACACCTTCGACGTCGGGCGCCGCGACGGCCACAAGGGCTTCGCCTTCGGCCGTGGCATTCATCATTGCGTGGGGCAGCGCTTCGCCGAGGTCGAGGGCGCCGTCGCCCTGCGGGCCTTCTTCCGCCGCTTCCCGCGCGCACGGCTGCGCGACCAGCGGGCGCATTGGGTCCACCACCACATGATGGTGGCGGTACCTCCAACCTTGCCCATGGTGCCGATCCTTCTGCACTAGCGAGCAATGAGCGACTCTCTGCCCATCGACCTCTTCGCCCCGGAGTTCATCTCCGCGCCGGGGCCGATGATCGATCGGTTGCACGCCGCGGGGGCCATCGCTTTCGACGCCCGGATCGGCGGCTGGCTGGTCGGCAGCTACCGTGCCTTCAAGGACCTGGAGCGCGAGCCGGGCCTCTCCTCGCAGCGCCAGGGCTACGTCAGCGCCCTGCTGCCCGCACCGCTGCAGGCGCGGATCCGCGGCCTCGAAGACTGGTACGGCCGCTGGATGGTGATGCGCGACGGCGCCGACCATCTGCGCCTGCGCCGCCTCGCCGCGCCTGCCTTCCAGCCCATCCATCTGGGCCGGCTCGAGGGCCGCATCGAGGCGATCGTCGACGAGATCCTCGCCGCGGCGGCAGGACGGGGCGAGATCGAGGTGATCCGCGAGCTCGCTTACCCGCTGCCCAGCCGGGTGATCTGCGAGATGGTGGGGATGCCGCGCGAGGACATG
>WBZL01003352.1_pt1 | contig 14736 bp, 11 predicted proteins | sample 5204291 | NCBI WGS metagenome assembly WBZL01 (sample SAMN12344345, study PRJNA552823) | activated sludge metagenome | biome: Activated sludge suspended growth; feature: Nitrification reactor; material: Wastewater; isolation source: activated sludge from nitrification reactor of wastewater...
GATGTGACGACGCTCGCGGAGCCGAGGCCGCCTTTCAGGTCGGCCGTGGTCGCGCCGAACCCGCCGCCTGCCGTTCCGAGCGAGAAATCGGCGCCGGCCGCCTCGCAGGCCTCGTAGGCGAGTTCGCGGTAGGGAGGATAGCGTCCCCAGTCCTTGTCGCCGCCGTTGATGAGATCGAAGCAGATCGCCTGCGGCGTGATCGGAATGACCGCGCGCCCGAACACGACGCCGCGCCCGCGGTCGCGCAACCAGGCCTGCGCGCCGCTGGCCGCGTCCAGACCGAAGCCCGAACCGCCCGACAGGAGGATGGCGTGGACCGCCTCCACTTGCGCTTCCGGCGCGAGGCATTCGAGATCGCGGCCGGCTGGCGCGCCGCCGGTAACGGAGACCGAGGCGACGGCCTCGCCCTCGAAAAGCGCCACCGTCACGCCGGTCGCGATCCGCTCGTTCTGGGCGTTCCCGATCGTCAGCCCCGCCACGTCGGTAATCAGGTTTTTCGGTCCGGCGCGCATGAATCGTCTCCGGGGCGGAGGGTGGCATGAGGCCCCGGCGCGCCGCAATGTGCGGAATGGCGCCGCGCAATCACCCGGATTTCGGCAGAAATGCGACGTGGTCGCTCATCACACGTTCATGCGCCGCGTGCGCAGCTGCGGATGCTCGATCAGGTCGTGCACCGAGTTGACGTTGCCGAAGGCCGGGAGGTTGCTGGCGATCGAGGTCCAGGTCTGGCCGTAGTCGCGCGTCATGTAGACGTACGGCTTGAGGTCATCATGGCGATGGCCGTCGAGCGAGACGAAGGCGGTGCCGCGGTCGAAGTACGACGGTTCCACGCGCGAGACGTAGTACTCGCGTGTGCCCCCGGGGATGTTCTTGCCGACCTCGGTGAAGGTCTGTCCGCCGTCGCGGGTGACCTGCACGTTGCCGTCATCGGAGCCGACCCAGATGATGCCGGCCTCGATGTGCGACTGGGCGACGCTGATGATCGTGCCGTAGAACGAGACGCCGTCGTTCTTCGCGTTGATGCAGGTGCCGGCGCGCACCCGGTTGCAGGAGGGGAGCGATCCCTTGAGGCCCATGATCTCGCGATCGTCGCGGTTGACCTGTTTCGTGAGGTCCGCGCTGGTCCACCAGGTGTTGCCCTTGTCGCGCGAGATGAAGAGGCGGTTGGCGCCCGTGATGATCGTGGAGGCGTCGTGCGGGGAGATCTGGATGGGCGTGTTCCAGTTCCAGCGCAGCACCGTCCCGGGCTCGAGCGGGGGGAAGACGTTCGGTGCGCCGCCGCCGGGTCCGCCGAAGTTCACGCCGCCATCGGGGCCGCGCTGCGGGGCCCGCGGCCTAATGCTCACCGAGGTGCCGGCGCGCAGGTCGAGCCGGTTGATGTTCCCGTTCTGCGACTCGCTGTACATGATGTTCGGGTCGGTCGGGTCGACCTGCGTGTAGAAGCCGTCGCCACCACCGACGCGATACCAGTCCTGGCCCAGGATCGGGCCGGAGCGCACCGAGCTGGGCCCGCACCAGGAGCCGTTGTCCTGCAAGCCGGTGCACACCGTATAAGGGCGCTTCATGTCGACCGACGCGTGGTACGGCTGTCCCATCGCCCAGTTGCGCGGGGCTTCCCAGTTGAGGCCACCGTCGTACGAGATGTCGATCGATCCGTCGTTGCCGTACATGACGTGCTGCCCGTTGTTGGGATTGATCCAGATGGCGTGATGGTCGACGTGCCCCATCCCCTGGAGTCCCGTGAACGTTTTCGCTCCATCGGTGGACTTCTGCGCGTTCACGCCGCCCACGAAGACGATGTTCTCGTTGGAGGGATCCACCCGGATCTGCGAGAAGTACATCGGGCGCTGGTTCTGGTTGCTGCGGAACTGCCAGCTGCGGCCGCCGTCGTCCGAGCGCCAGATGCCGCTGACCTGGTCGTCCGGGGGGAGGTTGGCCTGGTTGCCAAAGCCGCCCCCGCCACCCCCGCCGCCCCCTTGCGCACCAGCCGAGCGGGTGCCGGCCTGGATCGGCTCACCCGAAGGGCCGACTTCCACCTGGGCGTAAATGACATTGGGGTTCGAGCGGGACCAGTCGAGCGCGATGCGCCCGGTGACGCCGCGGGGGAGGCCGTTCCCGGTGACCTTCGTCCAGGTCGTCCCCCCGTTCGTGCTGCGATAGATCCCGTTCTGCGGTCCGCCGGAGGCGAAGCCCCACGAGGTCCGGCGCCGCGTGTACATGGCGGCATACAGGATGTTGGGGTCGCGCGGATGGATGATGAGATCCGTGGCGCCGGTGTTCTCGTCGAAGTACAGCACCTTGTTCCAGGTACGTCCGCCGTCGGTCGTCTTGTAGACACCGCGCTCGGCGTTGGGGCCGAACAGGTGCCCCACCGCGGCCACCCACACGGTGTTGGGGTCGCGCGGGTGGACGATGATTCGCGCGATCGACTGCGTCTCCCTCAGTCCGATCTGCGTGAAGGTCTTGCCGGCATCGGTGCTCTTGTACATCCCGTCGCCGAACGACGAACTCTGCCGGTTGTTGGGCTCACCGGTCCCGACGTACAGGATGTCCGGGTTCGACGGCGCGATCCCGATGTCCCCCACGGAGTGGGTGGAATACGTGTCGAAGATCGGCGTCCAGGTGGTCCCGTTGTTCACCGTCTTCATGATGCCGCCGGTCGCAAACGCCACGTAGAACGTGGACGGTGTCCCTTCGACGGCGGCGATGTCGTTGACGCGCCCTCCCTGGCCGGTGGGTCCGATGCTGCGCCATTGAAAGCCGCGGAGGAGCGGGTCGTCCGCCTGGTTCAGGAGCTGGCCGTGGGCGGCGACGGGGGCCGCGAGGGCGAGGGCCGGGAGCAACCGCGAGAGGAGCCGATGGCGCATGGGAGTCCGGGGTTGGGGAACGTCAGCAAAACGACATACGTCCGGGAACGACGGAGCGCTAGGTCATGCCGGGCGGGTCCGGGACTCGAGCGCCCTCAGCCGAGCGTTCGCCACCCGTCCCGGATCCCCTCCGCCACCCGGTCCGCCAGCGCCATGATCGTGAGATACGGGTTGATCTCCAGCGAGTCCGGAAAGAGCGACGCATCGGCCACGCGGAGCCACGGGATGCCGCGGACTACGCCCCGCGAATCGGTCACATGCCGCGGTCCGGTCCCCATCCCGCATCCCCCCATGAGATGGGCCGCCGAGACCGAGACCCGCCCGGGGAGGAACAGGTCTTCGCGGATGAGGTCATCCATGCGGTAGGCGTCGGCGCGATCGATGAGCGTGGGATCTGCCAATGGGGCATGGATCCGACGCGCGCCCCCGGCGAAGAAGATGCGGGCTGAGGCGCGGGTCGCAGCGACCAGCGAACGGCGGACCGCTGGCGTGAACGTGTAGTGCACCACCGCCTTCCCGGCGTTGTCCACCGTGATCCGGTTCGACGGCACCGCCTTGTCGCACGCGAGCACGAGGATCATCTGGAGTCGTGGGAAGGCCTGCATGAGCGCGCTGTGCCCGGCGCCGAAGCTCGTGAGGTTCTTGGCCGTGACGAAGGGGAAGTACATGCACGTTTCGAGGACGAAACCGTCCTCGACCGCCCGGTCGACGAAGTAACTCTTGGGGTGTCCGACGTCGTTGGTGATCGGGTGCTCGTGTTCCCCGGCGAGGATGAGCGCGGGGTGGCAGGTGAAGCCTTCCCCCAGGCCACGCAGGCGCGCGGTGACGGGGGAGCGCAGGAGCAGGGCACTCGTCCCGACGGCGCCCGCGCACGACACGATGAGTCGGGCGTCGACCCGGTATTCCCCCGGCGGCCAGCTGGAGGGCTGGCCCTTGCCCCCCTCCGGTTTCGGATCCACGCGCACCACGACGGCGCGTTCCTCCAGGCGCAGGGCGGTCGCGCGCGTTACCATCTCCACGCCCTGCTGTTCGGCATCGGGGAGTTGCACGCGGTGTGTCCCCATCTTTGCGCCGTTAGGGCAGCCCAGGTTGCAGAGGGAGGAGCCCTTGCACCCGCGGACGTTGATGGGGAACTGCTCGGGCTTGAAGCCGCACCGGTGGGCGCCGGTGAAGAAGCGCTTGTTGTTCTCGTTGAGCAGGACGCGCGGGAGGAAATGCACGTGGTTCGCCGCCATGAACGCATGGCTGCGGCGCTCGAGGTCGGCGTGCTCGAGGCCGGGGACACACCAGCGGCGGATGACGCGATCCGGGGCGATGAGCGAGGTCCCGGTGTAGACCACCGTGGATCCGCCGAAGACCCGTCCCATCGCCAGCGTCATCGTGCCATCGGCGGTCAGGAAGCCCCCGTCGTCTTCATACAACGCCGGCGCCATCTCGCCCTCGACACCGGAGAACTCGTGATCGTCGAGGCGTGGCCCCTGTTCGAGCACGAGGATCCTGAGTCCCTGGGCCACCATCGGCGCGAGTGCCTGCGCGACCGTCCCCCCACCAGCTCCGGAGCCGATGATGACGATGTCGTAGTGTCGCGACGCGGTCACGAGCCTGGTGGGACGGTGAGGGGGTCGTCGGCGGAGCGTCGCGCGCTCCAGCCGTCCGGATGCGCCCGGTAGCCGATGCGTACCTGGATCGCAGGCTGCGTGTAGTAGCCCAGCAGGACGAGGGTGCGCAGTCCCCAGAAGCCCCGCCGGACGAGCAGCGACGGTGCGAGTTCCAGTCGCTTGAGCACGCGGTGTCGTGGCTCCGGGCCGAGGCGCGAGAAACGTCCCCGTTCCGTGAAGATCGGAAGGAACTCGAGCACGCGGACGAAGAGCACGAGTTGGCGCCGGAGCTTCTCGGGGCGCGCGGCCAGCGCGCGTTCGACGGTGGCCTCCAGGGTCGCCCAGCCGTCGTCATCGAGCGCGACCGTCTCTGGCACCACGGTGGCCGCCACCGCCCGGAACGTCGCACGGATCGGGGGAAGCACCGGCGCGGACATGCTCTCGTGAGGGAAAGGTGCCCCAAGGTATCCGTGTCGTGCGAAGTGGGAAGGGCTGGGAGCACGGCGAGACGTCACCGATGGCCCCCCCCTGTGGCGGCCCTTCGGCAACGCCAGGGGGAGCCGGTCGTCCTCCTGTCGAGCCCATGCCCAGCGACTCGACGACCACGGCGACACCCGGCACCGCCATCGCGGCCAGCGATGTGTTGCCCGCCCTCTCGCACGCCCTCGACCTGACCGAGGGGCAGCCCCTCGGCCACTCCGTCCGTTCGTGCGTGATCGGCATGCGGCTGGGCGAGGAGGCGGGACTCGATGCCGAGCGACTGGGAGCGCTGTACTACGCCCTGTTGCTGAAGGATGCGGGGTGCTCGAGCAACGCGGCACGACTGGCCACCCTGTTCGGCTCGGACGACCAGGTGGTGAAGCCGCGGATGAAGGTCGTGGACTGGGACGACCGCCTGCAGCTGGCGCTCGCGACCTGGCGCCACAGCGGGATGCGCCAATCGTTAGGCGCGCGGGTGCGTCACTTCGTGACCATCGCGCGGACCGAATCGATGACGCGCGACCTGATCAACGTGCGGTGCGAGCGGGGGGCCGAGATTGCCCGGCGGCTCGGGTTTCCCGAGGCGACCCAGGAGGCGATCCGGTCGCTGGATGAACACTGGAACGGGGGTGGCCACCCGGTCGGCCTGCGCGGTGAGGCGATTCCGCTGCTGGCCCGCATCGTCAACCTGGCGCAGACCATGGAGGTGTTCTGGGGGACCGAGGGGCCCGCCGGGGTGCTTGCGATGCTCGAGGCGCGCCGGGGGACCTGGTTCGACCCCGACCTGGTCGATCGAGCGCTCGTCCTGGTCCGCGACGCGAGTGTCTCGGCGGCGCTGGCCAGTCCCGAGGTCACCGACGTGGTCGCGTCGCTGGATCCCACGTCGGGACACCACCAGCTCGACGAGGCCGGCCTCGACGCGCTGGCCGAGGCGTTTGCCGGGATCATCGATGCCAAGTCCCCGTACACCGCGCGTCACTCGTCCGGCGTGGCGATGTACGCGGTGGCGATCGGACGCCGTCTCCACTTCGATGAGCCGGGGCTCGTACGGCTGCGGCGCGCCGCCCTCCTGCACGACATCGGCAAGCTGGGCGTGTCGAACCGCATCCTCGACAAGGACGGGCCCCTCGATGCGACGGAGCGGGCGGCCATCGAGCAGCACGCCATGCACACCTGGGAGATCCTGCGACGGGTCCCCTGCTTTTCCGACTTTGCCCGCCAGGCGGCGCAGCATCACGAACGGCTGGACGGCACCGGGTACCCGTGGGGGTTGACGGCGGACGAGCTCGACCTGCCGTCGCGCATCCTTGCCGTGGCGGATACGTACGAAGCGGTCACCGCCCACCGGCCCTACCGGGCCGGGATGAGCGTCGATGAAGCGCTGAGTGTGCTGGAGCACCGGAAGTGGCGCCACCTTGACCCGCACGTGGTCGAGGCGCTGGCGTCGGCGGTCACGGGCGAGGGCGTCGACCCGCTCTAGCGCGGTTGACGGATGAACCCCGGGGAACAATGATGCGCCCCCAGGGGTAGCGCGCCTGCCTCCGGTCTCACGAACCCTCCAGATGCGCCGACGACGCCTCGCCCTGCTGGCCTGTGCGGCATTCCCGGGATGGACCGGGGCTCAACGCGTGCGCGGCGTCGTGGTCGAGGTGGATGGACGCACGCCAGCGGCGCAGGTGGCCCTCCTCCTCGTGGACAGTGCGGGGACCACGGTGGCCCGTGGTCAAACGAGTGGCAGCGGGCGCTTCGACCTCGCGGCGCCCGCGGAGGGGCGCTACCGGGTCCGCGCGTTGCGCGTGGGGTTTGCCCCAACGGCGTCGGCGCTGCTCTCGCTGGCGCCCGCCGGCGTCGCGACCCTGGAGCTCCGGCTCGAGGGGCAGCGGGTGGTCCTGCCGGCCGTGCAGGTGACGGACCGCGCCTCGTGCGGCAGTGCGCAGGCCACCGGCGGCATGTTGCTCGATGTGTGGGACCAGGCGCGTGCGGCCCTGCAAGGGACGACGGCAACGAGCGAGGAGATCCGCGCGAGCACCAGCGTCTCCTGGATGCGGGTGCGCTCGCTGTCGGCAGACAGTGCCCCGCAGGTCGCGATCGACCCGCCACGCCAGGGGGTGGGTGAGGCCTTCCGCAGCCTGGCGGCGAGTAACCTGGCACGCCACGGCTTCATGACCGTCGCCGGCGATTCGGTCGAGTTCCACGCCCCGGATGCGCAGGTGCTGCTGGACCCCGAGTTTGCCGCCTGGTACTGCTTCGGCCTCGCCTCGGGGCCCCCCGATCATCCCGAGTGGGTCGGATTGCACCTGCGTGCGCAGGGTCGCGTCGAGGGACGCGTGACGATCGATGGCACCCTGTGGCTGACGCGCGAGGGAGCACTGCAGCGCTTCGACTACCAGTACGCGGGACTCGACGAGGTCTACACGGAGGCAGCGCCCGGGGGCCGCGTGGAGTTCCGCCAACTCCCCACGAAACAATGGATCGTGTCGCGCTGGATGCTGCGCATGGGCGAGAGCCTGACCGAGGTGCGGCGGACCTCCGTGGGACGGAACGAGAGCCGGTATGCCCGGACGCGGCTGGTACGCGTCGTCGAACGCGGGTCGTGGGTCAGTCGCGTGGACCTGGGCGACGGCCAGTACGTGGAACCCAACCGGGAACCCGTCCGCGTCACCCTCTTCGCCCGCGACCAGGGGGTGGACCAGTTGCGCGGCACCGAGGTGTCGCTGCCGGACGAGGCCCTGGAGGTCGTGGTCGCGGATGGTCGCAGTATTGAGCTGAGAGGCGTGCAGCCGGGTCGGCACCGGGTCCTCGTGCGCACCCCGATCATGCGGGACGTCGGTCTCTCGGCCGATACGGTGCTCCTGGACCTGCTCCCCGACACGACGTGGGGGCGCGCCGAGCTGCCCGTGCCAACCCTGGCGTCGGTGCGCCGCCGGTTGTGCCCGGCGAACGGACGTGACGCCGTGGCGGCCGGGATCGCCGTGGGTGGCGTGGCGGGGCTGAAAGTGGTCCGGGCCCAGGAGCCGGGAGCGGCCGGGATGGTCGTGCACACGGATGCGTCGGGGCGCTGGAATGCCTGTGGACTCCAGCGCAACACGAGCTACCTGCTGGTGCGTGGTGACAGCTCGGCGCGCGAGGTCATCACGAGATTCCGGATTCCTCGCACGGTTGACCTCGCCCTGGTCGGGACCCCAGCGACGTCGGCGCTGGAGGTTGTGCGCACGTTGCCCAGCGCGCCGACGATCGACGGCGATGGCGCGGGGCTCGTCGTCCGTGCCTTTGCCGCGCGCGATTCCACGCCATTGCCCGATGCCCAGGCCGTACTGGACGACACGCTCCTCGTGCGACCACTCGGCAATGGGGAGTTCCGGTTCAGGGCGCAGGGCCCAGGTGATCACCTGCTCGTCGTGCGGCGCCTCGGGCACACCCCCTCGATCCAGACCGTGACGCTGAGCCCCGGTGAGCCGCTGCAGGTCAGCGTCTTCCTGGCACGGCTGCCGCAGCTGATGTCGGAGATCACGGTACGGGGGCGGAGCGTCCGGGTGCCCACCAAGTTCGTGGACGTGTTGCGGCGTTCGGCCTCCGGGTGGGGGACCGTGTTCTCCCGTGAGGACTTCCAGAACGCGCAGGACGTGAAGAGTGTGTTGTGGCGCGTCCCCGGCGTGCGGGTGAGCGACAACGGCATCACCTTCCAGCGGTGCGCGGGGGAATTGCCGGGGAACCTGCTCGCCCAGGCGGCCGCGGGGGACCAGGTGACGAGCCGGACGGCGAGCACGGTCGGGGATACGCCGAGCACGGCCAAGGTGCAGGTCTACATCGATGGCGTGCGTGTCACCGCGCTGGCCCCCGACCGCGGGGGCGACCCGATCACCACGGCGCTCGCCATGGTGCCCATGCGCGACATCGAGTTCATGGAGGTCTATCGCGGCACCGCGCAGCTTCCGATCGAGTTCGTCAACGACGCCTGCGCAGTGATCGCCATCTGGACGCGCGCGTACTGAGGCCGCACGAGCCCGGCGGGCGCAGCCCGACGGCCCGCGGCCGCGGGCGCCGGAGGATGCCCCTTGCCGTCAACCGGGGCCGACGCCACGTTCCCGCGCCCGGTCACCGCTGCCTAACGGGCAGGCGGCCCTCTCCTCCCGACCATGACGGACCGACACGAACGCCTTCGCCGCCTTGCGGCGCGCCGGTTGCGGCTGGCCCTGACCCTCACCGGGGCCATGATCGCGATCTACTTCGGCTTCATCCTCGCGATCGCGTTCAACAAGGAGGCGATGGGCGCTCTCCTGCGTCCCGGGCTCTCCGTCGGGATCCTGACGGGAGCCCTTGTGATCGTCGCCTCCTGGCTCCTCACGTGGACCTATGTCCGCTGGACCAACAGGCACTATGACGCCGAGTTGCGCGAGTTGTCCCGATGACCCCGTGGCTCCTTCAGGTCGTCGCCGACACCACGCGCCCGGCGACCCGCATCGGTGAACCCAACGGCGTGGCGATGGCGTTCTTCTTCGTATTCATTGCCATCACGCTGGGCATCACGTACTGGGCGGCGCGCCGCACGAAGACCACCGAGGACTTCTACGCGGCGTCGCGCTCCATCACGGCCGGCCAGAACGGCTTCGCGCTGGCCGGCGACTACATGAGTGCAGCGTCGTTCCTCGGTATCGCCGGCCTGGTGTCCACCACGGGATTCGACGGCCTGATCTACTCGACCGGGTGGCTCGTGGGCTGGCCGGTGGTGCTCTTCCTGATCGCCGAGCCGCTGCGCAACCTGGGGAAGTACACCTTCGCCGATGTGTTGACGGCACGGCTGCGCCAGAAACCGGTGCGGATCGCCGCCGCGATCGGGACGCTCGCGACCGTCATCTTCTACCTCATCGCGCAGATGGTCGGCGCCGGTGGGCTGATCCGCCTCATGTTCGGGCTGACGTACGAGACGGCCGTGGTGATCGTCGGGGCGGCCATGATCGCCTACGTGCTCTTTGGCGGCATGATCGCGACCACATGGGTGCAGATCGTGAAGGCGATCCTCCTGCTCGGCGGTGCGACGCTGCTGGCGCTGATGGTCCTCGCGCAATTCGGCTTCTCGCCGGTGGCGTTGTTCGAGGCGGCGGCCGCGAAGTATGGCCAGGCGATGCTCGCGCCGGGCAAGCAGGTGGCCAACCCGTGGGATGCGGTGAGCCTCGGCATGGCGCTGATGTTCGGCACCGCCGGGCTGCCGCACATCCTGATGCGCTTCTACACGGTGCCCGACGCGAAGGCGGCCCGGACCTCGGTGTTTTACGCCACGGGGCTCATCGGCTTCTTCTACCTGATGACGTTCATCCTCGGCTTCGGCGCGATGGTGCTGGTCGGGCCCGATGCCATTCGCGCCGTCGACCGCGGCGGCAACATGGCGGCCCCGCTGCTCGCCGAGACGCTGGGGGGGACGCCATTCCTCGGCTTCATCGCGGCGGTGGCCTTCGCGACAATCCTGGCGGTGGTGGCCGGCCTGACGTTATCGGGCGCGGCCGCGTTGTCGCACGACCTCTGGGTGAGCGTGGCACGCAAGGGGGAGGCGACGGCGTACGAACAGTTGCGGGTCGCCCGGGTCGCGACAGTGGCGTTAGGCATCGTCGCCGTCGCGCTCGGGATCACCTTCAAGGGCCAGAACGTGGCCTTCATGGTGTCGCTGGCCTTCGCCATCGCGGCGAGCGCGAACTTTCCGGCCCTGCTGCTCTCGATCTTCTGGAAGCGGGCCACGACGGTGGGCGTGACGGCGTCGATGTTGCTGGGAACGGCGAGCACGCTGTTGCTCATCTGGCTCTCGCCGACCATCCAGGTGGACATCCTGCAGCGGCCATCGGCCTGGTTCGCCCTGAAGAATCCGGCGCTGGTGACGATCCCGCTGTCGTTCCTCACGGGGATCGTCGTGTCGCTGCTCACCACGGATGCTCCCGCGGTGGCGGGGTACGCCGAGGTGGAGCGGCGGATGCACCTGGGGGAAGGCGCCACGTAGACCCTCGCATCGTTATCTTGCCCCATCGCGCACCGTGAAGGAGACCGTGGTCAAGCTTTCGATAGATGGTGATGCGCTGGTGCTGGATGTACAGGGCATGCACCGGTTGTGGGCGCTGAAGTCGAGCCTCAGGGTGCCGCTCGAGGATATCGTGAGCGTGCGTCGGGATCCGGAGCGTGCCCGCGGGCCCCACGGGCTTCGGTTTCCGGGCACGCACATTCCGCTCGTCTACTTTGCCGGGACGGCATACCAATCAGACCGTCGCCCGGACTTCTGGACGGTGCACGACCCGGACAAGGCCATCGTCATCCAGTGTCGCGACTCGGCCGCGTACGATGAGATCATCGTGGAAGTCGAGCATCCGGAACACGACGTCACCATGATCACGCGGGCACTCGCCGGGCGTTGACTCGCCTGCGCGTCCTCCTCGCGACGGTCGGGACCCGCGGTGATGTCGAGCCGTTCGTCGCCCTGGCGCTTGCGTTGCGCGACGCCGGCCATGACGTCGCGCTCTGCACCTGCCCGCGCTTCGCGGATGTCGCCGGGCGGTGGGACCTCCCCCTGTTTGCCCTCGATGAGGGGTTGCTGGAGCTCCTGGATGGGCCGGTCGGTCGCGCGCTGATCGGGCAGCTGAACAGCATGTGGTCCGCCCTGCGCAGCGTGCCCGGGGTGCTGGCCAGGATCCGGCCGATCCATGAGCGGATGATTGCCGACCTGTGGCGTGCGACCGGCACGTGGCAGCCCGATGTCACCGTGTTCCACCAGAAGCTGTTCTGCATTCCGGCATTTGCCTCCCTGCGGGGGTCGACGGCGCTTGCGGCGGCGCTGGTGCCCATGACGGTCCCAACGGGAGAAGCCCCGTTCTGGGGGATGCCGCAACTGCCCCTCGGGCCGGCCTACAATCGGGCCACGTACCGACTCCTGCGGGCCCTCACGACCCTCGGCACGAACGGCTACACGGCCAGGTGGCGGGCGGCGCACGACGCCGCCGGTCGCTCGCGCGGAAGCTCCCCCTACCGATTCGCAAGCGGCGAGGCGGTGCCCGTGCTCCATGCCTACAGCACCGTGGTGTGCGGGCGACCTGCCGATTGGCCCGACTCCGCGCAGGTGACGGGGTACTGGCGGATGCCGCGCGGCAGTGGGGCCACGGTGCCCGGGGAATTGCAGGCCTTCGTCGAGCAGGGTCCACCGCCCGTGTACATCGGCTTTGGCAGCATGGTCGGACTCGATCCCGCCCACACGACCGCCGTGGTGCTCGATGCGGTCGCGCAGTCTGGCGTGCGAGCGGTGCTCGGCACCGGGTGGGGAGGGCTGCAACCCGAAGCGGTTCCCGACACGGTGTGCGTCGCGGGCAACGTCGATCATGCGTGGCTCTTTCCTCGCATGGCGGCGATCGTACATCACGGCGGGGCCGGCACCACGGCCGCGGCGCTGCACGCCGGCGTACCGTCGGTCATCTGCCCCTTCGGGGTCGATCAACCGTTCTGGGGGCGTCGCCTCATGGAACTCGGCGCCGGGCCGCCCCCGATCCCGCAACGTACGCTGCGCGCCGAGTCACTGGCCAACGCCATCACCCGGTGTACCAGCGACCCCGGGTTCCGCACCGCAGCGGCACACCTCGCGCACCAGCTGAACGCGGAGAACGGCACGCGCAACGCCGTGCACGCGATCGAGACGATCGCCCGTCAGGGATGACTGTCGTTCATCCGTGACCGGTCGATCCCGGCGGCGTGGCACGCCTGGCACGCGCTCCCGCGACCCGTGATGCTGATCTGTGTCGAGCCGTCCGGGGCGTAATACGCCCAGAGCCAGCCGCCGGCACCGGCATTCGCCGACCCGTTCAGCTTGTACATCACGGCGTACCGATTGAGCGTGCCACCGATGATCAACTCCTTCACGATGAGCGAGGAATCGGGGAACACCGCGCCAGCGCGCACCTTACCAGTCGCGTCGAGCATCGTGGCAGCGCGGGCGTTGAATCGCGTGCGCAGGCGTGCCTCCGCGTGCCCCGACTGCACCGAGCGCAGCAGTGTGTCTGCGCGGTTCTTGTAGTACGTCCAGCCGCTACTTGCGCGCGCCAGCGTGCTCAGCGCGGCATCGGTGAGGTCCGGGCCGCCCGGTGGCGGTGTGGTTCCATCGTTCGTGTCGCTGCACGCCACCAGGAGCGCGATCGCGACTGTCAGATACCGGCGAGTCATTGTGCGTGTTGGTCAGGGGAAGGTGGCGCGTGCGGCGGACCACCCGTTGGGGCAGCCCGCAGGTGCACGTGCCCATCAGGCAATCGGGAGGTTGGTCGTCGGGACGGGCCGCGATTCCCACGCGCCGCGATCCGCGGCGAGGTCGAGCACAAACGTGGAGCCTTCGCCCTCGGCGCTCGCCGCGCCGACCCGGGCCCGCTGGGTGTGCGCCAGCGTGCGAGCGATCGCGAGGCCAAGCCCGGCGCCGCCATGGGCGCGGCTCCGTGAGCTGTCCACGCGATAGAAGCGATCGAACACTCGCGGAAGGTGCTCGGCCGGGATCCCGCTCCCCGAATCACGCACCTCCGCGATGACGGACCCGTCGTCGCGACGCACGGCGACCGTGATGCGTCCCGAGGCGGTGTGTCGGGCGGCATTGGAGACGAAGTTCAGGAGGATCTGGCGCGTCCAGGCCGGATCCCCGTGCGCGGTGAGTGCGGGCGGATGCTCTGCCGTCACGAACACCGGCTTGTCGGCACACATCACCTCGCCGAGCTCGGCCACCTCGTCGGCGATCGCCCCGACGTCGAAGTCGCAGACGCGCGGTGAGAGCTCGCGCGAATCGCCACGGGCGATGATGAGCAGCCCCTCGATCAGCTGACAGGCCTGGTCGACAGAGGTCCCGATGGCCCCAAGCGACTCCCGCAACTCCTCGGGCGAGCGATGGTCGTCGAGCGCCCACTGGACCTGGGCCCGAAGGTACGTGAGCGGTGTGCGCAGTTCGTGGCTGACATCGGCCGTGAACTGGGTCAACGCCTGGTGCGCGCCCTCGACGCGCACCACGAGGTCGTTGATCGCCTGTCCCACCTCCGTCAACTCGGTGATCCCTGTCGGCGTGGTCACGCGCCTGCTGAGTTCGGTTGGACGGATCGCTCCGGTCTCCGACACGAGGGTGCGCAGGGGCTGCAAGGTCGCGGCCGTCGATGCCCGGGCGGCGCGGTGTGTGCCCCAGGCCGCAAGGGGGAGCAGGAGCACGCTGATGGCGGCGAGCCCGCCAAGTGCCAGCAGCATCGGCGTGCGGCTGGCACTCAGGTACAGGTCGAAGTCCCCGCTGGTCCGGTGGTAGAGCATGTGCCAGCCGGCTTCTGCCACCGATGCCTGGATCCCGGCCCGCACGGCTGCAGGCGAGGTCGCCTCACCCGCCTGCTCGATGAGTTTCGCCGGCATTCCAGGGGAGAGGTAATACACCTTCGGCATGCCATCGCGGGCGCCGACCGTGCGGAGGATGACGAACCGGGCGTCGTCGTCCACGCCGACCAGGGCCGTGGTGAGCATGCCGGGAGCCACCGTGGTGCGTTCTCCGCCGGGATCGGCGTACATACCGAGCAGTGACTGGATTACGTCCGCCGATCGCGACAGGGCCGCGCGCGCGAGGACTTCGCTGAGCCCGGCGAAGCCGAGCAGGACGGCAACGGCGTAGATCCCGAGTCCGCGCGCCGTCAGGCCGCGCAGGCGCGCAACCAGGGTTTCGGCGAGGGAGCGCTCGCTCATGCCACCTCCAGTCGGTAACCCACTCCCCGGACGGTCACGATCTCCGGTGCGTCGCCCTAAGTGCCCAACTTGCGGCG